>Ga0193964_1000455_pt1 | contig 20142 bp, 30 predicted proteins | sample FB_7_MG_FD_140323 | JGI IMG/M metagenome (GOLD analysis project Ga0193964, IMG submission 140323) | Microbial mat bacterial communities from the Broadkill River, Lewes, Delaware, United States - FB_7_MG | ecosystem: Environmental > Aquatic > Freshwater > River > Microbial mats | place: USA... | reverse complement strand
CCAGCGATACAAACATAATACTTATGTTTAAGAATACTAATAATTAAATTAAGCGATGCTTTAATACGGCGAAATAAATTAAAGTATTTTGTGTAGTCAAATGTAAATACTTTAACATTACTCGGATGATTGCCATACATAGCTTCCCAAAATATCTTTGCTGCTTCGTCAGGTGAATATTTCTCACCATAATGGATTTTACCTTCATTTGCGTCAATAGCAACCATCACGTTACCATCTTTATCAGATATTGTTATAGTGTTACTTTGATTTTTTAAGTCGTCTATACTCATTGAATGAACCTTTCTTAAAAAGCAATTACAACTTTATTAATGTTTAGTGCTTGATTTCTGGAGAACTCATTAATGGACTCAAGAACAAATTTATCCACTTTATATGCGATTGTTGAAGGGAAGATAGTATTACTCTCGTCACTTAAAATATAATTAACAAGTAATCTTAAGTGCTTTGAAGTAAGATCATGATGATCATTAACAAACATAGTTTCAATAATAGCCCCTTCAATAGACTTAGTTTCTTTGCTATTACTTACTAAAGCTTGAAATTCATCATTCATAGTAAAAACAGCTTTAGCGAACTTTGGTCGTTCAAGCTTTCGAAGAGCTTCCACAACAGCGATGTCTTTATTGTATTTATCTATACGAAGGTCGCATAAAGAATACGAAATAAATAATACCCCGTCGATAAAGAATGAAAACATATTTCCTACACGCCGTTTAGCTTTAGATGTTTCACAATTAAGTCGTCGTTGAGCGTCACGCTTAAGAACACGTGTATTTAAGAAAGGAATTTTGTTATCTGTAAATACTTGTAAAGGCTTTTCAGTAAGGGTCTTTTTGCTAATATCACGGTAATCTGGCAATTCATTAAAATTCGGAGAGTGATATAATTCAGGACAGATTTTAATATATCGACAATAAGCTTCTGAAATTTGTTCTACTCGTTCTACGTTATCTGGAAGACCTTTACTAGCGAAGATTTCATTCCATTGATCCATTGTAATTGCTGACATTTTATTGCTCCTTTTAATTTTTTATTTTAACAGTATGTATTATAAATTTCTTCAATAATTACACAAAATATATCATAGTTGTATTCTGAGAAGCCTGCTTTACCAAACTCATCTTCTAAAGACCTAATAATGTTTACCAATACTGGATCTTCACAATTATCCGTCGATAAGGCTTCTTCACAGGTACGAATATCATCAAGAGTGAGAGTATTTATAATGTTTTCACGGAAAAAGAACCATATAGATGATTCACCGATAGGTCTTCCGAAGACTTTAAAATCTTTTATAGTTAAACCATCCATAATAGATTTATCTAAGTTATCACGAACTCTTGCAAGTTTCTCCGTACTAATTTTTTCATTCTTATTATTTATAGCTATAAGAACCGGTGTTATAACTTTAATATCTTCAATAGGCATTATAGCTGATACATTAAAATCTAAAGTTATATCTACTTCTTTCTCACATAATGGACATATCTTAAAATCTTCTTTAACCCATTCTTCAGCTTCACATGAATCTTCACACATTGGGCAATCTATACAAATCATTATAGTACTCCCTCTTCATCAGTATTTTCATTACAAGGGCTAACATCTTTAACTAAAACATACACAGGTCTTTTTATTTCATTATCTTTAGAGAGAATTTTAAATAATTTAGAGAATAATTTAATTGAAGGTTTCTTTACAACAAACGCATAATTGTCTTTATATTCTATAAATTGAGCTTCAGATATTACGTTGTCTAACAATAGTCGCTCAAGGATCCCAATTCTTCCCATATTCGCGCCATCTTCACATAGTCTATTTACTTCTTCGTCGCCTTCTAATGATATCTTTGTTGAAGACATTTATTACTCCATATTTTTGATAATTTCGCTAGCAAAGAAATCAAGGTTATCAGAAATAGTTTTCACCAGTGATTCCTTCAACGTTTCTAAATCAATTTCACTTTTATTCCAAATACCTAATTTGAGCATAAAATTATTAATCTCTTCAAAAATCTCGTTACTAGAAGTGGTCTGAATCTGCTCTTTAGAAACAGCATTAAGTGTTTGCATTGAATGACAATACTCTCCTAATACTTTTGCCGAAACGGGCGAGAGAGACATTTTCAACATATTAAAGAAAGTAGAACTCGTATCAATTTCAGAAGAGTTAACGAAAGTTGGAATAACTTCAGGTCTATCATTCTTTTTCTTCTTTCTTTCTGAGATTGGAAAGATATGAATAATTTTAGATGAAGTAGGAGGCCGACCAACTGGCGTATTTACTAGAAAAAGACCTTTTTTGTCTCTTATCAAACAAATTGATCTACGTCTACTGGATACGCACTTCTTAACATTTTCCGCGTTAATGAATCCCACTGTTTTGTTGTGGAAGCTATCAATAATAGAACATTTCAGAAAATCTTTTTCTGGATTTTCGTTTAGTTGATTGATCTTATAAATTCCATAATCTGACATATTCTCAAGAAGTCCTGGGATGTTTATAATTCCAGAATACGCAGCTTTATCTTTACCGCTGAGTCTAATCGTTTCAATTCTATCGGAACCAATAGAAATAAGAGGTGTGTCAATGGCTTTCATATACATAATATTTACATTCCTTTATATTATTTGAAGTTTTATTTCTTTTTAGATTTCTTAGAAATTTTCTTCTTCTTCTTTTTTCTAGCTAGACGAAGTTTCTTATGTTTTCTAGTTTCTTTTATGGTCACTGATTTAGGATTTTCATACCAAGGACGTTCTTTTAAAGGGATCCCAATGTCATCGGCATGAGCATCCAATTCCGCATATGAATTCGGTTCAGAGACTTGTACAAGTTTTTTCACATCAAAAGGATTCATCTATTACTCCTCAAAACTACATGAAACAGTTTTCAAATATCTTTCAAAGTAAACTTTATTTCTTGTAGCAAAACTAATCCCTTTTTTCATATCCCAAAAGAAGTAAATCTTAGGTGTTCTTTTAAGAAGGTGTTCATGAAGTTTTTCAAGCATTTCTTCAGTTATTCCTCCAAGTTCACTAAGTTTCCATGAAAGAGTTTTATTTTTATCTTTTTTAAGGTCTTTTGCAATCGAATAAGATACTTGTTTAAGAAGAGACATTGTTCCGAGAGGTTTAGATCTATAGATCATCCTTGGTTTGAAAATAGTAACAGGAGAACCTTGCATAGTTATTTCTCCATTAATTGATTGATAGATTCCTCAGAAAAGATTTCAAGAATATCACGGATGTATCCCTCATTAGACCCACCAACATATCGCTTCAATGTTTTAGATAAAGAGAACTTACAATACTTATAATATTCAGCAAAAATAGCACAACCTAGAAAAATATTATTATCAATGTGATACACCGTATATGCGTCAATTCCATATTTCTTAAATTTATCTTGATGTGCTTTAGGATTAATCTGCATAAGTCCAACACAATTAGCTGAACTTTTAGCTAGTACATTAAAAGATGATTCTCTACAAATAATTGCAATAATTAACTCTGGTGGAATAGAGAAATCTTCCGAGTGTTTAATTACCGATGTAGTAATTAAATCTGCAATATTCTCGTCAATCTTGGGCTGAAGACGAATAATCATCTTCTTAATTTTATCATTATTATTTGAAGGAATAATATTGTTTGTACTCAATTGAAGGGTATCTGGTGTCGATTCTATTAAATTTTCAATAGGTTCTTCAGATTGAGAGATGTTAGGTACATCTGCAGAATTAATAGCTGTTCCTACGTATACTACAGTCGCAATTATACAGACATACATAAGAGTAACCAATATAGAAGAGAGTTTATTCTTCTTTTTTTCTTTTTTCTTATTCGGTGCTGAACTTTCCATCATTTTTGTCTCCTTAAAGTTAAATTAACTCAATCCAATTTTCATTACCCCAAGTGAAATCAATTAATTCCATCATTGTTTTCATAGCGATAATTTCAATTAATGTATTATTATTTGAATTTATACCCACATTCATTTTAAAGTTATCAAAGAATTCACTTAGAGCCATAGGATTACTATCATGAACTATTTTAATAATTTGATCAAGTCTTAAAATTTTAAATGGATTAATTTGACTATCGAAACCTTTTTCATCAGAACCTAATACAAAGATGCTTTTAACATTAGGGACTCCATAGAAATCCCCTGCAATAAAATCCTGCGTATCCGTATCAATAACATTATGAAAACTTAAACACATATTACGGTATTCAATTTCTTCTTCACTTAAATAATTTTTTGCATTGTTATCACATAGTAGTTGCATTTGTTTCTCCTTGTTAAAAAGTAAAAGATTATATAGTCTACGCTTCAATAATATATGTTTATAATATAAGTTAATAAAAAAAAAAGAAAGGTCAATTAAGACCTTTCCTTTATTTAATATTAATTACGAATGATACCTGCAGACATTACAGTCTCATTATCAAGATTAATTAGTTTCTTTCCATAAGTTCTTCGTTTAAGTGAAGAAACTTCTGATGCGGAAATTTTAACAGTTTTATTTCCAGAAGATGTTAAAATTAACTCGTCTTCTTCATTATGTGAAATAAAAGTAGCAATAATACCCTTATCATCTTTGGTGAGAATACCAATTGACCCTTTAGTCATGCGATGTGTTACAGGGAATTCTTCTACTTCCGTAGCCTTACCTTTACCATCTTCAGTAATAAAGATAAGTCGTCCCTCTAAATCAGTAATTACTTCAGCTCCAATAATATCGTCTTGAAGCTCTTTAGAAATTCCATAGTTACCATAAGTAGTACGATTAACTACAGATACTTCTTCCATCCCGAAATGAATTACTTTACCACTACTCGTAGTTAAAAGAACATTTCCTTCTTCGTTATCTACGATCTTACATGTAAATACTTCATCGTCTTCTTTTAATTTACATGTAATTAAACCAGCAGTGCTAATTCGTTCATATTCCGAAAGAGGCGTTCGTTTAATAAGACCTTTCTTAGTAACAGTTAAAAGATATTTATCTTCAGGATAATCAGTGACAGAGAAGATAGAGGAAACAACTTCACCTTCTTGCATACTAATTAGACCTGAACAATGCTTACCGATTTTATCAATTTCTACTTCTGGAACTCCGTATGCTTTAATACGATGAACTTTACCCTTATTAGTAATAAACATAATATCATCATGAGTACTACATGAAATGATGTTAGAAATAAAGTCATTCTTTCCAGTACCGATTTTACGACCTTTACCTCCACGTTTCTGTGTGGTAGAATAATCTTTAAGAGTTCTTTTAATAAACCCATTCTTACTGAGATAAATCAAAGAGTCTTCTTTCTCAACTAAATCAAGTTCATCAATACTATCTGAATCGGGAATATCTTGAATTAAGGTTTTTCGGTCTACATTAAATTTCTTTTTAACTTCTTCAAGATCTTCAATAATCTCTAAATTTACTAAAGAAGTATCATCTAAGAAACTTTGTTGATATTCAAGTTTATCTTTAAGGTCTTGAAGAAGTTCTTTAGTCTTTAAAATTTCAGATTTAGCAAAACGTTTTACTTTAATTTCAATTACATATTCTGCTTGACGCTCATTAATTTTAAAGTGTTTAATTAAAGATTGTTTAGCGATATCTACAGTCTTAGCAGTCTTAATAATTTTAATAGCTTTTTCAGCGTCATTAAGAATTATTAGGAGACCTTCCAACTGTTCGATATGTTTAAAATACTTTTCGACTAAAAATGTATGTTTACGAATAAGACATTCAAACCTAAAATCAAACCAAATCTTTACAGCTTTCTTAAAAGAAATTGATTCAGGATACCCATTATTAATTCCAATATAATTAGCCTTAATTGACTCTTGTACACGAGTATATTTATAAAGTTTATTTAGAATAACTTCAGGGTTGGCATCTTTATGTACACTAATCTCAATGTCTACTTGTCTTTTATCAGATAAATCACGGATATTAGTAATTTCTGGAATCTTTCCAGGTTTCACTTCAGTTCCATTTTTTCTAGGTTTAGCTGCATCTGCAATAGAATTAATAAAAGCTACTTTAGATACAAGATATGGAATTTCTTTAATATAAATCTTCTGCCCTTTAATCTCAGTTTTGCTACGGACTTTAATAGAGCCATGTCCTGTTAAGATTGCATCATTAATTCCTTTCCGATTAATGATAGTACACCCTGTAGGGAAATCTGGCCCTTTAATAATAGACAGAAGTTTCTTATCAGTAATTTCTAAATCATTCTTAATCATTTCAATAGAAGCATCGCATACTTCATTTAAATTATACGGGAGACACGATGTAGCATATCCGACCGCAATACCGATATTAGAATTAGTCAGGAACATAGGAAATTTAGCAGGAAGAACAGTAGGTTCCATTTCTGTTTCGTCATAATTTTTCATCATATCGATTGTATTATATGGTAAGTCATCAGTAAACACTGTCGAGATTTTCCCTAGACGCGTCTCGCTATAACGCATAGCACAGAATGACTTAGGGTTGTCCTGATCACCGACATTTCCTTGCATATCTAGTATTTTATTACTATGAACGAACCATTGTCCCATACGAACCATTGCTTCATATGTCGCTAAATCTGAATGTGGGTGGTATAGACCAATTACATGTCCTACAACTCTCGCTGATTTTTTCTTTGCGGCATTATACTTTAAACCTAACTCAAGCATACTATAAATGATACGTCGATGAACTGGTTTTAAACCATCGCGAACATCAGGAATGGATCGACCCAAGATAACACTCATAGAATAATCTAAATATCTCTGCATTGCGACTTCTTCGATATCTTCGTGAAGAATATTTTCCTTAGTCATTTATACTCACTTTCTTTATTTCAGTTTTATTGATAGACTCGTTAAAATTATTTATTGAGATAATTAAAAAATCTAAACCATTTGAAAAGACTATTTGATGAATATCTAAACTTAATGATCTTATGCCATTGAAGTGGTACCCGTTAGGGACATCATAATTATATTTATAGATGTTGCCATATTCTACTTTATCCATGGAAATAGTCGGTGACACAATATCTGTAGTTTCTTTTTCCTTTAGCGCGGGTCTGTTCTTTATTCCCTCGTATATTAAGAAAATAAGTAAAATTGTTAATAAAATTATTGATGTCTTTAAAATATTTCTCATTGTTTTTCCCATAAGGGTGCCTTATATGTAGTTGAATCTTCAGTGTCAATTGCCATAATAATTGCACCTGTAGACATAATTAAATCGTGATCCATCTTCTCATATTCCATTTTAACTTGAGTTAGGGAGCTACACTTCGCAATTAAATCTACAGTATATCCTTGGCGAATAATAACTAGATCAAATTCTCCTTCAGGAAAGTATCCTTCTTTCAGTGTTTCATCACTAATAGGGAAGTCTCCTTGAATCTTTCCACATTCAACGCACATTTCGAAATCTACATAATCGCCATTAGTACTAATATTTAAATTCGAGTTAGCATATCCTTCAGCATTAAATTTAAGATGTTTTACTTCAGCAGTAAACATATCATTACATTTAGCGCTAATAGATACAATACGATCGCTATTACATTTGTCACAGGTCATTTTTTAATCTCCAGTATTTGTTAGAATTTGATATTTAGTTTCATTTAATACAGTATCATATAAAGAATAAATCTTTTTAGTATCATGAAAATTATTGTGTTTTACTTCATAAACTTTGTTATTTAAGAGAATACACATTGCTTCCATTAAATCATATGCTTCTTGAATTTCTGGAGGGAGCTTTCTTTTAATATCGTGTGTCACTCCATTTTTAAAAACCAATTCAATTGTTTCATACCGTAAAATTAATTTAGTTTGTTCTGTACGTAGAAAATTTATTTGTTTTTTAATTTCGAAATAAGGATCATCATTTAAACCATAGTATTGGTTTCTTAAATTTCTCACGCACATGTCAATCTCCTAGGTATCTTACACCTATAACTCCTCCATTACTATCAACAATTTTTTCATGAAGTTTCTCATTATAATCATCGAATTTACCATCATTAACAATTTGAGTGATGTCTGGAAATCTGTCAATAGGTCTCTGAAGTCCACATTTTGAACAAATAACGTTTCTATCCGATCTTCTAAATAATACGTAATGATCGCACCCTTCAATAAATGGATTTAATGTTACATCTAAAGAAGGACGTAAAGCTCCAACTCTGTCAGAAATCATTGCTGCTAAATTTTGAACATCTGCCATTTCGTCACATACATGATCTATAAGCTCTTGTGAAGGAATTTCTCCTTTTCGGTATACTTCGAGAATAACATTAATTACTTCTTTAAACTCAACTTTTTCCCTTCCTAAATGGGATATTAATTCGAAAAGAGGAACTGTTAGCCAATTATCTTTATTGTTAGCTTCGGGATATCTGGATTTCCTCAAATCTAATTTCTTCTGCATGTGTTTCATAGATAATTTAACAATAGGATGGTATCTTTTGAATGGATTAAACATAGACGATTTCTTTCCTTAAATAAAAGTTATAAGATTTAATCACTGTAATAATATATGCTTAAAAAAAGAATTAACCTATGAGTGAATTTCCACTCATAGGTTAATATCGCATTTTTAATTAAGCTTCATTTTTAACAATCCCAATTCTTTGACAAAGTCACGAATCATAGTTATATTTTCAGCATTGACGATATTCTCAAAAACAATACCAAGACTGTTGCACTTTATCCCTTGATCATCGATAACATTACACGCACACCATATATTTCCTTCACCACACTCGAAAGTCGTAATAGAAAAGAAAATATCGTCTTTAGATACAAAGATACAATTTTTGAAGACACCTGTTGTCGAAGTGAAAAGATCATCAAACTTAACTAAATTAACGGAGTTATTTTCCGTAAGATCTCCGAGTAGATCACGTCTAGCAATGATCAAATACTCAGACATATATCGGTTAGCTGAGATTAAAGTTTCATTCGCTTCATCCCAACATGATGAAAATAAATTCCAAATCAAGTCACCTAATTGAATTTGAGAGTCTTTTATAATCATGTAGCCTTTAGGTGGTTTAGGTGGTAAATTTCTATTAATGTTCACCGTCATTCTTGTCCTCCGATGATATAGTAAAATGTCTATTGCGTTTTAATACCGAGCTGTGGTTTTTACTAATCAACTTACACCCAACAGGTACTTCATGACTTTTCTTAACCATTACTTAAAGTTCCTTTACAATACTTTTCGGTAATTTTCTTTTTAACATTGTCTATATATTTCGGTTTTAACTTATCACAAATTAGCTGTCCTTTAATTCTGATATAATATGCTTTCTCTGATCTTCCTAGGTGTTCTATGAAGTACGTATCTACATTGATGTCGTCTTCGCTAGCTACACCAAAATCTTTTATAAATCGTTTGTATACTTTATGATTATGGACGTTATACAGTATAAGAATTAACGCTATCCAAAGTATATTGTGTATTAGTACACTGACCATAATTATATTTATAGGGGTGTCAGATATCATTATTCCTAAAGAATACGATATAAATATAGAAAAAGGTAAAAGAATTAAGACGTTATATAACGAAGTTACATCTCTGAGATATTTTTCTTTCAAAACTCAGTCTTTTTTTTTTTATGAATGCTTTACAATAATATTATTAATCATTTTCATATGCTTTTTACATGCCGCATTCACACCTAAAGCATAATCACTATTTCCATCACATCTATCTTTAGAGATAGCATCAACTATCTTCTTCGTTATCAGAATATTCTTTTCCAACATTTCTTGAAGATCGTTAATAATATCACTTAATTCTCTGATTAATTCTATCGGCGTTTTCTCGACTTTAATTTCCTTTTCAATGCTACGCATTTGTTCGTCGGCAATATCTTTTTCTAAATTCTTAATAATATTAGCGGCATTTGATTCTTGCTTAGTATTATTTAAGGGGCAATCGTTACAGTCAATACAATCGCAAGAACAATCATCTTCAAAATACACACATAGTTCGCCTGTACTTAAAGTCTTGTCAGCGTTGAAGACATCAATAATATTACAGATATGCTTCTTTAATTTAATCTCATAATGTTCTAGATCTTGAATCCTTTTATGATTTAATGCACCGCTACAAGTAGAATTACAAATAGATATAGATCTACCACAATGATCGCAATTATCCTCTAGATATAACTTTGCATCAGGTGATTCAGAATTTTCTTCATTAACATTACTAAGGTATCGATTTATTTCATCGATGATATCGTGAATATCTCTTTCTTTATTTCTCTCTCCAAGTGGGCAATCTTCACATTTAACACCAAAACAAAGTTCTTTGATTTCCATATTAGTGCATAAAGAACTTACATTTACATGATCTTTATTTGCTGCACATTTAATAATAGTTTCAAAGTGTTCTTTCTTTTTTTCGTTAGTCATAAAATTTCCTTTAAAAGAGATAGGATAAATTAATATCCTATCTCTATTTAATTTTAAATATCTAAATGTGCATTAGTCGCATTATCTAGAATAAATTCTTTACGGTCTTCTACAGACGAATCATCCATTAAAACTCTAAATGTATCCTCTGGATCGCCATCTTCTTCATATTGAACTTGAATCACAGTACGATTCTTTTTACTAAGAGTCGTTTCTCCAAGATCTTCTGCATCCATTTCCTTTGTATTCACTAATATTCGCTAAATATTAATTGTTCTTAAAGAACTACTTATAGTTTCCTACAAGAATAGACTATATCTTCATTCTAAATAGAATGTCTCCTGTTTCCACTATGCTTATAGTGTACGTCTTTCGACTAGTCGTTGAACGTTCTTTTCTTAAAAGTTATCACTCCGTGGAGTCTTTAAGAAAGCTTCGCTGCTGATTACCTTCATCATTACATGTTAAGGATTCCCAGACAATTAAAGAGATTTTAATTGGGCAAAAATTTTACCCAAACCTTTTAGATAATTAAGTGTATATCCCTTAGTTACTTCAGAGATAATTTCATCATCGATATCAGATAATTTACTTTTCTTTGGAATATCATACTCTTTACGAACTAAACTAAGAAACCATTTTTCTTTTTCACGCTCATTTGACAAGAAAGAATGAATCTTAGTTCCTTTTCTTACAATATATAATGGAGCTAATCCAATAAATATATTTCCATTCTCAATTAGTTGTGGCATGTGACGATGGAAAAAAGTTAAAACTAAAACAGCAATGTGGCTCATTTGTATTCATTATAATTCGTTAAATTATAATTGTTCTTTATTAAGAACTACTTATATTTTCATATAAGACTAGACTATATCTTCACCTTATAACCATTTTATAAGGGTTCCCCGTTTCCACTATACCTACAGTGTACGCTTTCCAGCTAGTCGTTGAACGTTCCTATTAATATAATAGGCTTCGCTGCTGATTGTCTTCACCATAACGTGTTAAGAGTTTCCAGCAATTAAAGGAATTTAACGATGGCAACCGTTTCTTTAAATTTTACCATCAATATCACTGTCACTTAAAATTACAATCTTTTTATACCGAAGTTTTTCTATATCAAAACTCTCACCAATCCCACAACCTAACGCCGCAATGATCGTTTTGATTTCATCATTTTCTAAAATCTTATCTAAAGACTTTTTAAATGTATTGAGTGGTTTACCCTTTAGATTCAAGATCGCTTGTGTCATACGATCTCTAGCTTCAGAAGCACTTCCACCCGCTGAGTCCTTACAATCTTAAATATAACTCGTTAAATTATACTCATAATTTTTTATTATGCTTATAGTTTCCTATAAGATGAGACTATATCTTTACTTATAAAAATAAATATTCCCTGTTTCCATTCTACTTAGAATGTACTTCTTTTCAGAATAGTCGTTGAACGTTCTCTATAATTAATAAATATAGAGCTTCGCTGCTGATTGTCTTCAACGTTACTTGTTAAGAGTTTCCAGCAATTAAAGGAATTTAACGAGAGCAACTCATTTACCCTCGACAATGAACAATTCACATTCATCAGGATCAGTAGATACACAATCTTTCAATTTGGTTGGAAGACTTAATGATGTATCAGTGAACTCTTTACGTACCACTTCACGGGCTTTTTTAGCAGCTACTCGCGCTCTAGCTGATGAGATTACACGATCACAGATTAATTTAACAATTTTAGGATCAGAACTAAATAATTCTTTTAAATATTGACCCATAACTGTTTGTGTAGCAGATTGACCTTCTCTTGATCCTAGTTCATCTTTTGTTTGACTATGAAATTGTGGTTCAGGGAACCGTACAGAAACAAAATATACTAACCCTTCACGACAATCTTCTCCAGTGATTTTCAGATTCTTGTCTCGTTTTCCTAAGAGGTCATTAGACTTAATGTGAGCCATGATAGCCTTTGAAAGAGCAAGACGTGTCCCAGTCAAATGACTTCCTCCGAGAGGAGTTCTAATACCATTTACAAATGTATGATAAGATTCCTTATCGGAAGTAGTATAATTAAATGAAATATCAACTACTACTTCTTTTTCACTCTTTTCACCAGACTCCTTATTTGACTCTTTAACCATAATAGTTTCAGATATAAATTGAGTGTCTGGAAGAACTACTTTAAGACTCTTTTCATCTTTCTTTAACTCAGCGATCTTCTCTTCAACAAATGATTTAGCACCATTATCGTATAAGAACGTTTCCTTTTTCTTAGATGACTCAACTTCAAATGTTACAGTAAGACCGTTATTTAGAAGAGCAGCTAACTTACACATTTCTTCTAATTTTTCTACATTCCATTCAGTAGTATCTAGAATAGATCCATCAGGGTTAAACTTAACAAACGTTCCTGTTTTCTTAGTCTTTTTACCTTTAGTTAATTTTGTAGTAACAAGACCTTTTTCACATTTAAAATAATGTACAAATCCATCTCTTGAGGTTTCAAGAAGGAATTCTGTCGATAGTGCATTAGCGCAAGTAAGTCCTACGCCATTAGTCCCTCCTGAGACAGCGTAAGACTTTGTATCAAATTTACCCATTATGTTCATTAGTATTCGTTAGACACCAATTCGTTCTCTTATGAACTACTTATATTTTCATATAAGATCAGACTATATCAAAATCCTATTAAATAGGATCCTCTCCATTTCCATTCACTTGAATGTACTCCTGCTACGGATAGTCGTTGAACATTTCTATTTTCTTCTATTTTTATTATTTATTGTATCGGTGAGTTCCGTCAGTATACATAATAGTATCTTCCACAAAAATCTGTGCTAAAGTTTTCTTATTTTTAATCTTAATAAGAACTTCACACCCTTTTTCTGGAGAAAAGATAATATGGCGTGTACTTTTAGGAGAACGTTTCTTAATTACAATTTTTCCATCTTTTTCAGATACTTTAAAATTAAGTACTGCGTGGCCATCTAAAGTATAAGAGATAGTAAAGTCTTCGTAACTTTTATTATTCTCGAAGAAACGAAGTTTAGGTACCTTTTTAAAGATAAGATTTTTAATTACGTTTTCAAATTCTGATAAGTTTTTAAAGCACAATGTTTCCATAGTGTAAGTTCCTTTTTTTTTTATTATTTTAGAAGAAAATAGATTTTGCTGCTGATTGTCCTCACCATTATGTGATAGGAGTTCCCAGACAATTAGAAGAGTTTCGATACATTATTACTAATGTAAAGGGCAGTATAATTTACCAGCATGAAGAGATGTTGCTGCTAAAACACAAGCAGAAATGGGTTTACCTTTTTCTCCTTTAGTATCTTTATAGGGAATACCTCGACCATTATCACGAATAGAGATTGAGTTATCTTTATAAAGTTTTAGATCAATTCTATCAGCGTGACCGCCTAAAGCTTCATCAACCGAGTTTGATAGGATTTCGTATGCTAATTGTTGAAGGGCAGATTCCCCAATACCGACATACATCGAATAGCGTTTTCTAACCGCTTTAGTTCCAGAATAAGACTTCATGGAACTTTCATCGTATTCAACTTTCTTTTTTGCCATTACTTCGTACTCCCTTGCATGCAATGATTATTAAAACCAAAATCACTTTTTATCTTCTTTTCAGGTTTATCGAAATATTCATAAACATCTTCGTCTAGTTTAATGTCTATTACTTCTCCACAAATACTTTTTACATATTCTTGATCTTTATCCAGTTTAAAAACCATACCGGATTCATACGCCTCATAATGACATTCACCAAGCTGATCTTCAGTAAAAACATCGTCAGGAGTTATAGTATTATGAAATTTATATAAAGATCTATTTAATACAAAATCATCGTTACTATTAAAAGAATCCCATCTGTTATCAATCTTTAATTTACGGACTCTTACAGACTCTTCAATTCTTTTGCAAGTGTAAGTTAATCCTTTAATTATTGGGTGTTTTTCTAATATCTCTTCTTCTGATGCATAATAGTATCTCGTAGTGATATCTAGATCATCTACACCATCACATCCCTTAAAAGACATCTCCCATAGCCATTCATTACTTTTATCGTTAAGACACTCTGTGAGAAGTTTAGACTGACATGAGGTGCTTACTGTTAAAGGAATTTCTTGAGGTAAAAATCTAATGAAGAAAACTTCTTCATTAATTTCTTCTTCCGGATTCATGTTCATAAACAAGTTAACATTACTAAGGGTACAATTTAGTTTATTGAATCTTAATTCCTCTCCTATATCACCTATTAAATCATCTTCGAAGTCTCTTAACCTAGAATAATTGACCGTACATTTAAGAGATGGATCATTTTCTGATAAATTCTTACCATAGATTCTTCTAAGAACAAAAACATCTGATTTATCTTTAACATCTTTCCATTTCATAGGTTTTCTCATTTCTTTAAAATAAAGGAAATAATTGTGGAAGATCTAAAAGAATAATATAGTACTATTCAAATGATCTTCCACAATAAATTGTTCCATTAATTAAGTAAAAGTGGATTATACGAATTAATACATTCAATTAAATCTTGTGGAATGAATAAAGGATCATTTTTAAGTACATGATAATCATTACCATCAGAATTAAAATGATTACATATAAAGTATTCCGCACCATTAATACATGTAACTAATGAAATATCATCAAAAGCTTCTGACTCTAAATCAGTACAGCTTGTTAGTTTAAATAACTTACAATCAAGAAGTGATTCATAAATATAAATATTATTAAAGACATTAATCATTAAAAGCTGATCAATTACTTCTTCAGGAATTAATTTTTCAAAAGAGTTAATTTGTTCATGATTCTTAATTGTTTTCATCTTTAGTTAGCTATCCTTTTTTTTAAATAGAATATTAAATAGAATTTTACAAAATCTTACTGGAAGTAGTAATAACTTTTTCGTTATAATGTCTTCATGGTATCCACATTTATCACATACATTATAGTTATGACCATAACCTCCATCTAAGCTACTACGACTATTTTCCCAATACATGTTAAAGAATGTATGATCACATCCGCTGTTACCTTCTTTGTGATTACGAAGATCAATTTTATATTCACGTCTATGATGGTCATCTTTTAATTTAAATTTAAGTATAGGAGAAATACAGATATAAACATTCTTTTCACTGAGATTTAAATTATTAAGGATTTCCTTTACTTCCGAGTCATTTTCGAAATCATAAAATCCATTTACCATTCTAGTTCTTTTAAGAATAATATCTATAATACTTTTTTCTTCAACTTTTGATAGCTTCATAACCTGAGTCCTTCATCAACATAAGTATCTTCTTGCCATTTACTTGAAATAACTACTTCTACGAAATCTTCTTCATTATCAATCTCTTCTTTAGAAAAAATATATCCTGCTTTTAATAAAGAATGTTCTGAGTATAATGATACTGGTAAATCTTCATATTTAGTTTCCCCATTCAAAACAGTGTCAAGAGTATTTCGTTCATCCCCTTTAAAATCAATGATATTCCCAAAAATAGAATTCTTAATAAATATTGCAGAATACAGTTCGTATACATCTTCACACTCGACAAGGTGTAAATCGGCTTTTTTAATTTTAATAATAAAAGCAGCACATAGTCCAGTTAACACAGGGGTAAAGAACTTTTCTTCTCCATCTAAGATTCTGTCTTCTAATTCATCAGTAGGAATATCTATAAATTTACTAAATTTCTCGTAAGATATTTCAGTTTCATTATAATTCGGTTGGTAATGTCCATTATTAACAAAGTGTAATAGATTTGTATCATTGTTGAAAATTCCAATATGGTCTTTATTTAAAATCTTTTCAATTTCTTCTTTCTTATACTCTATATCTGGAGCATAGATAATTGAACAAGGGTCTAATTTAACAAAAATCTTTTCAATATCAATATCAACTTCAGTATATTTAAAATAATTAAGAATACTATTCATTCCAATAATATCATTACCAGAACATTCGAATGTAATAGTGATATCGTCTTTATTAGTATTATTCATAGAAATATAATTATCATTAAATAAAATTCCATATTCTTTAGGTCTAAAAGAAGAGTATTCTAAAGATTCTACGTCACTACTAAACCTTTTTAAAAAACTAAATTTATTAAATGTAAAAGAGAATATTTTGTTATCATCAAGAATACTATCAACTTTGTTTAAACAGGTTCTATATGAAAATGATTCCTTGTCAAATTTAAAATCTCCTATACAAATAGATTTTACGTCATCAGCAAAACAATAAATAGCGTTTTTCATCGCTTTTTTATTATCAAATCCGTCATTGATAATATCAAATTTATACTTAATGATGCCAAGTATAATATTTTTAATGTCGTCAGTTGACTCGAATTTAATAACGCCACTTAAGTTTTCTAAATTTTCTTTATTCATTTCAATTCTCCATTTCTTTAAAAAGATTCTTATGTAAAAGATTAAAGTTAGTTATCATGTTATTAATATTTATTTAAAATATCAATTGTTCTTTTTATAATTGAATTATGGATCTTTTAATTTCAATTTTATTCTTTTTTCTTTTAAACAACAAGAAATTAGAACGGGAAAAAAAATGTATTTAAATTAAACTTAATACATTCTTTTCTTCTTTTTTTTTCTTCTATAATCTTGTGTGGGGTAGTGCCGAAGGGGATTTGATTTTTTCCTAGAAGTTTCTTGATATTTTATTAAAAAAAAATAGCGTAGACTTTTTAAGGGTCTAAGCTATTTTTTACTTTTTAAATTAACGTATAAACTAGATTCCAAATACGTTCAAGAATATCATCTTCAAGACTATTTTTGGAAAATAGTCGAGCATTATGAGAATCCTTATCAATAAAATCTTTAACCGCTTTATTTGCCTTAATTCGCAAATTAATATCATCAGTTAATTGAATATCGATATTTTTATATGTATATACTGAAGAACAGTTTTCGTCGACATATCTATCAATAATATGCTTTGATACTTTCATAAAACCTATATCTTTTAAAAATGCTCTTACTTCATTATTATCTTCAGTGTAAAAATCAAAATCCGATACGTTTGTATTACGTCCAAAATATCGTGAACCAGTTTGATAAAAAATATGAGAAGAATGAGCTAATGCTGAAATAATATCTACCGTTTGATCAGAGCTATTATTTGTATCAATCATATAAAGTCCTTATAAAAATAAAATTCCCGATATATCTTTAATTAGATATATCGGGAATTTATTATGAAAATGTAAAGTCTTTCAATTTTGCGTTATGAATGCACTTACGCACAATGACTTTCTTTCCGTCATTATCATATTTGTGAATAGTTTCTTCACTTATATGTCGATACGTAGAAATCTTTGTACACTTAGAAATTTCCAAGTTACATCGCTCTATATCAGGTAAGAAGATGGCGATGTCCTCCCCTGTTTCTTTAAGCTTTCCTTCAATCACCACACCTTGTTTAATTATCTCTTTAAATAAGATAATTTTTTTAAGTTCACATTCATAACATACTGGGTCAATAATCGTTGAAAGAATCTTCTTTCTTCTAAATAACATGATTTCCTCCAAGTAATGTTTAAATAATGAAATATAAGGTGAATAGTAAAGGTATTGTCAAGAAGTCCACTAAGTATCCTAGAAATTTTTTCATAATTTTTATTCCTTCAAGAAAGGTTGTGATAATAAATTATTTTATTATCACTAAAATAATATATACTTGAAATATGTATATTTACGGAATATAATTTTCTAAATTATCTTTAAGATTTATAAGTTTAGGCTTATTATCCTCATCTCTATTTATATAGAGATGGTAATTAGCTGAGACGCTGAAAATCGAACTTTCAGCAATATCGCGTATAGAGAAATCTTTAGAAATAATTATATGCGATATTTTTTGTGTTATACCATTTAGGTTTCTAATCGCCGAAGTGTGGTTATGAGTAATAAGTACAAGTCTCACTATACTATTCTTACGTCTATATAAATTCTCTTTCTCTTGTTTAAGATCAAATAATTGAATTACGTCTTCTAATACTGTCGTACATTCAATTTTAGTTAAAACAATAATACACTTGTCGTAGTATGTTTCATTAGGAGGGTCCAAACGTAACGGACACCAATCTGGAATAGGTTTATAATCTCCACTATACTCGACATACCCCATGATCATTTTTATATTACCGTCATCATCTTTTTTAAGTTCACAGTGATAATCGGCTGCACATCCAGCATTCTTAGTTCTGCTAATTCTACAATGAGGACACCCATCTGAACATTTCTCTAATTCTAAAACAATTTTAGTTTTTTCCATAACATTCCTCCAGTTTAATTCTCTTGATTTTTAATGTTAATATCGAAAATTTCTTTTTCTTTGATTCCGATTGATTCTAAAATAAATTTGGAATTCATATTGTAAAGTGTGGTATATGGACTTCCTAGTAAGAATGATGTAACACGTTTTTCAATAAATTTAATCCCTGCAACAATAGCAGTCTTAAAATTATTCTGGTAATCTTTAGTCATATCCCGTGATAAAACAACATTCATAGTTGGATCCCCTAGAATATATGAAACCATTCTTCCACATTGGATCATATTTTGAGTTAGAGGGAGATCCTTTTTGTCTCCATCGGCACAATGAAGAATTCCGTCAAATCTTCCTGAAGACAAATAGTATCCTAAAATTCCAGAATATAATACTAAAGTATTAGCACGACATTTTGAATTTATAGCTACACTACATACTTCATCGATATACTTAAAATTAGTCGCTAAAGTTTCTCTGTTAACAACTATTCTGTCAGAGATAGACATTTCTGACGCATTCTTCCATAAATTTAATAGTCGTATAGGTGTTAATTTCTTTTTATATTTGGCATATGAAAATTTATAATATTCATTAATCTTTTTAATATGCTCAATTAAGTGTGAAAATTCTTCTTCCTTAATAATCTCAAAAGAAAAGGGTAATCCAGAAATACTTTCTAATACTTTAGTATATTTCATAATAGTACAGGTTAAAGTCTTAGCATCTCTAATGGCTGTCGGCATAGATTCATTAAAATCATAAATAATCCCTTTAGTGACATAATTAAAATTAACCAATAGATATAGATCTTTTTGATCTACTTCTTTATTTTCTTTTAATAAACCAGACAATGCTTTAATATTAGATTTAATGTATTTAAGACTTCGTCTTTTATTAGAAGTTAGGCTCTTTAATTTAAATTTCTTAGGAACTGGTTTTTTTCCTTGGTATTTAGTTCCCATTCGAGAGCCTATCTTATCTGTCCATGACACATATTTCGCAGCTAATTCGATAACAGAATTAGATTTAATAGTATTACGTCCTAAACCAGCACCAACACGAATTATCCCTATTAATTTATGAGTCTGAGCTTCTGTAATAACAAATCCATGAATAGTAGAACAATCACGCCCTTTAAATTCATTAAAAAATTTATAGATAAGAATATCTGATGTTTGATTAGAACAAATCTTAATTAGCTCATCAGGAACAAAATCAAATTCATTTTGTAACCTATCTAATAAAATAACACTTTCCGATTTAATATTACTAATCTTTATATAAATAGATTTTTGACATTCTGTTTCTGCAACCCCAATAATGATTCCCTTAGCAGCTTTATT
>Ga0193964_1000454_pt1 | contig 20155 bp, 16 predicted proteins | sample FB_7_MG_FD_140323 | JGI IMG/M metagenome (GOLD analysis project Ga0193964, IMG submission 140323) | Microbial mat bacterial communities from the Broadkill River, Lewes, Delaware, United States - FB_7_MG | ecosystem: Environmental > Aquatic > Freshwater > River > Microbial mats | place: USA... | reverse complement strand
TAAATACTCTTCGACCGGCACGAGATCATCACCATCCACTCGCTTATATTCTGGATGAACAATCTCTAATCCATTCGCACCGGTTCTCACTTCGCCAAAACATCGAATATGCACGCCGGGCTTTAAGTTATTCTTTTGGGCCGCAGAAAAATGGAAAAAGCGTAACGTGATCATGCCTGTCCCATCCTGAATTCGGCATAAAAGGCTGCGACGTCTTCCTTTGCTCACATCAGCAAGCTTAACTTCACCTTCCACGACACACTCATCACCCGGACGTAGAGAACCCATCGGCACAATCCGCGTTCTGTCTTGGTAACGCAATGGCAGATGAAACAAAAGGTCCTGAAGATTTCTGACCCCTAAATTTTGGAGCTTTAGCTCAAGTGCAGCCCCTACGCCCTTAAGCTCGCCAACCGAAATATCGGCTAGAGATATACTCATCTAGACGCGGCCGGATTGAAATTATTGATCGCTTCCACTAATACATCGATGGCTTGTGGACGCGGGTAACTGGCACGCCAAGCAACGCCTACGGTTCTTTTAGGTACAGGCTCTTTAAAAGGCCGAGTCACCACCATATCGGACGAAGCAGGACCGTAAACAGCAGACTGAGGCAGCACAGAGCATCCCAAGCCTGAACCCACCATCATCCTAATCGTTTCCAAAGAACTCCCTTCAGTAATCGTATGTTGATCATGTAAAGCTTGGGTCAACGTCGGGCATGATTCTAATACCTGGTCACGAAAGCAGTGCCCCTCACCCAATAACAGCAGAGGCGTTTGCGGTAGCTCTTCGCTATTGATCAATTTTTGCTGCGCCCATGGATGGCCTTTAGGCATCAACATTTCAAAACTTTCATCGTATAGGGGCCGGGTGAGTATATCGGGCTCATTAAATGGCAGAGCAAGGATAATAGCGTCCAACTCGCCATTTCGGATCTTCAAACGGAGGTTTTCAGTAAAGTTTTCTTCGATATAAAGCGGCATATCCGGTGCAAGCTTCTGTACTTGCGAAACCAGATGGGGAAACAGATAGGGGCCTATGGTGTAAATTGCACCCACACGCAGAGGGCTTTTCAGTTGATCTTTACCCTCTAAGGCAAGATCTTTAATCGTATCAGCCTGCTCAAGCACTCTCTGCGCTTGTTGCACTACTTTATCGCCCACTGGCGTCACACGTACCGAATTTTTACTACGTTCAAATAGCGGAACACCTAACTCCTCTTCGAGTTTTTTAACCGCTATAGACAACGTAGGCTGACTGACAAAACATTTTTCAGCCGCATGACCAAAATGCTGCTCTCGCGCTAATGTCACAATATATCGCAGTTCTGTTAAGGTCATACCGGTCCATCCTTTGCTATGATGCAATTCACTTTATGGGGGGCCCTATGCAGCAAGATAAAGCTACACATCCAGATACCCAGCTTAAGCAAGCGTCTAAACAAACAACACCCAAGCAGCGCACTGTGCTCATCGCTGGCTGTGGTGATGTAGGGTCCGCACTCGGCCTTTTGCTTTTAGATCAAGATCATAAGGTTATCGGCCTGCGTCGTAATATAAACCAGCTTCCACAAGGCATCCAAGGAATAAGCGCTGATCTATCTCAAATAGATCAACTTAAATCCACGCTTGCTGGCATTTCATCCTGCGATACTCTGGTTTACTGCGCTGCGGCAACTAATCATACAGAGCAAGGCTACACAGAAGCCTATATTAATGGCTTAAAAAATGTACTCACGGCTTTACCTTCTCCGCCAAAGCACATTTTTTTCACATCAAGTACTGGAGTTTATCACCAGTCAGATCACGACTGGGTCGATGAAGAGAGCGAATGCAAGCCATCACGTTTTAGCGGCCAGATAATACTGCAAGCGGAAAACATCATTCAACAAGGAGCTATCCCTAGCACTGTTGTAAGGTTTAGTGGCATTTATGGCCCCGGCCGTAACCACTTAATCAACAAAGTTAAGCAAGGAGATGTCGCAGCCAACGAGCCTCTCAAATACACTAACCGTATTCACCGCGATGATTGCGCAGGAGCGCTAGCACACTTAATCACTCTACAATTCAATGGCAAACAACCCGAAAATTGCTACTTAGCCTCCGACGATACCCCCGCCAGTATGTACGATGTCACCCATTGGCTAGCGGGCCAATTGAACACTAAGCCAACGACTGAAACGATCTCCCGTATCACTGGCAGCAAGCGCTGCAACAACCAACGCTTAAAAGATAGCGGTTACTCATTTAAATACCCTAGCTATCAAGAGGGCTATAAAGAACTGCTTAAAACAGAATAAAGCTGTTCTAGATCTACTAAACATCTTAAGCTTTCTAATATAATGCCTTTTTCACAAGTAGTAGCCGAGTCAAATCATGCAGCCGTATCGCAATTTGATTTTTGGTTTTGTGTTGATCATCTCGTTAATGACGGGATTAGGTGGCTTTAGTCTTTTCCACTTAAACAACATTTCCAAAGATGTAGAAAATATTTACAACCACCCCTTTGCTGTCAGCAATGCAGGCCAATCCATACAAACACGGGTCTTTGCCATGCATCGCGATATGAAAGATGTCGTGCTTGCTAAAAGCCCAGAACAACTCCAAAAGATTCTTGATCAAGTTAATGTTCAAGAGCAGAAAGTGCTTAAAGAGTTCGATGTTATTTTCGACCGGTTCTTAGGGAACAAAGCATCGATCAAACAAACATACCAAACCTTTATCGAATGGAAGCGAATTCGTGATGAAGTCATTTCCTTAGCCGTTGCAGGCCAAACGGAAGAGGCGGCAGAGATTACCAAAGGACGTGGCGCCCTTCATGTGGACAAGTTACTGTCCGAGGTACACGAATTTGTTATTTTTGCACGCCAAAAAGCTGATTCGTTTAAGACTCAATCCTCTGAAAACAGAGACCACTCTTTATTCGTGGTCTCTATTCTTAGCGCATTAACTCTAATTATCTCTTCGTTTATCGCAGTGAATGTCATTCGACGTATGAGCAAAGCCCAAAAGCGTTTATCTCAACGGGAATATCTTATCGATCAAAACATCATGATTGCGACGCTCGATAAAACCGGCGTGGTCATCGATGCCAGTAATGCTCTGTGTCGCTTTCTTGATAGCACAAAAGAAGAAGTGATTGGCAAGCCCAGCAACTTTTTTAATAATTCAGATCTTCAAGACCTTCAGGCAGAACAGATCTGGAAGGCGATTAGCACAGGTAAAAGTTGGCAGGGAGAGATCTGTCATATCAACGCTGACGGCCTTATGTTTTGGGCCAATTCACGAATTTTGCCCAACCTAGACGATAACTTTAATATCACTAGCTTTACCAATCTGCTGCAAGACTCAACCAGTAAAAAGCTTTCGATAACCGACAAACTAACAACGCTTCCCAATCGCCGTAGTTTTGAAGAGGTGCTGGAGCGTGAAATAAAACTATCCTATCGCCACACAACCCCGATAACCCTAGCTATTCTCGATGTCGATTTCTTTAAACTCTATAACGATACCTACGGTCACCCTCAAGGAGATAAAGCCCTGAGGATGGTCGCGGACTGTATTCTTGGCTGCTTACGTCGTCCGACCGATTATGCATTTCGTATCGGCGGGGAGGAGTTTGCCATCATTATCTCTGACCAAGACATTCAGAAAACACAAGAATTTCTAGATGGCATCCGCAGTAAAGTTGAATCCCTTTCGATACAGCATGAGCAAAGCTCTATCAGCAAAGTCATCACTATCTCTATCGGCGCCTATTGGACCGATGGCTGTATAGCGCTAGAAAAGAATGAGCTTTATACCGAAGCGGATAAAGCGCTCTATTTAGCCAAAACGAACCGCAACCAAACGATCGTTCAAGGCAAACCGGCAGAACCTCGTGCAACCATCAATGCTGCGTAATCACTGACCAGCAACGCACAAAAAAGCCCAGCACGTTGCTGGGCTTTTTTAACAGACTTAATACCCTATTTGGCAAACTCATCTAACAACGTTTGCTGGGCAGAAAAAACTTCGTCATTCTCACCGGGTTGATTCTGTACATAACTACCATCCGCTTGTAACTCCCAGCTCTGGCAGTTATCACGCATACAATAATCAAGTTCACGCTTTAACCGTTCCGCATGTTTACCAAACACTTGGAATCCCGTTTCAACACGGTTCAGCATGTTGCGCTCCATCCAGTCGGCACTGGCACAGAACACTTCAGGTTTTCCGTTATTACCAAAATAATAAACACGGGTATGCTCTAGGAAGCGACCAATAATAGAGCGCACCTGGATATTATCGGACAGTCCCTCAATGCCAGGACGTAATCGACACATACCCCGAATAATCAGCTCAATTTTCACTCCTGCCGCCGACGCCTCGTATAGTGCACGAATCATCTTAGGCTCGGTCAAACCATTCACCTTAACCATGATATGCCCCGGTTTGCCCGCTTTAGCTAAGCGCGTCTCATTACGTATAGCATCCAGCATTTTCGCATGCAGAGTAAAAGGCGCATTATAAAGCTTTTTCAATTTCTGGATTTTGCCCATACCGGTCAATTGCTGGAAGACTTTATGCACATCTTCGCCCACCTCTTGATCGGCCGTAAGGAAACTATAATCAGTATACAAACGGGCCGTACCTGAATGGTAGTTGCCAGTACCAAGATGAGAATAGCGCACAAGTTTCGTTCCTTCCTCTCTAACGATCAGCATCGCTTTAGCATGGCACTTGTAACCCACGACACCATAAACAACAAGACAACCCGCTTCCTGCAATCGAGCGGCTAAATGCAAGTTACTCTCTTCATCAAAACGAGCACGCAACTCAATAACAACCGTCACCTCTTTACCACTACGAGCGGCTTCTACCAGCGCATTAACAATGTCTGATTTAACCCCTGTTCGGTATAAAGTCTGTTTAATCGCCACAACATCAGGGTCTTTCGCCGCTTGACGCAGCAGATCAACCACGGGTGTAAAAGACTGAAAAGGATGCAATAGCAATTGATCACCGGATCGTAGCGAGTCAAAAACATTGTCGCCTTTAAGCTTACCCGGAATGCCTGGTGAGAAAGGTTTCCAACGCAGATCGTTACGCTCTAATAGATCTCTCACCGCCATTAAACGCGTTAAGTTAACCGGTCCATTAACACGGTAGGTCTGAGATTCATCCAGCTTGTACTCTTTCTGTAAAAACTCAATCAGCTCTTCAGGTGTTCGCTGATCGACCTCGAGCCGAACCGCATCGCCATATTTACGCGAATGAAGCTCGCCACGTAGCGTATTAGCAAGATCTTCTACTTCCTCAACATCGAATGTCATATCGGCGTTACGGGTGATACGGAACTGGTAACAACCCTCTACCTTCATACCCGGAAAGAGCTCATCGGCAAATTCATGGATAATTGAAGAGAGGAAAATCAGATTATCACCACCCTCACAAAGCTCATCCGGAAGACGAATCAAGCGAGGTAAGGAACGCGGAGCAGGTATGATAGCCATACCCGTTTCACGCCCAAACGCATCTTTACCATCGAGTTCAACGATAAAGTTAAGACTTTTATTAACTAAACGAGGGAATGGATGCGAAGGGTCGAGTCCAACAGGGCTGATTACCGGAACAACTTTTTCTTGGAAATAGGTTTCAACCCACTCACGCTGAGCTTCTGTCCAAAGGTGTCGTCTAATGAAATGGATATTTTCTTTCTCCATCTCGAGAAACAGCATTTCATTAAGAATTTTGTACTGACGATCAACGGTTAAATGACAAATTTCGCTTATTTTTGCCAACACCGTTTTAGGGTGCATCGCATCTGGACCCACCGCCTCTCGGCCATACTTCAACTGTGTAATTTGCTCGGCGACACGTATTTCAAAAAACTCATCTAAGTTACTTGAGAAGATCAGCAGGAACATTAAACGCTCAAGCAAAGGGTGCTTCTCATCCAAAGCCTGCTCAAGTACGCGTATATTGAATTGAAGATGACTAAGTTCACGGTTGATATAGAGTTCAGGAGCCTTAAGATCTACCGGCGTTTGCTCCACTTCCTGCTCTGTAATCGCAACACTTTCACGACTTTCTAATAACGCTGCAGCCGCTTCACTTTGCTCAAACGCAGCAGCTTCGTCTGCTTCTCTCTGTTCCACTGTATCAACCATGCTTACTCAGCCTTTTCCTTAATTACTGCCAATTCTACGAGATAACCTCACAGAACTATTCGTTTAACATCTGCGCAACGCGTTTAGCAAAATACGTCAGCACACCATCGGCACCTGCACGCTTAAATGCCAATAATGATTCCAACGTTACACTACGCTCATCTAACCAACCATTTTGGAAAGCGGCCATATGCATCGCATACTCACCACTCACCTGATACACATAAGTCGGTGCTTTTAGCTCATCTTTTACCCGGCGAACAATATCTAAGTATGGCATGCCTGGTTTAACCATCACCATGTCAGCACCTTCAGCAAGATCCAATGAGACCTCATGTAGCGCTTCATCGCTATTCGCAGGGTCCATCTGATAACTAAACTTATTGCCCTTACCAATATTACCCGCAGACCCAACCGCATCACGAAACGGCCCATAATAGGCACTCGCATACTTAGCGGAGTAAGCCATAATCAATGTATTGACGAACCCGTGACTTTCCAGCTCATCTCGAATACCACCAATACGACCATCCATCATGTCACTCGGCGCAACAATATCAGCGCCTGCTTCGGCATGAGAAACCGCCTGCTGGATCAAAGTATCAACCGTACGATCATTTAATACATAACCGTTCTCGTCGATAATGCCGTCCTGGCCATGTGTGGTAAATGGGTCCAATGCCACATCCGTCATGATCCCCATCTCTGGGCATGCATCTTTAATCGCTTTAACCGCTCGTTGAGCCAAACCGTCAGGGTTGTAAGCCTCTTCTGCCAGCTCAGATTTTGCATCTAACGGCGTCACAGGAAACAATGCCATCGCCGGCACACCCAAAGAACTGAGTTCCTTCGCCTCTTTTACAAGAAGATCGATACTCATTCGCTCGACACCCGGCATAGAAGCAACTTGCTCAGTCTCCCCTTGCCCTTCAATAACGAAAACGGGGTAGATCAGATCATCTGGTGTTAAGACATTCTCACGCATTAAGCGGCGAGAGAAATCGCCTGCGCGCATACGACGCATACGCGTTTCGGGGTAAAAACGTTGACTGTTATTAAAGGACACGGCAACTTCCTTATAGATGCAAAGGTGAATTGGACATAAATAAGATGACAAGCATATGACAGGCTTAGCTAAAGCTTAAAATAAAGCGCCTTTAACATCGCCAGTGTCACCAGAGTAATAGTGTCATCGTAGTAATAATGTAGATCTTATCGTAATCTTGGCCTAAAAGGGTATGACCGAACTCATATCAGATTAGATTAAGGAGTTTAACAACATGAAGAAAGTTGCAGTGATCCTCTCAGGCTGTGGTGTTTATGATGGATCAGAAATCTATGAATCGGTTCTAACGTTACTAAGCATCGAAGAAAACGGCGCTACTTACCAATGTATGGCTCCCAATATTGAACAGATGCATGTTGTAAACCATCTATCAGGTGAACCTTCTGAAGGCGAAAGCCGCAATGTCCTAGTTGAATCTGCACGCTTAGCAAGAGGAGAAGTGATAGACCTCGCAACCGCTAGCGCTGCAGACTACGACGCACTTATTATTCCTGGTGGTTTTGGAGCGGCCAAAAACTTATCAAATTTTGCAGTGGAAGGTCCGAATAGCCAAGTAAACCCGGATGTCGTTGCTTTTACCCAAGCCATTCACAAAGCTGGCAAGCCAGTAGGACTAATGTGCATAGCCCCTGCCATGACGCCACTTTTGTTTGGCCAAAATATCAACTTTACGATAGGCAGTGATGCCGAAACGGCTGGCGCCATTGAGGCTATGGGTGGTACTCATAGTAATTGCGGTGTCGACGAGATCATCACCGATCAGGAACTGAAAGTGATCACGACTCCTGCATATATGCTGGCAGGTTCAATTAGCGAGGCCGCGTCTGGAATACGTAAATTGGTCGAACAAGTCATCCGGATGGCGTAGCCTTTTCCATCTTACAAATGGCATAGCCTTTTAGATCTTACAAATAGGTGCTCTTATCATCTTTCAGCTCCTCGGAATCAACAGATAAGAGCACCTTCACTTCGTGCTTATTTAGCGCATGGATATTCTGCTTTTAAGCCATAATAGATCGCTTGTTTTAACTGCTCTGCACTTCCGCCTTCGGTGAGAAGATAAGGTGCTAACTGCTCTATAACATCCGCTTTTTCAGCGCTCTCTGGCACACAAAAATGAAGAAAGCTTTGTTCCGATTCGCGCTCACCTAAACGCGTACGTAGTGCTCTTTCCATAAAACCACCCTTCGCAACCTCTTTAAGCTCATCCGCATTGTCCGCATCGGTTGCTAATGCGCCGTCTAAAAATCCATTGATATAGGTGGAACAAGACACCGCTTCAACTGCAGCTGGATTCGCCTTCAGTACCTGACAAGATTTTAATAGCTCCTTTTCGTGTACCTGCAATAGCGCCGACGAAGCGCTTGTAGCGGCTAAACCTAGTGAGAGAGCAACAAGAATGGAATAGATAGGTTTCATAAATAAAGGCCTCCGCTGGGAAATGACAAAACAACTATCACACCCTAACAAGGAGGCCAAACAACGAAACAGTCGTTTAATATTTAACCAACAATCGATTTCGTCGATAGGTTAGCTATCACTTACTGCGCCACGACCACTGCATAAAAATACGGTATAGCATAGGTATAAGGAATAGCGTCAGTATCGTTGAAAATGCGAGCCCACTGACGATAGCAGTAGCAACCGGGCCCCAAATAAGTGAATGCCCACCTAAACCAGTAGCTAAGGAAAATAGCCCAGCAATCGTGGTTAATGAGGTAATAATAATCGGTATCACTCGCCGCCTCGCGGCATAAAGCGTTGCGTGTTTAACCGACATCCCTTTCTCTAACCGCTGGTTGCCAGCTGAGATTAAGACAATCGCGGCATTCACAGCGATACCCGCCAGAGCAACCACCCCATACATGGTAAATAAGCTTAATGGATTTTGTGTAATCAACAATCCCATCACAACGCCGGTAAACGCCATTGGAATAGTCATCAAGATCATCAGCGGTTGCAGGTAACTAGAAAATTGCGTTCCCAAAATGAGATACATCAAGCCGATCCCAAACAGAAATAAAAGGCCAATTGCATCCATACTCTCTTGAATATCATCCAACTCGCCTGAAAAATCTAAATCCAGATTCGGGAACGCCTGTTGTAATTCATTATTCCAATGATCAACAACCATGCTGTTCGCTGCGACAGTATCAATCGTATCAGGCAAAAGATCGGCTTCCACCGTTATCGCTCGACGGAAGTTATAGTGTCGAATGTTACCTAGCGCTTGCTCTCTTTCATAAAAAACCAATTTAGAAAGCGGGATATCCCCTCCCGATGGCAACGGAATTTTGAACAAGAGCAGCTGATCGATATCGGTAAAACTTTGTGGCTGCGCGCGCACACGCACTTCCAATTTTTCGCCTTCGTGTTGCATATCGGCTACGACTTCACCATCAACCAATAGCTGGGCAGTCCGAATCACAGCCGTTGGATTTAACCCTGCCCGCGTAATAGCATCATAGTCAGGCGTTAAGGTTAAGGTCATGCGCCCACCACCCGCATCATCGGTTATGTCGGTAATTTCGGGCACACTAGACATAAAGGTTTGCAGCGCATCCGCGGCGGCACGAATCTCAGTATACTCATCACCACGGACTTTAATGCTGATCGGTTTAGATACAGGCGGGCCTCCCGCTAAACGCAGGAACGTAATATTCACCGGCCCAGCCAGCGCCAATACATCTTCCCGAACCGCGGCCAAAAGCTCATCAACCGAACGATTCTCGGAAGTTTTCGGCTTAAGCCCAACTAAAACCTGTCCATAATGCTCACCAAACATCGGCGCGGTTTCCGTAAATTGCTGGCCGGCGTAACCCACCACAGCACGGACATCATCGTCTTTAAGATGCTTTCTAACCACTGCTTCCATCTGCTTCACTTTATCCAGCGTCGCTGATAGTGATGTTTGAGGGGCCATCTCAATATTGACATAGAATAAGCGCAGAGGATCCGAAGCAAAGAAATCCAGCTTAATCATGCCAGCCCCCAGCGCGCCCATGGAACCAATAAAGAAAAATCCGATGGCGCTGAACGTTAAGATAGGTCTACGCATCGCTTTGATTAAAGCACGCACGTAGGTGATCTGAATTTTATGGGTCATGCGCGTACGAAAGCGCTGCATCCGCCCCGGATTATCGAACCTAACCTTGGAAACGCTGACATGTACCGGCAGCATCCAAAACGCTTCGACTAAGGAGATCGCTAGCGCAATCGTCACTACCATTGGAATAACCCGCATGAAATCACCCAAGATTCCAGGCAGCAACATCAACGGCATAAATGCAGCCATGGTTGTTAACACCGCACTCGTAACGGGTCGGCCTACTTCGCGTAGTGAGGCCATGGTGGCGTCATAAACGGGTTCACCTTGCTGCAAGCGATGATAGATTGCTTCCACCACAACCACCGCGTCATCAACCAACATCCCCAAGACAATAACGACACCCAGCAACACGGTGACATTGAGTGTTTCGCCCATCCCCCATAGCACCCAAAACGTGCCCGCAAGAATAAACGGAATACCGATAGCGGTTAAGAAAGCGATATGCGCGCCTAAGAACAACCAGGCGACAAGTAACACGAGCAACAACCCGATCAAGGCATTATTTTGCATCAGATCGATCGCTTCACGTGTCGGTATGGTTTGATCATCAACAATGATCAACTTCACCCCTGTCGCATGCTGCAATTCGTTACGCTGATCTACATAAGCTTTAACTCGCTCTACCAGATCGATGGTATTGGCTTTGGACTTTTTCATGACCGCTAAGACAACCGCAGGTTTGCCATCGATAACCGCATCCTGAGTTGCCTTTTCACGGGTTTGCAGAACATTAGCCACTCGCCCTAAAGTAACCTCTTCCCCTTGCAAGCCAACAAGCGGCAGCAACTTCACTTGGTCAGGATCAGCGCTTCGCCCAACCATCCTAACTAACCAAGATTGCCCACCAACATCGACACTGCCCGCAGAAATGTCCCTAAACCAGACCGCCACCGTATCGGCTAAATCCGTTGGGGATAGAGACAAAGCTTCAAGCGCTGCTGGATCAAAATTAATCTGTAACTCGGGATCATCCAACCCAACAGGATCTACCCGATCAATGCCTTGCATCCGCTCCAGATCTTCCTCGACATTTCGTGCCTGAACTCGGAGGTTCTCATCGTCATCTAAAGCGGTAACAGCAACGGTCACACTCGGAAAAGCGTTCGCGCTGGTGATCTCTAAAATAACTGGGTCGACAGCATTAGCAGGCAGTTCATCTTCGACATTTTGAATCTCTCGGCGCAGATCATTTATACGTTTATCAAAGATTCGTTCATCGATATCTTCAAAACGAATTAACAAACTAGATACCGCTTCACGACTATTCGAGGACGCAAATTTGATATCTGAAACGTTCCGAATAGCATCTTCTAACGGGTCGGTTACCCGCTTCTCGATATCTTCGGCACTCGCACCTGGAAGCACGGTGGTCACCACCACCCAATTGAAATTAATCGTGGGGTCTTGCTGTCGAGGCAATAGGTTATAGCAAAGGAAGCCAATAACGAGGACCAATACAAACGTTAAATTGGCCAATACATGATTATTAAACAAACGGGTCAACATAATCGGTTTCTACCCTTATTCGGCAACAATGACATCCTGTCCAGCTTCAATACCATGCTGGCCCTCAACAATAATCAGCTGATTTAAAGGCAACTCAACCTGAGGAGCTTGCCCCTCTACAGCATTAGGAAGCACAACAAAGCGAGCCTTACCATTTTCTAACTGCATTAATCCCAACTGCCCTTTACGCGAAACAACATATTGAATAGGCAAACGGCCATAAGGCTCTTGCCACACCACTCGTCCGCTACTGCCCGTTAATGCCACTTGCTTTACAAATGTAAAACGCACCTCTTGGGTTCGAGCACGTTTATCCACAAAGGGGATAAACGCACGCAACGTTAGGGGGTAACGGTGGTTAGATGCTTGGAAATAGATTTCTTCAAGATCACCCACATTAACAATTTGAGGCTCAGTTAAATTCGCACTCACTTCAAGGTGCTCAGTACCAAGGACTTTTAGCAGGGGGCTACCGGGGGCAACTAAATCACCTTCGCTGGCTATTCTAGCGGTTACCGCACCAGAAAAAGGAGCGTTGAGCGTGCAGCGCTCTACCGCTAACTCTGCACTACTTAACCCAACTTTAGCGCCCTCTTCTTGCGCAAGTAAGCTCGACAGTTCGGCCCTGCGTTGATCGCGTAGCTCAAGGGATGCATTTCGCTGCTTAAGTAACTTTTCAGCACGAGAAAGCTGCTGGCGCGCCAAACGTGTCTGCGCTTGTAGGGATTTAATGGCACTTTGTGATTGCTGTTTTGCCAGCAGATAATCTCGGCATTCGAGTTTGACCAGTGCCTGACCGGCTTCAACCTGATCACCCACGTTGACCAATACCTTTTCAACGTTAGCCGACAGACGAGAACTGATCGTCGCATGATTATCATTAACGACTTGCGCCGGTGCACTAAGCACGGTTTCCACAAGTAGATCAGAGAGAGGTTTTACGACTACAGTAGTCGCCGCTAGCGTTGCAGAACTAAGACATAATAAAGCGCCACCCACGACTAATCTCATAACCATTTCCCTATAAAACACGTGATTAATAACTTTGCTGCAAAATAATGCACTACCTTCGTCTTAATAGCTACTGCATGCGATTGATAATGATTATAAATAACAAAAAATTACAACTCTCGGCAAGACAAGTGTCGGTGCATTATTTTAGGGGCTACAAAACACAGTTATGTGACAACGAAGAGGCTGGGACACCAAAGCCCGGGCACAAAAAAAGCCCCATAAAGGAGCTTTTCGACAGATATTAAGCGTTAAAGGCGAACTTCAATACCTTTGTCACGCATATACTCTTTTGCTTGTGGCACTGTGTACTCATTGAAATGAAAGATTGATGCAGCGAGCACAGCATCCGCTTTCCCTTCAATGCAGCCTTCGACGAGATGGTCTAGATTACCCACGCCACCCGATGCAATAACAGGCACATTAACCGCTTCACTGATCGCTCTAGTAACAGCTAAGTCATAGCCATTTTTAACACCGTCTTGGTCCATCGACGTTAACAGGATCTCGCCTGCACCTAGATCGACCATCTTCACCGCCCACTCAACCGCATCGATCCCTGTTGGCTTACGACCACCGTGGGTAAAGATCTCCCAACGGTTCTCTTCACCCTCCTGGGATACCTTTTTCGCATCAATGGCAACAACAATACATTGCGAACCAAAGCGATCAGCGGCTTCTTTAACAAATTCAGGATTAAAAACCGCGGCTGAATTAATCGAAACTTTATCCGCACCGGCATTCAACATCGTGCGAATATCATCACAGGTACGGATACCACCACCGACGGTTAATGGAATAAATACTTGCGATGCCATACGTTCAACCGTATGAACCATAGTATCGCGGCCTTCGTGAGTTGCCGTGATATCAAGAAACGTAATCTCATCCGCTCCTTGCTCATCATATCGTTTGGCAACTTCTACCGGATCACCAGCATCACGAATATCAACAAACTTAACGCCTTTTACAACGCGTCCGTTTTCTACATCAAGACAAGGAATAATACGCTTTGCCAATGCCATCAGATTTTACCGTCCCAGTTAAGGAAGTTTTTCAACAGCTGCAAGCCCGCTTTTGAGCTTTTTTCAGGGTGAAACTGCACTGCAAATGCATTATCACGCGCCAACGCAACGTCAAATTGTTTGCCGTATCGGCAGACGCCCGCCACTAGATCACGCGCTTGCGCCTCAACATAATAACTGTGCACAAAATAGAAACGGCTACCGTCCTCAATATCCTTCCATAAAGGATGGTCAGTCATCTGGGCTACTTCATTCCAACCCATATGTGGCACTTTAAGTCGCTCGCCCTGTTCTGTCAGGCCATCGCCAAAGTACTTAACATGACCATCAAAGTGCGAAAGACACTCAACGCCATCATTCTCTTCAGAATGCTGCATCAATGCCTGCATACCGACGCAGATGCCTAAAAAAGGCTTGCCAGAATTAATCGCATCAGTGACCTCTTTATCAACACCTAGGCGAAGCATTTCAGCCACGCAATCACGGATGGCTCCAACACCGGGTAAAATCACACGATCAGCACTTGCCACCAATGCAGGATCAGCCGTAACACGAACCTCTACACCGGGTTCAACAAACTCTAACGCCTTCGCTACTGAGTGAAGATTCCCCATGCCATAGTCGATGACCGCTACGCTCGACATAATCTTATAAACATCCCTTAGTAGATGGCATTACATCAGCTGCGCGCGCATCAATCTCTAATGCAAAACGCAGTGAACGACCAAACGCTTTAAAAATGGTCTCCGCTTGGTGGTGAGCATTGAATCCTTTGATATTGTCCACATGCAGCGTGACTCCTGCGTGATTCACAAAGCCCTGGAAGAACTCCCAGAATAGCTGTGTATCAAAACGGCCAATATTAGCGCGCGTAAACTCAACATCCATCTCTAAACCGGGACGACCTGAGAAGTCGATAACGACTCGCGATAAGGCTTCATCTAGCGGGCAGTATGCATGACCGTAACGCATAATCCCTTTACGATCACCGACAGCCTCTTTAAAGGCTTGCCCTAGTGTAATACCAATATCTTCAACCGTGTGGTGATCATCAATGTGATTATCGCCCTTGGCATTGATATCTAAATCAATAAGACCATGACGAGAGATCTGCTCCATCATGTGCTCTAAGAAAGGCACACCGGTCTCTGCCTTAAATTGGCCTGTACCATCGATATTTACGGACACAGTGATTTGTGTCTCTAGGGTATTTCGGCTTACCTTGGCTGTACGTTCCGCCATGGTTGTCTCCCGCTAGTTAGATCAGAGCGCAGATTATACAACCATACCTTGATCCATGCACCGTTGATGACGCCCAGTTTCAAGCAAATATAGCCTCAGTGAACTATCTTGTAGTTAATAACCGTAACTAAATAGCTCTCAACTAACAGTGACTATTACATTTTTGGGCATAGTGATCAGATGAACGATGTCGATCTACATCAACTACTACAAGGTAATCATCGCGCATTACTGCTGGTGATTGATGCCCTGCCCTTTCCGATTTACTACAAAGATTTAGACGGTAAATACCTCGGCTGCAATAAAGCCTACGAGGAATATGTTGAGATCGATCGCGAGCAGCTGATCGGTAAAACAGTATTTGAAATCTTCGACCGAATTCCAGCAGCGATTTTTGCTGCATCAGATCAAGAGTTGCTCAACTCCCCCGGTATACAGATATACGAAACCCCAGTTCATCGCCAAGGCCAAGACACCATCTACATAAAGTTTCATAAAGCGACATTTCATGATCAAGATGGGACGGTAGCGGGGCTTATTGGCGCTATTATTGATATTACAGAGCAAAAAACGTTAGAGAAAAAGTTCCAGCGACTGGCAACTTACGACGATTTAACCGCCATCTATAATCGCCGCGAAGGCCGTAAACAACTTAGAAAGCTATGCAAAGACGCGGTTCGAAAACAGCGTCCAATCTCGGTCATACTCCTTGACCTAGATGACTTTAAACGTGTTAACGATACATACGGCCATGATACGGGCGATATTGTGCTAAAAACGGCAGCACAATGTTTAGACCGGTACTCCCGCGCCAATGATTTTGTCTGCCGCTATGGCGGTGAAGAGTTCTTAATTATTTTACCTGAGACATCACTTGCTGAAGCTGTGATGATTGCAGAGCGCTATCGCAAAGAGCTGCAAAACATAAAAGTACAGATCACCAGCGATGAGGATCTCGGAGTGACCGCAAGTTTAGGTGTTAGCCAACTTGATAACGAATTTACCGATCGTGAAATGATGCTAAAGCAAGCGGATACAGCACTATACAAAGCGAAAAAAAAAGGCAAAAACCAAGTTTGTAGTTAAAAATAGCGCACTTATTACAAGATATTCATCCCCGCTTCAGCGTAAAACATTGAAACTTCACTAATTCTGTTTATCCTCAGACGTCAGAACCCTCGCCAAGGAGAGAATAATGAAAGGTTTGTTGAAACTCATCGTCGGACTAGGCGCATTAGTGCTTGTACTGATTTTAGCCGGCGGCGCTATTCTAGGTGCTTTTTTTGACCCTAATGAATATAAACCTGAGATTGAGCAGGCAGCCTTAGATAAAGGCGGTGTCGAACTAAAAATCAACGGTGACATTGGCTGGTCGGTCTTCCCTTGGCTCGGTCTAGAGGTCAATAAAATCAACGTCAAGTTCCCTGGTAAAAGTGAACTTGCGAGCTTAAACCAAGCGCAGCTCTCAGTCCGCATTCCCGCCTTACTCTCTGGCAATGTAGAGATGCAAAGTATCGTTGTAGACGGCTTACAGCTAAACCTCGTCAAAGAGAAAAGCGGCGCAAACAATTGGGCTGCCAATGAATCCAGCAGTCAGAAAGAACCAAAAGAAGAAGCATCTCAATCCGATGCATCTCACTCTGTAGGGGCTGACATTGCTTTAAATATCGACAGCATTCAGATCACAAACGGTAATATCATCTACCTAGATCAGACAACTGAGACCGAAGCAAAGCTAAGCGACTTTAATATGACGTCGGGCCAAGTGGTGACCAACGCTTTCTTCCCTGCAGAACTCAGCTTTAATGCCACCCAAAGTGTTAAAGGCGAAGAACAGATAAAGGCGGTCGCAAAACTCTCAGCTGAGTTTTTTCTAGACCTAGACAACCAGCAATACAAAATCAAAGGATTAGAAAGCACCCTAAACCTTAGCGGAAAACCCCTTAATGGTGGTTCGTTAGACATCACAACAGCGGCTAATATTGAGGCTGACTTAGGCAAACAGCAACTAAACCTTAAAGGCTTACAGCTAGCGCTAGCGAATCTCAAAGCAAGTGGTGATATATCGGTAACCGATTTTGCTAAGCCAACGATAAACGGCCAATTAGCTGTCGCTTCATTCGATTTGAATAAATTACTGAAAGCCGTAGGGCAGGCAGAGATAAAAACGACCGATGCTGATGTTCTAAAAGCGATCAGTTTCCAAACAGAGCTCGCAGGCCCGGCTAACACCGTAACGGCAAAGAGCATTAGCCTTAAGCTTGATGATACTAGCTTCAATGGCTCGGCGGCGTTCAATCTAGCCAATGGTAATATCACCCTAAACCTACAGGGTGACAAACTAAATGCTGATCGTTATATGCCTCCTGCCACCGGAACACAATCATCAACACCCGCAAGCAACGCATCAACAACCAGCAACGGCTATTCTAAAGACCCTATTTTGCCCGTTGAAGCACTTCGTTCACTGGAGCTAGATACAAAAATTGGTTTAAAAGCACTGCATGTATCTAAGATGGATGTCAGCAATATCGAACTACAGGTAAACGCTCACGGCGGCTTAGTCAAAATCAGTAAAATAAATGCCGACCTATACAGCGGTAATGTTAGAAATAACGTCACTGTCGATGTTCGCAAGAAAACACCACTGATTACGTCTAAAAAAACCATCTCAGGCATTCAGATCGGCGATATGCTCAAAGCCATGGCCGATGCTGATCAGCTAACCGGTTCACTTAATTCTCAATCGAATATCACCTTGCGTGGCAACTCAGTTCATGACTTCGTCAACAGCATGACAGGCACCGCGAGTGTCAATATGAAGGATGGTGAACTTCATGGTATCGATATGGCACAAACGGTGTGCCAAGGCATGAATAATGTCAGCTCGTTGGGTGTGAATACCCAAGAGGTCGATAAATCGACGCCATTTGCCAACATGGGCGCATCCGCTCGTATTAAAAATGGTGTAGTGAATAACCAAGATCTAAAAGCAGCGCTTGATGCCATGAGTTTAAGCGGCAAAGGCACCGTTAACTTGCCGAAGCAGCTGCTCGATTATCGACTCGGCTTTATGGTTGAAAAGAACCTTTTCAAAGAGACCTGCTCCTTCCCAGACAAGCTAGAAGGGGTAGAGATCCCAATCGATTGCAAAGGCAGCTTTAATACAGAACCTGCAAAACTGTGTAAGCCTGACTTTAGCTTTATTGGTGATGCCCTCAAGAAACAGGCAAAAGAGAAAGTAAAAGCCAAAGTTGAAGAAAAACTAAAAGACAAACTGGATGGCAAGCTAAAAGGACTGTTTGGCCGATAATGCATTCAGAGCAATTCTCAAGCGCCGTGTTGGGCTGGTTTGACCAGCACGGCCGCCATGACCTTCCCTGGCAAAAAGAAAAAACAGCCTACAACACCTGGATATCTGAGATTATGCTACAGCAAACTCAGGTCACCACGGTTATCCCCTACTACCAACGCTTTCTCGAGCGCTTTCCGACAGTCGAATCGTTGGCGGCAGCCGAACAAGATGAAGTACTCCATCTATGGACGGGACTAGGCTACTACGCTCGCGCACGCAATCTTCACAAAAGCGCTAAAATAGTTGCGCACGAGCTAGACGGAAAATTTCCAGTGACTGTTGAAGAACTAGAAGCCCTTCCCGGTATAGGTCGATCTACCGCAGGTGCTGTCCTCTCTATCAGTACAGGCAAGTGGGCGCCAATCCTAGACGGCAATGTAAAACGCGTATTAGCCCGTTTCTATGCACTCGAAGGATGGACCGGAAGCACCGTTAACCAAAAACGTTTATGGCAATACGCTGAAGAGAACACCCCTCAACAGCGTGTCGGTGATTACACCCAAGCAATGATGGATCTGGGCGCAACGCTTTGCACCCGTAGCAAACCAAGCTGCCTTCTCTGCCCGCTGCAGGAGAGCTGTGAAGCGCTAAAGCAGGGAAAAACAGACTCGCTACCGACACCGAAACCAAAGAAAACCATTCCGGTAAAGCAAACCTTTATGCTGATGCTACAACAAGGCAACAGCAAAGAGGTTTTACTTTACCAACGCCCCCCTTCAGGACTATGGGGCGGATTATGGAGTTTTCCACAGGTCGCTGACTTAAGAGACACCCTAAACGAAACAGGTTTAGAGCTTGATGAATCCACAATTCAAACCTTAGAACCGATTCGTCACACCTTTAGTCACTTCCACTTAGATATCACACCGATCAAGGCTCAAGTGAATACCCCTACAGACTGTGTCATGGAAGGAAAACCTCTGCTCTGGTATAACATAGAGCAACCAGAGAACGTTGGCCTTGCTGCACCTGTGAAAAAGTTACTGGAATCACTCGCCAACTAACCAAGAATTGATTTTTCGGAGTTAAACATGAGCCGTACCGTTTTATGTCGTAAATATAAAGAGGAACTTGAAGGGCTAGACCGCGCTCCTTACCCAGGCCCTAAAGGCCAAGATATTTATGACAATGTATCGAAGAAAGCATGGAAAGAGTGGACCGACCACCAAACCATGATTATCAATGAAAAGCACTTAAGCCTTATGGACCCAGATACCCGTGAATTTCTGCAATCAGAGATGGAAAAATTCATGACGGGCGGCGACTACGAGAAGGCAGAAGGCTACGTACCCCCTTCGAAATAGTTTTTTTTAAACAAGTGGTTGACAGTTTTACGTGAAGACGGTTTAATACGCGCCACTTGAGTAGCCCGGATAGCTCAGTCGGTAGAGCAGAGGATTGAAAATCCTCGTGTCGGCGGTTCGATTCCGTCTCCGGGCACCACTTACTTAGAAGGCTTGCAACTCAAATCGCAGGCCTTTTTTGTCTCTGGTCACACTCATCATGCCCGGATAGCTCAGTCGGTAGAGCAGAGGATTGAAAATCCTCGTGTCGGCGGTTCGATTCCGTCTCCGGGCACCACTTCTTAGTATTATCATTCCTTACTTTGTAGCTAGATATCCCAAGATTAACTATCTCTGGACGTCATCGAACCCGGTTAGATTATTCACTCCTTCGTCGCTCACCC
>Ga0193964_1000451_pt1 | contig 20172 bp, 18 predicted proteins | sample FB_7_MG_FD_140323 | JGI IMG/M metagenome (GOLD analysis project Ga0193964, IMG submission 140323) | Microbial mat bacterial communities from the Broadkill River, Lewes, Delaware, United States - FB_7_MG | ecosystem: Environmental > Aquatic > Freshwater > River > Microbial mats | place: USA... | reverse complement strand
AATGGAAGGGCACGAATCCACCAAGCAATAAATATAAACATGCCCTATGGATACAATGCCCTGAGGACCGCAGATTAGCGGCCCCGGCCAGATCTTTGTAAAGCCCCCGGTGGAATGAAAATTGACATGAAAAACAGATCAATGATATTCTCAAAATCAAGAATATCCTTCCATTCGGGGGATCATTCACCTTAAAGAAGGCAGTCCGTATTAACTTTTGCCGGTTAAGACTGCCTTCTTTTACTTTAAATCCAAATAGTTACGACGCACCTCCTTTTTCACATAAAAAAAGCCACAAAGTTGATGTTTTTCAAAAACAACAGCCTTCGTGGCTTAACGTTACTATTTAGTACCTGAGCGAAAACCTGGAAATTTTGTTGAGTACAAGGCGGGCTGAAATTTTAACCGGAGGAATACATGAAGTATTTCGAGGATTAAAATTTCAGACCAACGCCGTAATCGGCAAAATTTAGGGTTTTCGGTCGGGCACTATTTACTTTTTTATTTCTTAAAATTAACTTTACTCTATCGCCTTCTGGCGAAAATTCGGTGAATTTAAATAATGAACCATATAGGATTTGTCAATTATTTTTTTCCAGAGCCGGCTGATATAGCCTTATTATAATCTTTCACAGCCATGCAATTCATTCAAAAATATTGTATAATTATTTTTCCCATACTACAGATTTAAAGAACTTAGACAAAGGAACAATCAAATGAATCATCCAATTATAAAGATGAAGCCGATTGATCTCATAGAACATCCGGAGGGCGGCAGATATCGTGAAGTTTTCAGATCTGCCCACACAGTATCTAAAAATGACGGGACTGGCAGACCCGCCTTAACCCATATCTATTTTTCGTTAAAGCCCAAAGAAATCAGCCAATTTCATAGAGTGACATCAGATGAAATCTGGAATCTTTATCAGGGAGAAGGCATCCATCTATTTCTATGGGATGAAACAGACACACCGCCCCAATGTGTAACGTTATCGGCCAGAGAAAACTGTTTTTGTCATGTTGTCCCCGCAGGCACCTGGCAGGCAGCCGTTCCCATTTCAGGAACGGTGCTGGCCGGATGCTCGGTCGCCCCCGGTTTTGAATTCTCGGATTTCACGCTTATGACACACGAATCCCAAACGGCAAAAAAATTGCTGTCATTAGCCCCGGAATTGACCGGACATATAAAAATGGATACAAAACGCCATTGAGGAAACAAAACGGTGAGACACTTTAACTACAAAGTGCTGATAATGACAGCATACCTTATCCCTGCATTACCCGGAAATTTGTATGCGCTGCAGCTTCATTCAGGTTCCGAAGGAATCATTACCCACCAAATCGGACACCTGTTTTTTCTGTTCTCAATGGTTGTGCTCATGTTCATGATCAGCGGCAAAGGCCTGGCGATACATAAAGGGTGGCGCCTGATCCAGGTTTCAGCTTTTTTTTTCATTCTCTGGAATGGCTGTGCCATTGCAGCCCATTTCCTGGACAATCAGATCTATGCGGTCAGTGTAGAGCGGCTCACCAACGGGTACGCCAAGATCCGGACCCAGAACAATTCAGGGTTTCTGGGCTGGATATATTACGGCCTTAAACTGGATCATTTGCTGTGCGTACCGGCCATGTTTTTGATGTACAAAGGGCTTTCCTGCCTGGTGGCCGAACAAAAAGCCGAAAAAGGACAAGAAAGCCCATGATTGCCCCCTATCTGCCCATGGTGGTGATAGATATTATAGGGTCCTTTGCCATGGTGGTGCTCTCCCTTCTATGCTGCTACAAGGCCAGAATTTTAAGGGAAACCGACCAAGACAATGCACTGTTTCTTTATCTTGTCTGGATTTCCACAGGATTTATGATCTTTGGGGTATCACGCTCCGTTGGCCACATCCTGCGGCAATTTCTGATTTTAATTTCCCAGACCGACACCTGGCAGATGATCGCCGCCTTTTCCGGCAGCGTCAACACGGTCTCTTTCATGCTGGTAAGCCTGATCACCTTGTTTTTCAACCAGAGCTGGAAAATCAACGAAAAGATACTGACATCCCGAAAAAAACTGGAAGCCGCCCATGGTCAGCTTTTAAGTTTAAACCAGAATCTGGAACAAAAGGTGATGGAACGTACCGAGATGCTCACAAGTTCCGAACACAAGGCCCGGCGCATATTTGAATACTCTTTGGACACCATTCTGGTTACCGACGCCCATTTTAAAATCCAGGAGATCAACAACGCCGGCATCACCCTGACAGGATATACAAAGGAACAAATGCTGGCACAGAACATGGGACTGATGAATTTTATCGCCCATGCCTCCGACTGGGCGCATATCTTAACCCAGTTGAACACCAACGAATATGTTCTGAACGAAGAGTGCGATATCTTAAAATCCGACGACATGGAGATCCGGGTAATGATCACCGGCGGCGTCGATTACGGCGCGTTCGGCTGTGCCAAAACCTTTCATTTCATCATCAAGGATATCAACGAAAAAAAACAGATGGAGCAACAGATTGCCCAGGCCGACAAATTAGCGGCCCTGGGCGAACTGTCGGCGGGGGTGGCCCATGAAATCAATAACCCGTTGGGCATCATCCTTGGCTACACCCAGCTGATGCTCAAAGAAGAATCCGAATTTGAAGAAGACCTGAAGACCATTGAAAAGCACGTAAAAAACTGCAAGGACGTTGTCAGCAACCTGCTCTCCTTTTCGAGAAAGGGCTCCGGGAAAATGGAACATGTGAATATCCACAACATGCTGGACGGCGTTGTCAATTTTTTAAAGAGCCATTCTGATTTCAGAAAAGTTCAGATCCAGCTTCGCCTGTGGAAAAAGGAAAGCCTCTGGGTGGAGGGTAATGAGCAGGAACTGTCCCAGGTGGTCTTAAATCTGATGATCAACGCCTGCCACGCCATTAAGGACACCCCCGACGGTTTCATAGAACTTGTCACCCAAAAGAAAAATGCCCATATGCTCATTCATATCAGGGATAACGGCACCGGCATCGCCAAACAACATATACCCCGGATTTTCGATCCCTTTTTCACCACAAAACCCGTGGGCCAGGGTACAGGGTTGGGCCTCTCGGTGGGATACGGCATTATCCGCCACCACCAGGGGAAGATCATGGCCGCAAACCGGAAAAGCCGGGGTGCCCAGTTCACCATCCGCCTGCCCCTGGTTAACACCAACAGCAATGAGGAATAAAAGATGACACCCAATATCCTTGTGGTGGATGATGAAAAGGACATGACCCGCCTTCTCCAGCGAACCCTTGAACCGGAACTGAACTGCCGGGTGACCATGGCGTTTTCCGGTGAAATGGCCCTGAATATCCTTGGACTGGCCGACACGCCCTTTGATCTAATCATCAGTGATATCCGCATGCCCGGAATGGATGGATTTGATCTTCTGAAACAATTGAAACAACAGTATCCGGATCTCACGGTGGTCATGCTCACCGCTTACGGCAACATTGAATCTGCCGTGGCAGCCATTAAAGAAGGCGCTTACGATTTCATTGCCAAGCCCTTTGAGCAGAATGAAATCATCTTTAAAATCCGCAAAGCCCTGGAACGCAGCCGGCTGATATCCGAAAACCGGCGGCTCCAGAAGGCCTGCCGGAACGAATCCCTGCCCTTGATCGGGCACAGCCCTGCCATGCGAAAAGTGTTTGAAAAAATAGCGCTGGTCGCAGATTCGGATGTCACGGTCCTGATCACCGGTGAATCCGGAACGGGCAAGGATTTGACTGCAAGGTCCATCCATGCCCTGAGCCCCAGAAAAAACAAGCCCTATATTCCGATCAACTGCCCCACCATCCCCGAACATATCCTTGAAAGTGAATTATTCGGGTATAAAAAAGGCGCATTCACCAATGCCTACCGGGACAAAACAGGACTTTTCCAGGAAGCCGACCACGGCACCATTTTCCTGGATGAAATCGGAGATGTGGGCCCCAACATCCAGACCAAGCTTTTAAGGGTGATCCAGGAAAAGGAGGTCAAACCCCTGGGCGACACCCGGGTGGACCATGTGGATGTCCGAATTATCACCTCCACCAACCAGGATCTGCAGCAGAAAATCAAAGACAAGGAGTTCAGGGAAGATTTTTTCTATCGGCTTTCGGTGATCACCATTGAGTTACCGCCGTTAAGGGATCGGGTGACGGATATCCCGCTGTTGTGCGATCATCTTCTGGCCAAAAACTGTGAAAAACTAAACAAACCAGCCAAGCATTTGTCTGAAAACGTGATGGATCTGTTCATGAAGCACCCCTGGCAGGGCAATGTCAGAGAGCTTGAAAATGTACTTGTCCAGGGTATTCTCTATGCAACCTCGGATACCATCCGTTTAGCCGATATCCCCATCGACAAAAACAGCGCCAATGCGTGCGTTTGCATGAATATGGGTACGGATATGGGTCAACTGACCTATAAGGAGGCCAAGGAAACCACCCTGACCCAGTTTAATCATAACTACATCGGTGCCATGCTCGCCATGACCAAAGGCAATATCACCCAGGCAGCCAGGCGCTGCGCCATGGATCGCCAGGCCCTTCAACAGATCATGAAACGGTATGCCATTGATCCTGAAAAATTCCGAAACAAACCGTCCTGAACTTTAAAAAATCATAATTGTGCTAATATTATTTGTTAAGAAAATTTAACCGCGGCCCCGAAACCGTGCATTTGGATCTTATTTTAAGCCGGTATTTAACCATGAAAAAACAGCCACACACACAACAACCGCCCTTTAAAACAGTGCCCGTGCAGGACGCCTGCGGCATGACCATTGCCCATGACATGACCGAAATCATTCCCGACAAATCCAAGGGACCGGCCTTCAAACGGGGACACCGGGTCCAGGCCGGGGACATCTGTCGACTCATGCGCATGGGAAAAAACAACCTCTATGTGCTGGATCTCGATGAGACCCAGATACATGAGGATGAGGCGGTGTTTGAACTTGCATCGGCCCTGGCCGGACCCGGGGTTGAGTTTTCCGCCACCCCCCGGGAAGGCAAGCTCGAACTGTATGCGTCATATCCAGGACTGTTCCGGGTGAATGTGGAGGCATTGACGGAATTCAACATGCTGGACGATGTCATGTGCGCCAGTATCCATACCAATACCGGCGTGAACAAAGGCGACAGCCTGGCAGCCACCCGGGCCATTCCCCTGGTCATTGACAGGGAAAACCTCGACCAGGCCACAGCCCTTGCCAAATCCGCATATCCCATTTTTTCCGTGTCGGTGTTCAACCCGTTGAAAATCCGTCTGGCCATCATCGGCAATGAGGTGTATGACGGCCTGATCCAGGACCGGTTCCAGGCCATTGTAGAAGAAAAAACCGCCCGGCTCGGGGCCCATGTGCTTGAGGTGAATATCCTGCCCGATGACCGGAAGCGCATCACCGCCCAGATCCGGGATTACATGGACAAGGAGACCGATCTGATCATCACCACCGGCGGCATGTCCGTGGACCCCGATGATGTCACCCGGGAATCCATTGAGGCAGTCGGTTTTGATGAAGTCCACTACTCAGCGGCGGTGCTGCCCGGGGCCATGTTTCTTCTGGGCTATACCTCTGAAACCACGATCATGGGACTGCCGGCCTGTGGGTTGTATCACCGCACCACCATATTTGACCTGATTCTTCCCCGGGTCATGGCCGGAGATCGTCCCGGAAAACGGGACCTGGCAAGTCTTTGCCACGGCGGACTGTGCCGGAACTGCCCCACCTGCAGATTTCCGGACTGCGCTTTCGGAAAAAGCGTCTGACCATGAGAGGGCAAATCACAGACCCGTTCCAATAAAAATAAGCTTTAAACAATCATCCTTGCCAGATCTTTGGCCTTTTCAAAGGCCGGGGCGACCATAGCCTCCAACTTCTCAATTTCTAGGCTGTAGAGGGTACCGGCCGTTTCAATGAGCTCATCCATGCCCGAGTTGGCCTCTTCCTCCCTGAGGATGGCCACCAGGCGGACCGGGGCCAGGACCTGGTGGTCCAGAACTTCAGCACCGTGATGCCCCCGGATGGCTGCGGCAATATTTTCGGGCAGTCCCCACTCCGCACAGATCCAAGAGGCCACCTCGGTGTGATCCCAGGGCAGCGTTTCCCGTTCCAGTTCAGCCAAATCTCCGCCTTCACGATGCCACGTTTCAAAAATGGGATCATAGTCTTTACTGCGGTGACAAGCCAGAAAAGGCAGGGCAAGGTCCTGGAGAAATGCGGCAGTAAAGCATTCAGACTCCTTGGCCGGGCACAGGTACCGGGCAAGTTCGCTGGCCAGTACGGCCCGTTTGGCAGCGGCCAGCCAAAACAGGGCCGGGTCATGCCACTGGCAATTCTGCCTGGGCATGCCCTGGGCCACCCCCACCCCCAAAACCAGGGACTCCAGTTGGGAAATTCCCACCAGGGCAACGGCCTGGGTCAGGTTCTCCACCTTCTTGGTGGGTGAGAAGGCGGCCGAGTTGGCGATCCCCAGCACTTTGACCGAAATCCCCGGATCCAGGGCCAAGGACTCCGCAATGGTGGAGGCTGATGAATAAGGACTCCTGATCTTCTGCAAAATCTGTATCACCACGGCAGGAAAAGAGGGCAGTTCATACCCCTTGAGTATTTTTTTCAACTCCGCTCTAGGACTGGTCTTTTTTTTAAAAAAAGAGAACATTTAAACGTACCTCATTCAGCACGGCGTGCCATTTTATTTCCAAGGATACTCAACAATCCCCCCAGCCCCATATACCCGGTGACCGCCTGGAGGGAGACCACAATCTGGGCGGTGAGAGACATAGGCACCGCATCCCCGTAACCTAATGTGGTCAGAGTGACAAAACTAAAGTAGATGGGAGAAAACCAGGTCTGGTAATCCCCGTAATCAATGGCCACCTGTGTGTAGATCAGGCCAAAGCCCAGGGTGGCGGCCACCAGCCAAACCAGCCAGCGCAGAAGCGACCGGCCGCAGTCCGAGGTGAACCACCAGATCCAATAGAGGGACTTGTGCCCACGGCTCTGGCTTTTAAACTCGAACAAATAGTTCTCATCTGAGATATGCCGACGGACCAGGTAAGCTCCCCTCAGGTCCATATCCCTGACATCGGCTCCCACCCAATCGGCTGTTTTAAAATTTTCGACTCCCAGGAGGCGGCAGCGTCTCAGATCGGCCAAGCCGAACAGGGTATGGGCCAGGTTGCTGTGCTTGAGATCAGCATCGCAAAGGCAGGCCCGGGTAAATACGGCACGGCTCAAATCAGCTTCGGAGATTCTGGCCCCGGTCAAATCCGAAGCCCTGAGATCGGCCGAGCACAGCTTGGAGCGACTGAGCACAGCCTCGCTCAACTGGGCATTAATCATGGAGACATGGGAAAGATCGGCCCCGCCGAACCCGCAGTGACTGGCATGGCATTCGTTCAGGCTGGCATGGGAGAGATCGACCCCGATAAATTCGCACTCGTCCAGCACCGCCATCTCCAGGCTGGCCCCGGTCAGTCGCCCGTAGCTCAAGTTGGAGCGGTTTAAGTTCACCCGGTTCATGATGGCAAAGGACAGGTCATAACCGGAGAAATCCATATTGGATAGATCCTGGTTGCTCAAATCAATGCCCCGCAGATCAAGCTTCACTGGACGATCAGTCCTGCCGATGGGGCAGGACTCCTTCAGCTGCCGGATCATGACGGCCCGGCGGTCGCCGCCGGATTCCGGATCCGTCTCCAGCCACCGCTGTCGCAAAGCGGTGATCTCCTCTTGCGAAACCTGACTATTTTTCTTGTCCATTCGTATCCGTATCGTCTGAAAGAATAAGCCCTTCCCTCGTTGGGAAGCAATGCCTGTTACATCTTTTATACACTATCGCGTCCCAGAAGTTAAGCCCAGAAAAAAGGCGCGAGCCGGAGCAATTTTTTACAAGACTTTCCGGGGAATTATGATTAACATGTGCCATTATGAAATCCAAAGGCGATATTGTATTCTGCCGGGTTCCCGGCCTGTCCGGGGTAGATGTCTGCAGGGCCGGCAACTCCAGGCACACGTTCCCCAGCCACTTTCATGATGACGCGTATATTATCAGCCTGATCACATCCGGGTCCTGTTACTCCCTGGGTAAAAGACGCAGCCCTGCCGGTCCGGGCGGGGTGATTTTAATTAACCCCGGCCAGATTCATTCGGGGGTTCCGGGCGGCAAAGGGGAGATGGGTTTCATTACCGCCCACTTCTCCCTGGACACCATGGCCGGGTTTACCAAAGATTTTGCACCCCGGTTCAGTAGTCTGCCCGAGTTTGGTGTCACCATTCTGGAAGAGCCTTTGATCAGCGGGCTAATCAAACATCTGTTCCATGCCCTGTTCTCCTGTGGGGACGACCTTGAAAAAGAAGCCGTGCTTGTCTCTTCATTTCACCTGCTTTTTTCCAGGCATGGCCGGACAAAGACCGGCAACCGGGATGACCGCTTAAGGCATCAAACCGTTATCAAGGCCCGGGAGATGCTGGCCTGCGAACTTGACCGAAAAATCACCCTGGAAGAAGTGGCGCAAAGCGTGGGTTTAAGCCGGTACCATTTCCTACGGACCTTTAAGCGCGAGACCGGTACATCCCCCCATCAATTCAGAATGCTCAAACGGCTGGAAAAGGCCAAAACCCTGTTGGCGGACGGCGTGCCCCCAGCCAGGGCCGCCCTTGCCACAGGATTCAGTGACCAGAGCCATTTTTCAAATGCCTTTCGCCGGTATTTTGGCACGCCTCCCGGGCAGTACCGGGCCAGTCACCCGGACCGTCAGCTTCCTTTCATGCCTTTCGGTAACCTGTAAAGGTTATCATGCCGTTGGGCAATTTTTTGCAATCTTTTCTTTAAAAACAGATGTAGAAACCAATCTGGTTCTATAATTGCCAAAGAAAATTGTAACCGGAAAAGGAAGATACAATGAACACCCACCGGACAACATCCCGCCTTCTGCCATATATTGCCCTGACCGCCGCAGTTCTTTTCTGGGGCGCCTCCTTTCCTGCCGGACGGGTGGCCGTAGGGCTACTGCACCCCCAAGCGGTCATGTTCTGTCGCATGGTCATTGCCTGCATCATCCTGGCACCTTTCATAAAAAACGCCGGGATCATGACATTTGACCGCCGGGATCTCAAACTGCTTGTGCCCACCGTGCTGCTCCAGCCCTGTCTTTATTTTCTCCTTGAATCCCATGCCCTGAAACTGACCACATCGTCCCAGGCAGGTGTTATCTCGGCGGCAGTTCCCCTGCTGGTCGGATGCGGCGCCTGGCTTTTTTTCGGGGAACGGATCAATAAAAAAATGGTGACAGGACTTGCCCTCTCCGTGGCGGGTGTAACCGCCATGACCCTGTACGGGGCAAATGATCTCAAAACGGACAATCCCTTTCTGGGTAATTGCCTTGAATTTCTGGCCATGGCCTGTGCCGCGGGAAATATGCTTTTGATCAAGGTGTTGAGCAAAAAATACAGTACCTGGACATTGACCTGTATGCAGTTTCTCACCGGCCTGGTCTTTTTTTCTCCGGGGGCGCGCTATATTGCGGCAGACCCGGCAGTGCTGTGTAATCCGGATCTGATAAAGGCCCTTGGCCTGCTTGGGGTCTTTGCATCGGTGGGGGCGTTTGGCCTTTACAACTGGGCCATGGGAAAACTTCCCGCATCCAGGGCGTCTGCCTTTATCAACCTTGTCCCTGCGGTGGCGGTATTTTTAGGCTGGACCCTGCTCGATGAATCCTTGGCACGGGGCCAGGTAGCAGGAGCATTAATGGTGGGCCTGGGGGTTTTAATCAGCCAGCAGCGCAGCAGAAAAGACCTCCAACCGGGTGCCCCCGCAACACAACATGAAAAAGTGATAATTTAAGACCTGCCATCATCCGGCCGGGGCTAAAACTTGCCAAATGTATTGGAATTCTATACAGTTGACTCACTTTTAAGAACATGTGCCGTGACCGGCACACACAATAAAATAAACACAGACGCCACAAAGCTGTTTTGTTCGATCCTTGCTCCGCAACTTTGTGGCACCGAATATTTAAACGTTCGCGGCCGGCAACGGAAAGGAAACCGAGACAAAATGCCCGATATGCTCGTCAAGCTGTACGATCTCCCAGAATTAGCGCCCCTGGTGAATCGCCTTGCAAACCAAGGTATTGTGATTCGGCGCGCCATGGCCTATGAAAAGCGTGACATTGTCGGCTGGGTGCAAGCCGCCTTCGGTAATGGCTGGGCCAGCGAGTGTGACGTTGCTTTCAGCAATCATCCAATCTCCTGCTTCATAGCCATCAGAGCACAAGAAATCATTGGGTTTGCCTGCCATGACAGCACTTGTAAAAACTTCTTTGGTCCAACGGGTGTTACCGAAAAAATGCGAGGGTGCGGAATAGGCCGGGCATTGTTACTTTCCTGCCTTCACGCCATTGCTGCCTCTGGTTACGCCTACGCGATTATCGGCGGAGCAGGTCCGACAGGACTCTATGCCAACACCGTTGGCGCGATTCCAATAGACGGCTCAGATCCCGGTATCTATCGTAATTCACTGAAGAGAACACGTTAAGGCATCTACAATAGCAGTCACATCCACATGTTTCTCAAAATGCCGGGCCAGCATGTCGTACTGCCTGTCCCGGCCCTGGAGTCCGCAGGATTCCGGGGGCTCAAATTCGTTTAAGTCCAGTAGCGAAAGCCATTTTTTCAGAATGGGGGCAGAATCAAAAAACCCGTGCATATAGGTGCCCAGAACCCGGCCAGAGTCTGCCATGGCGCCGTCAAAATCGGTGCAGGTCTTCTGGTTTCTCTCTATGATACTTAACAGGCCGTTGTCTGCCCCTTTGCCCGAAGCAAGCCCACCGGACCAAACTGTCCGGCCCATGTGGATTTCATAACCAAGACCCGGCGTACCGTCCCATTCAAACCGGGAGACGGTGGTGGTTTTGGGGGCTTTGAGCTCCGTTTCAAGGGGGAGCAACCCCAACCCATCGGTGTCACCGGGCGTGCCTTCAAGTCCGTGGGGATCACGAACCCTGGTGCCCAGCATCTGGTAGCCGCCGCAAATGCCCAGGATATGGCCACCGTTTTGAACGTAAGTCTGAATCTTAGCGGCCCAACCGGTCTTGGCAAGCCAGTTCAGATCGCTGCGGGTACTCTTGGAGCCGGGCAGAATCACGGCTTTGTAGGCGGACAGGTCTTTGGGGTGCTCAACAAAATCCACGCTTAAGCCTTCCACCTGGCACAGGGCATCAAAATCGGTGAAATTTGAAATATGGGGGATGCGCACCACAAGGACGGTTGGGGTTTTGACAGGATCAGTTCTGGCCACAGCATGCTCAATCACCACGGAATCTTCGTTAGGGATATGGTGGCTGATCCAGGGCAGTACACCAAATACAGGTTTACCGGTCTTTTTCTCGATCCAGTCCACCCCTTCTTTGAACAACGCAATATCGCCCCTGAACCGGTTGATGATAAAACCCGCGATTTGGTCCTGTTCGGCCTTGTTCAAACAAGCCAGGGTGCCCACGATCTGGGCAAAGACCCCGCCCCGGTCAATGTCAGCGATGAGAATTACCGGAGCCTTGGCATAGGCAGCCATTTTCAGATTTACGATATCCCGTGGCATGAGGTTGACTTCAGCGCAGGAACCGGCCCCTTCCAGCACCACCACATCATTGGCGGCGCGCAGGCGATCCAGGGCGCCGCAGGCCGTATCCCAGAGCGTTGCCTTTTCCCGGTGATATTCCGCAGCGGACAGATCCTTATGCACCTTTCCCAGCAGCACCACCTGGGAACCGATCTGGGTCACGGGCTTGAGCAGCACCGGATTCATATCCACATGGGGCGCAATACGGGCGGCTTCGGCCTGAACAATTTGAGCCCGGCCCATTTCAAGGCCTTCCGGGGTAACCCCGGAGTTATTGGACATATTCTGGGACTTGTACGGGGCCACCTGATGCCCGCGATCGGAAAAAATCCGGCAAAGGGCTGTGGCAATCACGCTTTTTCCCACATCAGACCCTGTACCCAGGACAGCAATACATTGTGCCTGTTTCATCTCAGCATTCATATTTCATATTTCTTGCTGTACCCCCGGGGGGTGATCATCAGATCATTGTAAATAAAGGTGGAACTGTTTCCCACAATCACGATGCTCTGCATACCCACGTCGGCCTTGTCCAGATCCCTAAGGGCACACAACGCCACCTTCTGGTTGTCCCGCATGGCGCCTGTGACAATCCCCACCGGGGTGGTGCCGACCCGATGCCTAAGAATAATCTCCATGGCCCGACTGAGCTGCCAGTCACGTTTTTTGCTTTTGGGGTTGTAAATATTGATAACAAAATCAGCAGAGGCGGCCGCATCCAGCCGCTTTTCAATCATCTCCCAGGGGGTGAGCAGATCACTTAGGCTGACGGTTGCAAAATCATGGGTCAACGGCGCGCCCAAAAGCGCGGCACCGGCAGCAAGCGCGGGAATACCCGGCACCACCTCAACACACAGGCTGCCCTTTTCGCCGGTATTGCAGGCAATTTTCTTTAATGCCAGCATCTCCAGAACCAAACCCGCCATGGCGTATATGCCCGCATCACCGCCGGAAACCAGAGCGCAGACGTGGCCGTCAAGGGCAGCATCAATGGCAGCTTGAACCCGGTCCACCTCCTTGGTCATGCCTGTGGACAGGGTCTTCTTATCCTTGATCACATCTTCGATCAGTTCAAGATAAGTTTTGTACCCCACCACAAGATCGCAGTCCGCCAGCACCCGGCGTGCCCGGACGGACATATGATCGGCCTTCCCAGGTCCTGTGCCTACGATGTAAAGGGTATTGCCGCCAGGGCAAGGGTGACTGTCCGGCCGGCTGTTTTCGGGATTATCAGACAACTCCTGCCCGTTGCCAGCATGGCTGCTGCTTCGCATACGCTTTTTACTCCTATATGTTTATTTACCAGGGAAGAGGGATTGGGCACGGTCTTCACCTGGTCCAATTCGTCTCTGGTATAAAATTCAATGGGTACGTTTAAAGTTCGGGCAAGGGCCAAAAGTCCCGGTTCATCAGCCTTAAGATCCACAGACACGATTTTGGACAGACTATTCACGCTGACCCCCTGGGCCTGAAAAACGCGTTGTAAATGATCTTCAAGTTCCTGCCGGGTCACACCCCTTCGGCAACCCATACCGGCCACCAGCATTTTGGGCCGCAGCACCAATACTTTTTCCGGAAGATCGCGGACCGTGTAATCCACCCATATTCCAGATTTTTCAGCAGTAAACAAGGAAGGATCTTCCATGAGCCCGGACGGCAGGTGCGGTGACACCAGAGAAAACGGATCGTGAACCGGCAGTGCTTCTCCCTTGATAAAGGCCATGCTCACATGCTTAATGACCTGTTTGTTTTCAATATAAAGCCCCTGGTCCCCGGCAATCACATCAATGGCCGGCACCTGGTTGACATCCGTGGCGGTGGTGATCACAGGCGTTGCCCCAAGTATCGCCGAAAGCTTGACGGCCAGTTCATTGGCACCGCCGATATGGCCTGAGACCAGACTGATCACAAAACCGCCGGCCTCGTCCCCGCACACCACGGCAGGATCTTTTGCTTTATCCTGGATTAGAGGCGCAATGGTACGCACCACAATACCGGTAGCCATAATAAAGTAATGGGCATCATAATGGTCCCAGACCGATGCCAGGGCCTTGGCCAAAGTGGAGAATCCGGTATAGGATTTACCCGGCATAAGTTTTTGCGATGCAAACAGGTCCGTATGGGGCAACGCCTGTTTCACCTGGTTGGCCAGGGCCATCCCATGGGGTGTCAGCACCCATACTGCAAATTTTTTTTCAGCCCAATTGATCATGCCTTTTCCCGGTATCCGTGGGCAAAGGACCGGTCGTACAGCAGAGATCTGGCATCTTTTTCCGTCTCCAGAAAGGGTCCCACAATGATCAGTGCCAGGCGGTTGATCCCGTTTTCCGCCATGGTTTCGGATAACTGGTCCACGACAGTGACAATAATGCGTTCCTGGGGATGGCTCACCCGATAGGCCACGGCCACCGGTGCTTGGGGCCCATAGGTTTCGGCCAGGATCTTTTCCACCTGTTGGGCCATACCGGCGCTTAAGTAAATCGCCATGGACGCTTTATGGGCGGCAAGGCTTTCCAGGGACTCTTTTTCCGGCACCGGGGTTCGGCCTGAAATCCGGGTGAAAATCAGGGTCTGGGATTGTTCCGGCACGGTGTATTCAACCTTTAGTGCGGCCGCCGCAGCAAAGGCCGCAGTGACGCCCGGGATCACCTCGTAGGGGATATCTCTTTGGTCCAGCAGCAGCATCTGTTCGGCAATGGCCCCGTAAAGGGACGGATCGCCGGTATGCAGCCGCACGACCCGAAGTCCCTTGTCCCAGGCATGGGCCATGGCATCCACCATCTCGTCCAGGTGCATGCCGGCACTGGATTTTTTTTCAGCCGCGTCACCCGCCCAGGTCAGTACGGCTTCGGGGACCAGAGACCCTGCGTAGAGGATATAATCAGCCTCTTGAAGGGCTTTCATGCCCCTGACCGTGATCAGGTCCGGAGCCCCCGGGCCTGCCCCGGTAAAAATAATCGGATATTTTTTCGTCATGTTCATCATGGATTTCCTTTTTGTGCTGCGATGATCCACACGGGGTTCAACGCCTCCATGCGCCGCCCCCAGGGCATGTGCCGGGATTGGCTGATCTGGGCCTGGGTCAGGCTCACATCAAAGCCCTTTTCTTCCAACACCGATACCGCCAGATGCAGGGTTTCCATCAGTATGGTATTGACAACGATTCTGCCCAAAGGATTCAATACCGTTGTCACCACATCCAGCACCTGGTCCAATTTTTTGCCGGAGCCCCCAATAAAAACCCGGTCAGGCCGTGGCAAATCCAACAACCCATCGGGAAGTTGTGCCTGGACGACAGACAGATTTTTAACCTTGAATCGCTCAACATTGGCCTTAATCTGTGCGACACGCGGCTGATTTTTTTCCACGGCATAAACAAACCCATCCGGCAGAAACGAGGTGGCTTCAATCCCCACAGATCCTGAACCAGCCCCCAGATCCCACAAAATATTGTCCGGGGCCAATTCCAGGGCGGCCAAAGAGAGAACGCGAACCGAGGCCTTGGTAATCAAGCCCTTTTCATGGACAAACCAGTTATCCGGGGTCCCCAAACGCAAGGGACCTGGGGGGGCTGCCGGTTCACCTTTTTGAAGCACCACCACATTGGGCTGGACAAAGACCTGGTCTACGTCCGCATGTTCATCCATGGAAAAAATTTTTTCTTCCGGGGCGCCCAAATTCTCCAACACCCACATCTGCCAGGCATACTCATGGGTGTCCACCTGTTTTTTAACGACTAAAGGATCGTTCTTAGGATCGGTGAGTACACACAACAGGTCCTTGTCATCCATGGCCTTTGCCAGGGCCGACATATTATCCCGGCCGTGCAGACTCACCCAGGCCGCATCCTGCCAGGGCAGTTTAAGCCGGGCAAAGGCGGCAGCCATGCTGGTGACATTGGGATGGATGAGAACCTTGTCCGGCCCCAAACGTGTGATCAAGGTTTTGCCTATACCGAAGAACAGTGGATCGCCCGAGGCCAAAACCACCACAAGCCCGTCAGCCATATGCGCTTCGATAAAATCCAGCACCCCGGACACAGGGCTTGAGATCTTTTTTTTTAACGCCTTTGCATCCTTAAAATATGACAGGTGCCGTTTGCCCCCCACCAGAACGGCAGCCCTGTCAATAAGTGCCAGGTGGGATGGGGTAAGATCTGCCGGGCCAAGGCCCATGCCGATCACATGAATCGATTCATTCATTCATAACGCTCCTATTGATAGACCCAGCAGGTGTTGATACGCCGAGTAATCTCATCTTCAACCAGGGTGTAGGCCTTTGAATCAAAATCAGAATAACGTTTTTTAAACTGCAGCGCCATGATCCCTTCGGGCAGCTTGTCAACCCGGGGCATAAACTGATCTTCCGTTTTAACGGCTGCCATTTTCTGCTGAATTGCGGACGCCTTTTGGGCAGACCCTGTGGCAAGTTCAGCAAGCCTGACGCCGGCCCTGTCCGCGGCCAGATCAGCAAAGCTGAATCCGCTTCCGCCATCTGAATCATCCACCTCTTTGAAAAGCCCTGCAAAGTTACTCAGCTTACTGCCCCCGGACACAGCGATTCCGGCGGACACAAAAAAATGTTTGACCAGATCCTCCCTGCCCCAAAGGGTGAGACCAATATTTTCATGGGGGATGATTTTTGCGGCTCTATCCTCGGTCACAAAACGGTCCAGCCTCCGACCAAGACAGAATAAAGAGATACTCTGCAGCAGTGCCCTGTTTTCCCCAACCGGATCCTTTGACACGCGACTTTGCTCCAAGGCCAGCTTAAACAACGGCCGGATCACCCGGACCACGGCGACTTTTTCAATACCGTGTTCGTTGAATGTCCTGCTCACGTTGGCCAGCGCATTGGTGTATACAACCAGACGATCTTGATGTTCCGGGGCAATGAGCGTGGTTTTACGGCTTTCATGCAGCCGTTTCAAGGCATCCGGATTCCAGTCATAGATCAAACTTAACTGATGCCCATCTATTGCAACCGATTGCAGGGCATCCAGATTCTGCAACATCAATTGATACTCATCAGGAGCAAGCAGGGCCTGGCCCAAATAGGACAAAGCAGATGTGACCAGGGAACCGGGGAGTGTAAAAAATCCGACACCGAAGGAATGGATCCGGGGTTTGCCGTTCTCTACCGTCAGGACACATGCCGTGTTGATATATTCGCCCAAAGGGGTCTGGGGGATCTGCACTGTGGTACTGATCTTTATAAAAGGATGAGACAAACGGATCCGGGGAAAAACCGCAACCGAGTCAACAAGTTGGGAGGCGCCGTAAGCGGCCATCAAATTCAAATCCTGTTCGGAAATTTTCACCAGCCGGGACTGTCTGACAGCCATGGAATCGGGTTTGTAACGGCGGACCAGCTGTTTCATGCGCTTGAGCTGATAAAATGACAGTTCTGGTGGTTTGCCCACGGCAGGACTTTTATCAATGACACCAAATAAGAAAAGAAGCGGACAGGCCACCACCCCAAGAACAAATAACAAAAGCAAACTTTTGATGATGAATTTAAACATACTTTTTCGTCTTGTGCGTAGAGGGTTTAAACAATGAAGCTAAAAACGGATCTTAAGGACCGCAGATTAAATAATTTGCCTACTTTACTATATCCGGGAGCGCGGGCGGGACGCCCGCGCTCCCGGGTTAAATTATTTCGGATTCATTCCTAAATACACCAAAATGCAAAATTTATTTTTTGCCAAGGCTCTTAACCCCCATTGTGTGGATCAGTTCATTGATGTTGGTTGTTTTCAAATTCATTCCGCCTTCGGACACCGGTAACAGAATCAATTTTTTGCCCTGGAGGGCTTCGGCGATTTTCAGCTTGACCAAAGCTTCCCCCCCGCCACTGGCCATGGCATTGTTCATCTCTTGAATACCCTTGGCTTGGGCCTCGCCTTCCGCCTTAATGGCCTGGGCAAGAAGCTGCTGTTTTTCATAATAGACATCCGCCTCAATTTTGGATTTCACGAACTCTCCGTCCACATCGGCAATCATCCCGTTGACTTCGCCCTTGGCCTCTTCGAGTCTACGGATGTACTCTTCTTGAACTGCATGCTGGGCAGACTTGTTCTTTTCAACCAGCTGGTCCGCCACCTTTTTATCCTCAATGGCTTTCTGGTATTTGGGATTAAACCGGTAGTCCTTGGTCAGCACCTTTTCAATGACAATGCCCATGGGTTTAAACATCTTTTGCAGAAATTCTTTTGTTTTCCGGGCCTGGTTACCCCTGCTTGCCGCAACGTAAAATTCTTCTGTTGTCAGTTCTCCAAAAATATCCCGGGGTTTGCTTCGGACAATGGTACGCACGATTTTCTGTCGAAGATCCATGTTGTCTTTTGCCACATGTTGCAATATATAGGGGGCCTTTGCAGGATCAATTTTATATACGATAATGACATCAAGGCTAATATCGTTGCCGTCTATGGTTTTAAACAAAAGGTCGTCCCGGGTCCTTCGATCACCTTTATTGGCGTCATAGGTCATTTCAAGGTTTTGAAGCTTGGTATCAAAGGTATGCCAGTCATTGATAAAAGGCATAAAAAAATAGGTGGAACCCGGGGCATAATATTTTTCTTCCACCCCCTTTTTCCCAAAAAATGAGAACTTTATGGTTCTGACACCCACCTCTGTGTTGTCTGTTGAATGGGGCACGCAACCGGCCAGCATAACCATAACAGCCATCAAAAGAATCAATTTTTTCATCTATTATCTCCTTTTTTGCGGACATCAAAAAGTTCCAAGGCATTGTTCAAGTCAAGGGGGTTGACCCCGGATGGCCCGTCACTGGGCAGAATGACAACATCAATGCCTTTATACACCTCGGCCATTTTCAGTCCGACCATTCGTTCCGCCCCTTTTCCCTGGAGTGCTTCATTTTTCAAACGGATTTGCTCCGCTTCCGCCAGTTTTACAAGAAGATCCGCTTCTGCAATTTTTTTTCTGTAGTACAGATCTTTTTCAGCCTCTTTTCTGGTGACATAGGCTTTTCCCTTTTCAATCTCAACAGCGACGTGCACCTTGCCTTCCTGTTCAATTTTGGTCAATTTGGCACCTTCAATGGCGGCTCTTGCCTCTGCCTGATTTTTAAATACAAGCTGGTCTTTGAGTTTCTTTTCTTCAATATTTTTCTGAATTTCATTGCTGTACTTGAAATAACGGACCAGGACATGCTCCACAACGATACCCTTGTCTTTGAGCTCTTCATTTAACTCCTGTTTTGCCGCCAGGGCTTTTTCAACTCTCAGGGGGCTGTTGAAAAACTCTTCGGTGGTCAGCTTTCCCAGATTGTTTTTAAGGGCCGGCTCTGTTTTCGGGATAATACCGTTGTCTTCAAACAGCCGTCCCGGACCAATGTCGGTAAACACCTTGTAGGGGTCACTGATGCGATAAATTATGGAGACAGCGACATCCACAAAAAATCCGTCAGAGGTCTGAATATGAGCAGCCTTTTCTATTCTGATATCATAGGCGGTCGTCTGGGCAGAATTGGTCAACTCCAAAACCTGCAATGCCCTTGGCAGCTTGTACATTTCCTGAATACCGAAGGGAAGCACCAGGTAAAGACCTGTTTCATAAATCTTTGTTTGCACACCACGGTGAAAACCGATTTTATTGACCTTTATGCCGTATTCATAGGGCCGGATATATTCCAGAAACGACCCATATGCCAAACCGGCAAGTATCACCAATACCATGAGGATTTTAATTGTGAGCGGTATTTTAAATTTGGACTTTGGCAACCTAACTTTTTTCATAAATTCTGAGGTTGGATGAATCCTCCTAGGGGGATTTCCTTCCAAATTGTCCTGTGTTTCCATGGTATCTCCTTAATTAAAGTTTATGTTCATTAACGACTTTTTTTCATCCTATGAGAATCAAAGGCAATGGCCCCTTCGAAATCATAAATAACGGTCCTGAACCGGCACGGTGCCGGGCAAAACGTTTCGGCAGACCGGATCATGGCAGCGCCTACTTTTTCCAGCACCCGGGGGTAACCGGGCCAGAGCATCCCAAAGGCATGCCGGGCTGTGTTAGCGTTTGAAACCTCCCGGGTCAGGGTATTGTTGCCGGTCTCTTCTTTGACCACATCCGCCAGCCAATCCATGGTGAGATCCGACTTGGCGGCATGGGTATGGACAAACCCCTGGGCCATTTTCAGGGCTTTGCCGAAAAATACGGCCAAGGTGGCATTGGGAATCTTATTTTCAGCAAGGAATTCCATGGACATGCCGAAAAAATCCCCGATCTGTATAAAGGCCTCTGGGTGTAAATTGTACAGATCGGTAAAAAAATTTTGGGAAAACCGCTCGGATCGCCGTCCTGTGGTCAAAACGACTTGGTCACACCCACACGCCCGGGCCACGGACATGGCCGACCGAATGGTGGCGGTATAGGCTTCGTGGGACAAGGGTTTTACAAGTCCTGTGGTCCCCAGAATGGACAAGCCCCCTTCTATGCCCAGTCGACGGTTCAGGGTTTTTTCCGCCAGAACTTCGCCGTTCTCCACAAAAATTTCAGCACTT
>Ga0193964_1000449_pt1 | contig 20212 bp, 22 predicted proteins | sample FB_7_MG_FD_140323 | JGI IMG/M metagenome (GOLD analysis project Ga0193964, IMG submission 140323) | Microbial mat bacterial communities from the Broadkill River, Lewes, Delaware, United States - FB_7_MG | ecosystem: Environmental > Aquatic > Freshwater > River > Microbial mats | place: USA... | reverse complement strand
ACAAAAACATTTTCAATTGGAATAGAATTAGAAGTATTATCAGAAACAATAACTTGGGCGATATCAGAATAGAGACCATCTTCTGATGTGGCCGTAATTAATGTGGTGCCCGAAGATACTCCAAATACTTGACCTAAAGAATTAACTGTGGCTATATTTGGATTGCTTGAAGACCATATAATATTCTTATTTGCTGCATCGTCTGGAAAGATAGATGCAGTAAATTGAAATTGGCTATTTTTATCTATAGTTTGATTTCCTTCATTAATATGTATTCCGCTTACAAGAACTAATGAATCACTTTTATAAATTATTACATCTTGAGAGGAAGAATAGATTAATTCTATAAGAGGGTAATTTAATAATTTAATTTTACTTGAGATACTATAATCATCTAAAAGAGATGCAGTGGGATTATTTGATACTTTAAAATATAAAAGACTATTATCAATAGTAAAATTTAGAGCTTTTTTTAATAAAGGGCCTTCTGAAACTCCAAATTGCCTAGATTTTTCTTCAATAGATGTAGTTATTTGATATAAAATTCCATCTTTAATATAAAGACTCTTGTACCCAAAATTTTCATTTCCAGTATTGAATGAATCTAAATCAGGGATATTTTCGACTATTTTAATATGAGTTGCAGTTTTTAACTCATTATTAATAAAATCAACAGCGAATTTTACATTAGTTCGATTATAACCTAAATCTTCACCCTTTTTAAAAGTATTTGTACCAAGTTTTAATGCACTAAAAATACCTAAGGATAGAATTGCTAATATTGCAATTACCAATATAAGTTCTAAAAGAGTAAAGCCTTTTTTATTTTTAAGAAGATTCATTTTTTCACATCCTTCTAATCACTTGTCGAGATATAAGTTAAATTATCCTGTGAATAGTAGTTTATATTTTGAATGTTAATAGTTATATTATTATTATTGTTTGAGAATGTAAAACTAGTATTATTTAAAGGCAGGGGTGAAATATTAGGGTCAATAATTTTTTCTTCCAATAAGGATTGGCTTTCAAATATGTCTATACTTTTTTCTCCACTCTTTAAAATTCCATTTAGTCCTTGAAAAAGAAAGGGAATCATAACTACTAAAATAATTCCAAGCAAAGTTAGAGCAAGTAATACTTCCAAAAGAGTAAAACCAGATTTTATTGATTTCATATTTATTCCCTCCAATATATTTTGTCGCCTATTATTTCTATATATAAGGTTTTAGTATAAGTATCAACTATACCGGTTGATTCAATAATAATTTTTCTATTTTCTTTATATATTTTAAGTGTAAATGAATTTCCACTTAAAATATTTTTAATTTCTGTATTTAAAGGATCACTATTTAAATTATAGATATAAGCATTTTCTTTTAAGGGCAAATCACCTAATGGGTCAATATTAGGAATAATTAAATTTGCTGCTGAACGTGCAATATAGTATGCTTCCATTTGCTTTTGTTCTGCATTATAATGAACTGCACTTTGTTTTGAATATTGCCATAAAGAAACGGCAAACATCATTATTATTGCTGAAATTAACAATACAAGAACTAAAGCGCTCCCTTTGTTTTTCTTTGGCATCTAAACACCTCCATATATATTTTACCCAAATAGAAGTTTAGTATTTATTATAATCTATTTTTTTTAAAACGATGTTAAATTTGGTCTAAAATATGGATACAGGATGGATATATCAATAAGATATTATGTATTAAAAGAAAGGAGAAATATATATGAACGTAAAAATTATTTCAAGTATATTAATATTTGTGATTGTAGGAACTATAGTTGGTTGTGGTATCAAAAATAAAATAGAACATTATGGTGAAGCTATAATAACTAAGGAGCAAAGAGAGGCTCCAGAAAATATCTATACAGATAGTGGAGTAGTAAAAACATCGGAGTATAAGGGGATGACAAAAAAAGTAGAGGTTTATGGATTGACTTTATATGCAAGTGATAATATTTCAGATGAGTTTATGATTAAAATATCTAAAATATTTAAAGAAATGTTTCCTAAATTAGAAGGGGAAGATTTAAAGAAACAAGAGGAAGTTTTAAAGAATTTATATAAATATAAGGCCTGTTTACCGGTAGTTAAAGAAAATGAAATTGCCAATATTAATACTAAATTAATTAATGATTATAGCGTATGTGACATTATCATGAAAGTAGATAGAGGACAAGTAATGGAAGTAGTAGAACATTTATTACATGCAGTTACGGATGTAGGATTAAGTTATTCTTTTCCTAATGAATGGGGTTTTGAAAATAATTCTAAAATAAAAAAATCTATGCAAAATGCTATTGAGAATAAATACTATGATGTATCAAGTTACAATATGAAAGATGAGGAAGTTAGAAATAGAATATTAATTCAAGAATATGCATATTGGCTAATTTCTAGCAAATGGAATTTACAAGAAATATACGGTCCAAATGAAAAAGAATGGACTTTAAATAATAGTGAAAAAGTTATTAAAAATTTACCAGAAGCAGATAAGCTTATGGTTGAAACAACGGGAAAAATTATGATTTCTCCAAAAGAGGAAACATTAATTACATTAAATTAATGGAGGTATAAAAATGAAAAAGAAAATTATTGCAGGTTTGATTATATTAATTTTAGTATTTGGGGTATTATTTTTAAAAGTGTTTGGAGTTGGATTTAAAAAAGTTAAAGTAGAAGAATTGAAAGCTTTAGATTGGCAAAAAAAACAAAAGATTACTAATGAAAATTATATTAAGTATAAGGATGAATACGATATTATTAGAAATACAGATAAGTTAGGTGGAGCTTTAAAAAAATACTACAGTAAATATATCGATTATATAGCGCCAAATGGGAAACCAATTAGAATTTTGGCAATGGATAAAATAAGTGATGAACAATTATTATATGCATATGGATTATTGAGTTTTTATCTAAAAGATAATGAAAAGATAAATAAAACTGAAATTGCTAATAATATGGCAAATAATAAAGCAACGCTTATTATGCCAAATGGAGCAGATAGAGATGGAAAGACGCCAATGGCAGCAATGATTGGACAAAATTTAAATCAAATGGAAATTGCTAATATAGGTTCTAAATGGTATACCGAGTGTGATTATGGACATAGAGATGCTTCATTTGAAGAAATTTTTCATTTAGTTCACGATTATGGAATTGGGACAACTGGTAACAAAGGAGCTTCGGAAGAAATATCAACAGCAATTAAAGACGCCTTATATAATGCATTACCAAAAGATAAGAAAGATTGGGGCAAAAAAGGATTATGGGCACTAGGTTTTGGAAATCAAATAGATGAATGGGAAAAAGAAGGATCTTTAGAACAAGAGTATATTGTTAGTGTAATAGACAGCTATTATGGATTATGGGAAGCTTGGAATGAGGGTGAAGGCGGTATGTGGGATGGATATATTGCCAAAACAAGAGAAGATGTGTTAGAAAAAGATCCAGTAGGGGCTAAAGTTTTAAATCAATATTTGCCAGATAATATTGATTATATGATGCGAATAGATCCATCATTTGAAGGAATATTTAATATGAATTATGATGAAAAATTTTTATATACAACTAAATCTAAATATTTAAAAGATTTAAGTTTAACAGGTTCTAAAAATAGTGGAATTTTAGGGAATGAATTAGACAATGTTTTCATGGGAAATAGTGGAAACAATACAATTGATGGCGGACTAGGGAATGATATTTTGCAGTTAAAAGGTTTATCTACTGAGTATGAAATTGAACAAAAAAGTGATAAAGTAATTATAAAGGATTTAATTGAGAATAGAGATGGAACTATTATTGCAAAAAATATAGAAATACTAAGATTTATTGATAAAGATATTTAAAATATAGGAGAATTTATGGGAAAAATTTTAATCGTAGATGATGAAAAGAAAATCAGAGAATTTATTTCATTTTTTCTAAAACGAGAAGGATATAAGGTTTTAGAGGCGGGAAATGGCAAAGAAGCGCTTAAAATGATTGATGAAGAGAATATTTCATTGATTATTTTAGATTATTTGATGCCTATTATGAATGGATTTGAAGTTTGTGAAAAAATAAGGAAATTCTCTGATATTCCCATAATAATGTTAACAGCAGTAGAAGGAGAGCAAAATCATATAGACGGTTATAATAAGGGGGTTGACGATTATATAACAAAGCCATTTAAAACAAATATTTTAATTGCTAAAATCAAAAGGATAATGGATAAAAACAATAAAAACATTATTAGAATTGGTTTACTTAGAGTTGAGGTTGATAAAAAATCAGTTTTTGCGGACAATAATAAAATAGCATTGTCTCCAAAAGAGTATGATTTATTTGAGTATATGATTATTAATAAGAATATAGCTTTATCTAGAGAGAAAATATTAGAAGCAATTTGGGGGTATGATTATGAAGGTGGAGAAAGAGTCGTAGATAATCATATTAAAAAACTTAGAAATAAATTAGGTGCGTATTGCAATAATATTAAAACGGTTGTTGGGTATGGCTATATGGTAGAGGTGTGAGATGAAAAAAAGTGTAGTTAGTAAGGTTTTTATTTCCACCGTATTTATATTAATTATTACATTATTTATACAGTTGTTTGTGCAGATGAATTTTATTCCGGATTTATATTTTAATATGAGATTAAAAGAAACAAATATAGGTTTTAATGATTTTATAAATGATTATATTGAAAGTGATAAATCATATAACGAAATTCATTATTTGACTAAAGAATATAAAGAAAGTATTCTTGCACCAATTATTATATTAGATAAAAATTATACTATTAGTAATAGTTCTTTTTTTGATGAAATGAATTATATTGAAGTTCAGAGTGAAGATAAAAAAAGTATTATATTGCTTGGGAATAGAGTTGATGAAACTGGAAATTTAAGTGGTGAATATTTGAATTTATCATTAAATAGAAATGTAGATTTAATTGGTGGGAAACTTAATGGGTTAAATGTAATTATACTAGATTATAATCAAAAAAATACTTTAATTGAAGATATAGTTAGAATAAAAGGGAAAATTATTAGAACAAATTTTGTAAAAAGAAAACAAGGAGTATATAGTTATCAATCTGAAAAATTATTAAGGGAAATTGGATTGTTTTTTTCTGATAAACCTGAAAAAATAGGAAATTTTGAATTTATTGAAAATGAAACTGGACTTAATATGGCTATGAAGGTATACAAGCTTAAAGATGGAGGATGGATTTTTTCAATTTTCACCATAGAAAATTTATCTGAAATTTTTGGCGTTTTTAATAAATATTATATATATTTTTTTGTTTTTCAATTTTTCCTTTTTTCAATTTTAGCATTTTTATATTCCAAATGGATAACTAAACCACTTAAAATTCTTTCAAAAGATGCGTCTAGAATAGCTATAATGGATTTTAGTAAAGAGAGCAAGATAAAAACTGGAGATGAATTAGAAATTTTGTCAAATGATTTGAATTTAATATCAAAAAATATGAAGAACAATATTGCTTTACTAAAACAAGAGGCTTTAATAAAAGAAGAAAATGAAAAAAGAATGCGTGAATTACTTGCGAATTTATCACACGAATTCAAAACTCCACTTGGAATTATGTCTGGATTCTTAGAGATGCTTGAAGTGAGTGAGGATGATGAAAGTAGGGAATATTGTATCCAAATTATTTTTAAAGAAATTGAAAAATTGAATAACTTAACTAAAGAAACCCTTCTTTTGTGCGAAAGTCAAGAATTGAAGATAGTAAGTGAAAAAATTTTAAGTAGTGATTTAATTAAAATTGATAAATTTAAAAATAAGATAAATGAGAAAAAAATTAATGTAAAAATAGAGATAGAATATTTATATGTGTTATGTGACAAACAAAAAATTAAGTTAGTAATTGATAATTTAATTTCTAATGCTATAAATTATACAGATATATTAGAAACAATAGAAATTAAAGTTATTAGAGAAAATGATAATGCAAAATTTATGTTTAAAAATACTGGAATAACTTTATCGGATAAAGAAATCAAAAATGTTTTTAATAGATATTATAGAGGGGACAATGCTAAAAGGATGTGTTATGATGGAACCGGATTAGGACTTTCAATTGTTAAAAATATATTAGAAGGACATAAATCAAAATACGGAGTTTTCAATGAGAATGAATCCGTAGTATTCTTTTTTACATTGCCAATAGAACTTATTGATATAAAGGATGACTAGATAAAAATGAAATTAAAAAAAATCATGACAATATTTATTTTTTGTTTTATAGGAGCATTGATTGGAAATGTTGGATTTCAATATTTTAAATATGGAATTCCGGTAAATAAAGATTTTAATAAAGAAGATAATGTTTCAAGTATTTTAATAAAAATAGATAATAGAGAAATTAAGTTAAATGATAAAAATCGAATAAATGAATTTAAAGTATTATCTAATCTAATATACAGGAAAATTAATAAAACACAAAAATTTATTCCAAAGATGGAAATAAATATTATTTTTGATAACAACGAAAATTTTAATTTTGCAATAAATGATAAAGCAATATTTGTAGATGGAAAATATTATGAATCTAATGAAAAATATTTAAAGATTTTTATTAAGAGTGCTGAAAATATCTATAGATAAAGAATAGAATTGGGATAAAAATTATGCATGTTGCTAGCAATAATTTTTTTATTTACAACTGTTACATTATATGGTAAATTTAATATAATAACAAATAAATTTATAAATATAGGGAGGCTATTATGGAAATCAAAGAAGGAATTTATAGTATTTTAGAGGATTTTAAAAAGTTATATGGGGATAAAGTTAAGTCTGATATAGTATCAATTAATATTATACAGAGCGAAGAAGATGTTTTTTTAGAATCTATTGAGAAAAAAAGTTTACAAGATGAAATGGAAAAAACCTCTATTAAAAAGGACAACTTAAATCATTTAATTAATAAAAAGAAGTTAGGTGATGGCAGTTTAGAATTTAGTACAAAAGATTCGATTAAACAAAATTCAATTAAGTTTTTATCAAGTATTTCTGAAAAAGAACTTAGAGAAATTTTAGGTTTATTAGATAAATAATTAATGTTAAGTAATAAAAAATCTTTAGAGCTTCGATGTTAAAGTTATTAATATTTATTATACATAGTTTGAGTATAAGTATTTATTTAAAAATATATTGTTAAGGTGTTTTGTTAAGAAATAAGTACTTTTTGCCATAAAAAACTGAAATTATACCCAAAAGTAGTTGCCCTAAAGAAAGTCCCATAATCATATAAACAAATGAAAATCTAGAGCCAATAAATAATAAGGGAAGTATAATAAAAAGTGTACCTAAAGCATTCATTTTGAATGCTTTTTTTGATAATCCAATACCATTAAGCTCTTGAGAAGTGAAATTATATAAATTTAAACCAATACTTGAAAAAGTTAATAATAATAAATAGTCTTTTGTTAAATTAATTACAGCTATATCAGATGTAAATAGTTTAATAATAGGTGTGGCTACAAAAATCATTGTAATAAACATTCCAAGGCCAATAAATAAAGAAGCTTTGTTTAATATTTGTCTAAATTGATTAACTCTTGAATATTTTTTAGCTCCAAAGTTTTGTCCAATTATTGGGATAATGCTTATTCCTATTGCCATAGCAATGGTAAGTGTAAATCCTTCTATTCTACTGCCAGCAGCAATGGCAGCGACGGCTATAGTACCACCAGTATAAGCGGCTAAAGAAGTTAGACTCATTCTTATAATTTGAGGGAGTAAAGATACTCCTGCACTAGGGACACCTATATGAAGAATAGTTTTCCAAGAATGAAAAACATCTTTAAACGATGGGATATTAAAAGTTATCAATTTATGATGGAAATGTGTGTAATATAGTGTTAATAGCATACCAAAAAATCTTGAAATTATAGTTGCAATAGCAGCGCCTCTAATTCCCATTGCGGGAAAACCCAATAATCCAAAAATCATTATTGGATCTAAAATAATATTTAATAAAGCGCAAGTTAACATTACTTTAAATGGCCGCACAGTATCTCCAACTGCACGCATTGCAGAATCACAAGTTGGTGGCATAAGTACAACTAAAACGCAAGAATACCAAATTGACATATACGATTTAATTAATGGAAGAGTATCATTTTTTGCACCTAAAAAAGAAAAAAGAGAGTCCATTGTTAGAAGTCCTATAGATGAAAAAAGAACTACTAACAATAAAGATAGTAAAATACCGTCAGTTGCGGTTCTTCTTATTTTATTAATATTCTTTTCTCCAGCTGCCCTTGCTAAAACGGAGGCAGAACCATTACTAATTCCACTAGATATTGCACCTGCAATCATAACTACTGGGAAAGTAAATCCCATAGCAGCCAATGATTCAGTACCCAATTTTCCAACAAAATAAGTATCTGTAATATTAAATAATGTAAATGCAAGCATTCCTCCTATTGAAGGTAGTGCGAGTTTGGTCAGATGGTTAATTAAACTTCCTTTAGTTAAATCTTTCATATTAGCTCCTTTATATAATAATTTACATAATATATAATAAACTTAACAGTTACTGTAATGTCAAGGAGGGTACATGGAAAATATTTTATCAGTAAAGGAAATGGCAAAAGTATCAAGAGTTAGTGCGAGAAATTTAAGATATTATGATGAAATAGGTTTGTTTAAAGCAAGTGGTGTTTTAGAAAATGGATATAGGTATTATACATTAGATAAAATTGAAGAAATACATATAATTAATTATTTTAGGCATTTAGGAATACCTATTAAGCAAATTAAAGAGCTTATGGATATTAGAGACATAAAAGGATTTGAAAAATTAATGTTAGATGAATTAGATAGAATTCATTTAGAAATGGAAAATCTTAAAATGTTAGAGGGAAGAATAAAAAAAAGAATTAATCATATAGAGTTTTTTAAACAAATACCAGAGTTAAATAGCATAAATATAAGTAGTATTGGTAAAAGAAGAATAATAAAAATGGATAAAAAGATAGAAAGGCAAATGGATTGGGAATATAATTTGCATAAAATGGAGATAGAACATAATTTACCACCTAGTGTTTTTGTAGGGGATTTAGGTTTTTTTGTTGATTTAAAAGATATTAATAGAAGTGCGGAAAGTTTTAAAGGAATATATTTATTAGCGGATGATCCATATTATGAAAAAGCAAAAAATTTTGAGTATCTTCCAGAGGGTGAATGGCTAAGTATATATCTTAAAGGAAATCATAAAAAGGCATATAAATTTTATGAAAAAATATTAAGATATGCTAAGGAAAAAAATATAGTATTGTCTGACTATGCACTTGAAAGAACAATAATGGACCATATTATATCAACAAATCCAGAAGATTATATTACGGAAATTCAAATTTATATTATTGGTAAAAATATTTAAAATTATTATATATTTTTAAGTTTATTTGATTCTTTGTATATATTTTCTGCCATTTTAGATAGATAGTTATTAATAAGTATTATTTCGTCTTTAGTTAAATCTTTTGTTAAAATATTTGAAGAATTTTTAAGTAATTCAATAAATTCTTCCTTTATTTTTTTTGATTTATCAGTAAGGTATAGTTTCGTTATTCTCCTATCTTTTTGATCAAAGCATTTACTAATAAAATCTTCTTTTACTAATTTTTTTATACCTTTTGCAATTTCAAATTTATCTAGCTTTAGAATATTGACTAAATCTTTTTGACAAATACCTTCTTCTAAATAAATATGAATCAATATTTTATATTCACCGTTATTTATATTATATTTTTCTAAATTTTTATTTAAATAATATCGTTGATGTTTTGATATTATTTCAATCCATTTTCCTATTGATATTTCACCAGTTAAATTTTTTGAATTAAACATAAAGACTCCTTTTTTATTTATTTTATACTAAAGGTTAAAAAAAGTATATATTTAGTTGCAAAAAACAACTAAATAGGATAAAATGGTTGCAAAACGCAACTAAAAAAGGAGGTTTTATTATTAATAGAAATGATAGTTTAGCAAATGGGAAAATATTAAGCGTCTTGATTAAATTAAGTGTTCCGGCAACAATGGCTATGATGGTAAATGCAATTTACAATATTGTAGATACAATATTTATTGGAAGGGGAGTAGGCACATTAGGAATTGCTGGTGTTGCAATTTTTTTACCTATTCAAATTATTATTTTATCTATAGGAGCTTTATTTGGAGTTGGAGGTGGCTCTGCATATTCGAGGGCTATTGGAGAAAAAAACAAAGAAAAATCTAAACAAATAATAGGTAATGTGTGGATATGTGTATTTATAATTAGTGTGATTATAAGTATTGGAGGATATATTTTTTCAAGTCAGATTGTTAGTTTATTTGGAGCTAGTTTAGAAGTTAGGATATATGCAACAGATTACGCAAATGCAATGTTTATAGGAACCTTGGTATTTCCACTTTGTGTATCTTCAAATAATATTATAAGAGCAGAAGGAGCATCAAAAGATGCTATGCTTGCAATGGTATTAGGCGCAGTAATTAATATTTTTTTGGATTATATTTTTATTTTTATTTTTGATTTAGGAATTTGGGGAGCAGGATTAGCAACATCTATATCAAAATATGTAACTTTTGGATATATTGTTTTCTATTTTATAAAAAAAACATCTTATAAAATAAGTTTTAAATATTTAAAAATTAAAAAAGAAATTATTAGAAATATTTTTGCTGTTGGAGTATCGGCTTTTATTATTCAAGTTTCTACGAGTTTAGTTGCAGTATTTATTAATTATTCTTTATCTAAACTTGGAGGAGATACATTAGTTGCTATTTATGGGATTGTATATAAAATTAATATGCTTTTTTTACTTCCAATGACAGGTTTTGTTCAAGGAATGCAGCCTATTATTGGTTTTAATAAGGGAGCTAAAAATTATAGTAGAATATTTCAAACTGTGAAAACGACATCTAAGATTATGTTGCTATTATCCTTAATTGGAATGTTAGCAGTTTTCATATTTCCAGAAACAATGATTGGATTTTTTTCGGTAGATAAATTTATTATTAGTGAAGGTGCAGGTATATTGAAAATAGTGATATGTATGATGCCAATAGTTGGAATATATATGATTTTAGTTGGATTATTTCAATCTTTAGGGGATGTTAAAATGTCATTGTTTCTTTCGATTTTGAGGCAACCTTTATTATTGGGAATATTTATATTTTCTTTACCTAAAATAGTTGGAAAGATAGGGTTTTGGATTGCATTTCCAATGTCAGATATGTTTGCATTTATTTTAGTATTTTTAATATGCATAAAGAAAATAATATTGATAAAAAGAGGCAAAAAAGAATTTGTGAGAATTTAACATAAAGCTTGACAAAATGGTATGCCAGTATTACTATTTTAGTATACCTATATTACAAAGGAGAACTGATATGTTAAAAAATAATAAAAATATGTTTGCAAAACCATCGAATGTACTAATTATAATTGGAGTACTAAAAGGATATATAAAAAATCCTGTGATGTTTTTTCTAAGTAGTGTTATATCTTTTAAAAAATACAAAAGGAGATTAAATTCTAACTTACCCAAAGATTTTTTGAATTCTAGTGGGTTAATTGCATGGTTATATATTAGGCTGAAAGAAAAAGTTAGAAAAGAAGAAGCGTATGAAATTATAAGGACAGCGGTGTTATGTTCAGGGTTAGCGGTTCAGCAATCTAATTTTAGAAATGTTGAAGATAAGAGAACATTTGAGAATTTAATTAAAAATCAAAAAAATGCAAAAGAAAATGGTAGTACCAAATTAAATAAAATGAAAATTATTGAAGAATCGGACAATAGATATATATTTAAAGTTACAAAATGTATGTTTTATGATTTTTTTAGTTCGCAAGGAGTACCAGAGTTAACAAAAATAATGTGTAGTATAGATAATGCAATATTTAGCTCTTATTTACCTGAGAGAATAATATTTCATAGAAATGGTGTAGGTAATAGAATTTCAGATGGATCTAAAGAATGTTTGTTTTTTGTTGAGAAAGTAGTGGAGAATAAATAAAATGACGGATCAAATTAAATTTAAAACTGGTATGTATGATTTTCATAAAAATCCTAATATTAATTATCAGCTTAATAGAGCAGTTAATTGGGGAAATGGAGATTATGAATTAGTTAAAAAGATAGCTAAAGAGTCTACATCAATTGAGGCGTTAATTGAAAATTCATATAAAAGAGCTGTGGAGTGTGAGAAAAACTTAGAATTAGATAATGCAATTGCGTGTTATAGATTGGCTGAATTTTTTTTAAATTCAAAAGATAAAAGAAAAATTATATCTTATAAAAAGGCATTAAATTTATTCAATTTAAAAAATAAAAAGAATTTTGAGGAGAAAAAAGAATTTTTAATAAAAAAAGAATTTGTAAATTATTATAATAAACAAATACCCTACTATTTATTTAATCCAAAGGTGAAAGAAAAGGATACTATAATTATCCATGGAGGATTTGACTCGTATATGGAAGAATTCTTTAATGCATCAAAATATTTAATGCAAAGGGGATACAAGGTAATATTATTTGATGGTCCTGGACAAGGTTATGCAAATAGAATTGAAAAAATACCGTTTACACATAAATGGGAAGAAATAATTATAAAAATTCATGATGAATTAAAACTTAAAAACACTATAATTATAGGCTTTTCTTTAGGTGCAATGCTTGCTCCAAGAGCAGCGGCATATGAGAAAAGAATAAAGAAAATTGTGTCAGTAGGGGTAATGCATGATTTTTTTGAAGTTTTAATATCATCAAAGAATAAAAAAGTGCAAAAAATCATTAAAACACTTATTAATTTTAAGCAGAAAAAATTGATAAATTTTATTATGGAAAAAATGATGAAAAAAGATTTACTTGCAAAATGGGGTATAAGACATGGAATGGAAATATTTAATTCTAATACACCTTATGATTTCTTAAAAGATTCAAAAAAATATAATATTAAGGATATTGAAAATAAAATAACTCAAGATGTTTTAATTGTGACAGGTAGTGAAGATCACTTTGTACCAATAAAAATGTTAGATAATATGTATAAATGTTTTTCTAATTCAAAATCAGTAACAATACAAGTTTTTAACGATTATGCTGCGAAGAATCATTGTCAAGTAGGGAATTGTAAATTGTTAATGGATAATATTATTAAATGGCTTGAGTAAATTGAAATGTAACTAAAAATAAAATTATGAAAATAAAAATTGATTTCCATGTTGAATGGAAATCAATTTTTATTTTATCTTTAGATTATATGGAAATTTAATAGTATAATATGATTAAGATAATTTAAGAGAGGTTATTATGATAAATAAAAATGATTTTTTTAGGTATTCTATAGACAATGGGAATTGTGAAATTTTATTTTCAAATGCAAATAATGATATAGATTTCAATTTAGAATCGGAAATTGGAAGAATAAATTTAGAAAAATTAATTAAAGAATATAGTTTGAATGATTTAGGATGGATGAAACAAATTCATAGTGATAATATTATTGTTTATGATGGAAAAGTTCAAATGGCGGACGGGATTATTACTGATAAAATAAATATAGGAATTGGTGTATTTACGGCGGATTGTGTGCCCATAATGTTTTATTGTAAAAAGAAAAAAGTTTGTGCAGCAGTTCACAGTGGTTGGCAAGGTACAAGAAAAGAAATTGTAAGTAAAATGATAGATAAATTAAAAAATAGATACGATATAAGTTTAGAAGATTTAACCATAGTTATTGGGCCACATAATAGAAAATGTTGTTATGAATTTGGAGAAAATATGGCAAAAACTTATTTTAATAAATATATAAATGAAAATAAAAATACCTATGATGGTAAAAATTTGAATTTAGAAGAATGTATTATTATGCAGGTATTAGAGAAAGGCATTAGAAGAAAAAATATAATAACTAATAATAGTTGTACTTATTGCGATCAAGAAAATAAATTTTATTCGTATAGAAAATTATTAAAAAATAAATGTGGTAGGATGTTTTCTTTTGTAGTTATAAGAAATAGATAGGAGAAATAAGTGATAAAAATATATTTAACTATAGTCATTTTATTATTAATATCGTTTTATAAAGATAAAAATAGAACTAAAAGGGCAATAATGAAAGCATGGAAGGCATTAAAAAATATTTTACCAGAAATAATCGGAGTAGTAATTTTGGTTGGAATATTATTAGCTATATTTGATACGGATACAATAACTAAAATAATAGGTGATAAATCAGGACTTATAGGTGTGTTTATTTCTTCAATTATAGGTGCAATAACTCTTATTCCTGGATTTATTGCATTTCCAACAGCTAAGATACTTTTAGACAATGGAGCGGGCTATATGCAAATTGCAGCTTTTATTTCATCTTTAATGATGGTTGGAGTTGTTACAATTCCAATTGAGATAAAATACTTCAATAAAAAAATTACTATCTATAGAAATATATATGCGTTTATTTTTTCTATAATAGTTGCAATAATAATTGGATGGGTGATGTAGTTATGAAATTTATTAGAAAATATCTTTTTGCTTTTTTTATGGTATTACTTTTATTTGGATTGTATATAACAAATAAAAATTTGGGGTTAATTGCTTTTAATATAAGTTTTAATTCTTTAAAAGAAATGATAATAATAATTCCACCAATATTTATTTTGATGGGATTATTAGATGAGTGGGTTCCTAAAGAAGTGATGACAAAACATATGGGTGAAGAATCAGGAATAAAAGGTGTGGTTTTATCATTTATTTTTGGATCAGTTGCAGCGGGACCACTTTATGGAGCATTTCCAATTGCATCAGTTTTTATGAAAAAGGGAGTTAGGTTTTCAAATATTTTAATTTTCATTGGTGCATGGTCAACTACTAAAATTCCAATGTTACTTTTTGAAATCACAGCGCTAGGATATAGATTTACAATCACAAGATTATTTTTGGATATTATAGGCATTGTTTTAATTTCAAAGTTAATTGAAAGAATGATTAAAAACGAAGAAGTTAATGAAATATATATAAAGAATTGTACAAAGGAAGGGAAGTAGGATATGAAAAAAAATATAATTTTTATAATTTTTATAATTTGTATTAACTGTATTGTATTTAATAAAATTTCATTTGGAAATAATTTTGATGAAAAATATAAATTGATAATTAATTCTGAAGAAATTGGAGAAATTGTAAGAATTAATGATGAATTCTATCTAAATGGATTCGACACACAAAATATTTTTGAAAACATAGAAGGTATTAAAACATGTATAATAGCAGGATGTTATCATTATCTAATTAGTGATTTAGCTATAAAAAACAATTATGATATTTTTTATAATAAATATACAGGTAGTTGTGAGTTATATAATAAATTAACAAAAAATGAAAAAGGGTTAGTAGCACATGCAGGAGGGTTTTTAGATGGTTATTTAGTCAATATGAAAGAATCACTTGATTTATCTAAAATAAATAAAATGAAATTAGTAGAAATTGATTTTATTTGGACAGAAGATGGAATCCCAGTATTATCACATGATTGGAATACAGTTTCTAAATATTCAAAGGTCAAATTTACTGGAAAGTTATCATTGCAGGATTTTTTAAACAATGAATTTAAATTTGAATGGACGCCTCTTTCATTGGACGGTTTATGTGAGTGGCTTAAAGAAAATAAAGATGTCTTTATAGTAACCGATGTTAAAGAAAAAAACATTGAAATGTTAAAAATTATTACGGTTAAATATCCGGAGTTATTAAATAGATTTATTCCACAGGTTTATTCTATTAAAGAATATATTGAGGTTTCAAAACTTAACTATGAAAGAATTATTTTTACGCTATATAAATTGGAGATTGATTCAAATACTATTTTTAATGATATTATGAAAATACAAGATAATAAGTTATTTGCTATTACAATGCCAAAGGATAGAGCAGATGATGGATTAGCACAAAATTTAAAAGATAATAATATTTATGTGTATGTTCATACAATAAATGACTATTTAATTAGAAAAAATCTAAGTGGAAAAGGAGTAGATGGATTTTATACAGATGTGTTTAATATAGATTTACCATAATACTTTTGGAGGAGAAAAATGCCAGGATTGATTACACATTTAGAAATTGCAAATAATATTGGAAAAAAACTTAAAACCGGAATTATTAAAAATAGGGCTCTTTTCTATATAGGGTCAATTGCTCCAGATGCAGTACATTCTAAAGAAGATTACCAAAGAATACATAAAAAGAAATCACATTTAAGGCAAGAAATTGCAGATGTAGATTTTAATAATATATCAAATTTAGAGTTATTTTATTCTAGAGTAGAAAAATTTATTAATAATAATATTTTTAAAGAAAGTAAATTTAATGACCTCTATAAAGGATATGTAGTTCATTTATTAACAGATGAATTATTTTTATTAAAAGTAAGGCCAAAATTTGTTGAAAAAATGCAAGCTATAGATATTACACCTAGAAATATTGAATTCAAAGAAAGAATATTATATGAGTTAGATTGTCATAACTTTATGTTTTTAGAGAATAATAGAAAATATAATGAAATATTTAAATTAATCAAAAATGTAAAAGTTTTAGATATTGAGGATTATATTTTGGAAAATGAAGTATACAAAGAAATTGATTGGATGGTTAATTATTATAATCCCCAAAAAATAAATAGAAAAGAACCTAAGTATATTTTTAATAAGGAGATAAAAGAATTTTCAAATTTTGCAACTGACAATATAATTGAAAGACTTTCGGATAATAAGTCTTTTTCAAAAATTTTTTAGGAGGCAGATTATGAATAATACTATATATTATCCACAGGATGAAATGAATACTTTTTTATTACAGATAACGGAAGGATGTTCTTATAATAGATGTGTGTTTTGCTCAATGTATAAGGATAATAACTACAGCAAAATTTCTTTAAGCGAAATTGAAAATCAATTAAGAAATGGATATAAATACACAGAAAAAATATTTTTAGTCGGAGCTGATCCATTATCAATTGGATTTGAAAAAATGATTACAATTTTAAAATTAATAAAAAGACATTTACCATATGTTGCATGTGTAGCCTCATATGCATCAATAAAAAATATATCAAAATATTCTTTAAAAGAATTAGAAATACTACATAATGAAGGATTAAGACTTTTATATATAGGATTTGAAACAGGGGACGATAAAGTACTAAATTTTATGAAGAAGAATCATAATACAAAAGATGCAGTAGAACAGGCCAAAAAACTTAATAAAGCTAAAATTCAGTTTAATTCAATTATTATGTATGGAATTGCTGGGGAGAATAACTGCAAAGAAAATGCTATTAAAACTGCAAATATGTTAAATCAATTTCAAAAACATAAAATTATTACAATGAATTTAATGGTTTTTCATGGGACTGAATTAGATCGAAAAGTTATTTATGGTGAGTTTAAAATACCTTCAAGGCTTGAAAGACTTAATGAAATAAAAATTCTTTTAGAAGAAATAAATAAAGAAGAAGTTCAATTTGATACAACTCATCCTACAAATATTATTAAAATTAAGGGGATTATTCCTGTAGATAGAGAAAAATTAATTTATAAAGTAGAAAATGAAATTAAAAGGTGCATGTAAAGTAAAAAATGGAGGAATTAAAACAAATGAATATTCAAATTTTTGGAAAGAAAAAATGTTTTGATACAAAAAAAGCAGAAAGATATTTTAAAGAAAGAGGTATAAAATACCAATTTGTTGATATTTTAAATAAAGGTTTAAGTAAGGGAGAACTTAATTCAATTTTAAAGGCTATTGGAAATTTAGAAATGATAATGGATAATAAATCAAAAGATTATGCATTGATAAAATATTTAGTTGATGATCAAAAAATAGATAAATTAATAGAATGTCCAAAGGCATATAAAACTCCAATTGTAAGAAATGGTAAAAAGGCAACGGTAGGATTTAATCCAGACATATGGAGTAAATGGGAGTAATAATATTAAACCAATGTTATTTGATTAGGATAAGATACAAAATAATGGGTATTAATGAAGCATATTTACTTATAATATAATTTATATATTAAAAGAGGTGGAATAAATGCTTAAAGAGTTTCTTAATTTAGATCATATAATATTAATGCAAATATCATTTATAATTATGCTTTCATTGACTATTATAAGTTTAGCTTATTTAAAATTAATAGCAAATTATAATAAAACTAAATATGTTTTTTGGGGAAATGTTTTATTTTCTCTTTTATTTTTAACTGTTTTTATTTCTATAAGTACAAAATTTTCATATGGATATATTATAGTAGCTGTTTTAGATCTTTCAGCAATAATATTATGGATGATGGCAGTAAATACTACTGCTTTAATTAAACAACCTATAAAATTATATTTACTTTGTGGTATATTAAATGTGATATTAGTGTATTTCCTATACAATAAGTTTTTATTACTTTCTCTTGCTAGATTAATTACTTCGTTTTTTGTCGTTATAATTATTTTTTACTCCCTTGTTCAATATTTGAAAAATACGAAAATAAATCAATTAAATACAGCTAGAATTAGCATATATATCCTTTTTTCATTTCTAATTTTTAAAATAGTAGTAATGATTACTAGGTTACTTACAATGAATTATGAAAATCAAATATATAAAATGAGTATTTTCAATTCAGTTAATATTTTAACTTTAGTATCTTTAATTTTTGCTATCTGGATTAACTTTGCTATTATTTTCTTAAAATATGATGTTTTAAATAATGAAGTTAAAAAATTAAGTTTAATAGATTTTTTGACTAAATTGCCGAATAGACGAAAGATTATGATTAAATTGGAAGAATTTAGAAAGATGCATAAAAGAGATAAACTAAATTTTGCATTAGCCATATTAGATTTAGATGATTTTAAGAAAGTTAATGATACTTATGGGCATATTGTTGGAGATGAAGTTTTAAAAGATTTTTCAAAATTTTTAAATGAAGAGATAAGAGAGATAGATTTTGTTGGTAGATATGGAGGAGAAGAATTTATAGTTATAATATGTGAAAATAGCTTTGAACAAGCTAAAGTAGTGTTTAACAGGATTAATCAAAGGTTAAGTGAAATTTTATTATCTTCTCTAGATATTTCAATAACAATGAGTGGTGGGGCTGTATTTGTAGGAGGAAATAAAGAGTTTGAAGATATAAATAAAATTTTGATGTTAGCAGATGAAAGATTATATATTGCAAAAGAAAATGGAAAAAATCAAATTATTTATTATAGTTAAAATTTGAAATTTTTAGTAATGTGTTCAGTCAATAAATAAGTGTAAATAAGGATAAAGAATTTAGTTTATAAATTATATACAATATAAAATAGTAATATTTTATTTAAGAATATATGCAAGGGTGATTAAAATGGATAGATTAGAGTTTTTAAAAACTAAGGTAAAAGATTTTGATAATAAAACGATTACTATAGATGATAAGGGAATGAATAATATAATAATAATTTTAGATAATATACTATATAGATTTCCTAAATATAAAAATGGAATAGATTCTATGATTAAAGAAGTAAATGTTTTAAACTTGTTAAATTCAAAAAAAATCTATAAGGAAATAAATATTCCAAATGTTATTTCTTATAATTTTGATAAAGGGAATCTTATTAAAAATTATATTTGTTATCAAATAATAGAAGGTGAACCATTAATAAAATCAAGATTTGATGTATCAAAAGACAAAGATCATATAGCAAGTGATTTGGCTATATATTTAAAGAATATTCATAATCAAAAGGTAGATGATTTTTTAAAAGCAGGAGTATTAAAGATAAATCCTATTAATGTTTTTGAAAAAATGTTTTATGAAATTCAAAATAAATTATTTATATATATGAGAGAGGATGCAAAGGAAAAAATTGAGATAGAATTTAAAACATTTATTGATAAATGCGGGAAAAATGATTTTGAATATAAACTGATTCATGGTGATTTTGGGCCAACTAATATTTTATATAAGAATGGGGAAATTAGTGGAGTAATTGATTTTGGAGAAGTTAATATTTCAGATCCAGCTTATGATTTTGCATCATTAATGGGACCATTTGGGTATGGAGAAGATTTTGTTAGAAATATTTTAATTAATTATAGAGAAAATATTGAAACAGAAGAATACATT
>Ga0193964_1000447_pt1 | contig 20233 bp, 11 predicted proteins | sample FB_7_MG_FD_140323 | JGI IMG/M metagenome (GOLD analysis project Ga0193964, IMG submission 140323) | Microbial mat bacterial communities from the Broadkill River, Lewes, Delaware, United States - FB_7_MG | ecosystem: Environmental > Aquatic > Freshwater > River > Microbial mats | place: USA... | reverse complement strand
TGCGTAACACCGGTGATCACCGGGACGATTCTTTGTATTTGAATGTAGCCCGGCAGCTGTTTAATCTGGACATCATCCCGGATCACAATTATTGAAGGGGGCTAAATGAAACTGTTGAGGCGTTTGGTCATCTTTTTTTTGTTGTGTTCATGCCTGGCTTGTTTGGGCTATGCTTATTTGATTAACCATCAGGTGGCCCAACGGTTCAAGGACCGGTTGTGGGATATACCGGCCAAAGTATATGCAAGGCCCATGACCCTTTATCCGGGGTTGCAGCTGTCCGCTAAATCCTTTGGGCAGGAATTGGATCTGCTGGGATACCGAAGGGTTTCAACCCAGGCGCAGTTGACGGTACCGGGTACGTACACCCGTTACCAGGGCCGGTTTGTTCTCAATTGTCGGCCTTTTAATTTTGGCACACAAGCCCGCCCCATGCGGCGCATAGATCTCACCATATCCCGAGGCCGCATCTCCCGGCTTAAATCCCTGGGTCGTGATGCCGACATGGAACAGCTGGACCCGGTGCTGATCGGGCAGTTCTATCCGTCTTCCATGGAAGACCGTGTCCTTGTAACTGCTGAAGATATTCCGGCGCTACTTAAAACGACCATTGTTGCCGTGGAGGATAAAAGTTTTTATTCCCATTACGGTATTGATTTTAAGTCCATTTTCCGGGCCATCGTGGTCAATATCCGTGAGGGGCGGTTTACCCAGGGCGCCAGCACCTTGACCCAGCAACTGGCAAAAAATTTTTTCCTTTCCTCTGAAAAAACACTGAAACGAAAGCTCAGCGAAGCCTTTGTCGCAGCTGCCATTGAGCGCCAGTTTACCAAAGAGGAAATTCTTGCAGCCTATATTAATGAAGTTTATCTGGGTCAGGACGGTGCCAGGGCCATACACGGTTTTGGCCTGGGGGCTCAGTTTTACTTCGGCAAATCCTTGGAACTGCTCTCCCCTGGGGAGACGGCTCTTTTGGTGGGTATGCTTAAAGGACCGTCCGTCTACAATCCAAGGCTTCAGCCGGACCGTGCCACGGCCCGGCGAAATACCGTTCTTGGCCTCATGGCAGACCAGGGACTGATTTCATCCCCCCAGCTGACAACGTCACTTGGCAGTCCCCTCGGTGTTATTCCTGTCCCCCGACAATGGCGGTTTCCCTTTTATCTGGATCTGGTTAAGCGCAGGCTGCTCAAAGAATACCGTGAGAAAGATTTAAAAACCATGGGGCTGAGGATCTTCACTCCGTTGGATCCTCTGGTGCAGCTGGCTGCGGAAAAGGGCGTGGCCGATTTCATGGCGGGCAGAAATTCAAAACTTCAGGCAGGTGTCGTGGTAACGGCCTGTGCCACCAATGAAATTCAGGCCCTGGTTGGAGGAAAGCAACCTAAATATGAAGGGTTTAACCGCGCCTTGGATGCAAAGCGTCCCATTGGTTCCCTGGTGAAGCCTGCGGTATACCTTTCGGCCTTGGAACAGCCTGAAAAATATACCCTGGTGACCCGGATCAATGACGGGCCTGTTTCATTGAAAAGTGGGGGCCGTCTTTGGAAACCCATGAATTATGACAAAAAATTTCATGGGGAACTGCCCTTGTACCAGGCTCTGGTCCACTCCTATAATACGTCCACGGTCAGGCTTGGTATGGACCTTGGGTTGGAAACTGTTTTTGCAACCATGGGGCAGTTGGGATTCGAACCTGCTGCTGCGCTGGTGCCTGCAATGCTTCTAGGCAGTTTTGAGATGACCCCGATTCAGGTTGCCCAGGTCTACCACACCCTGGCCTCGGGAGGATTTTACACACCGGCCCGGGTTATAGCCGCCGTTTATACCCCTGACGGGGAAACGCTTCAGCACTATCCTCTGCGCATCGAGCAACATCTGGACCCGGGCGCCGTATTTCTGGTGGACAAAACACTCCAGGCCGTGGTCCGGGAAGGTACCGGAAGATCTTTGTCCAGGTGGCTCTCCCGGGATCTGGGGATTGCCGGAAAGACCGGTACCACCAATGATCTGCGGGATACCTGGTTTGCCGGATTTTCCGGAAATCGTCTGGCCGTGGTTTGGGTGGGCAGGGATGACAACACGTCCACAGGCCTCACCGGAGCTTCCGGTGCGATGCAGGTCTTTGGTCGGATGATGGCACAGGTTCCTAACACGCCCCTGGTCCTGACCCCACCGGAAAATATTGAGTGGGCGGTTATCAATCCCCAAACCGGTCTTCGCACGAACAGCCACGCCCCCGGTGCCCTTGCCGTGCCTTTTATCCGCGGGTCTGCTCCTGTTGTCTCCGACCCTGTTCCTGAAGTCTCCCCCCCAACCTCGGTAACTCCCGGGTCTGACAAACAACCGGTGCAGAAAAAAAAGCCACGATATCTCATTGACTGGTTCAAGGATGTATTCAAATGAAAAAAAATTATTTTTATCTTCTTGTTATGGCACTTTTCGTTTTGTCCGCCTGTGCGCAAAAAAGACCTGTGTCAATGCCCCAGTCCCATTTGCCCCCTGAATCCGTACCTGAAATCGGCGGGTCTGTACCGGATCAAAGTACTGTGCCCGGTGATTCGAACGTTGGGGGTAAAGGTGCGGACCAGAGCCCGCTTCTTTCTGCGGTGCGCCCTGTTCAGCGCCCCAGGCCTAAGGTGCTGGTCCGGATGATCCGGAATGCTGAAAAACAACTTAAAAATAGGCAGCCTCAACTTGCCTTTTCCACCCTGGAACAGGCATTGTACATTGACGGGCAGGACCCCTTGGTCTGGCATTTGATGGCAAGGGCCCAGTTTGACCAGGGAAATGTCGTCCAGGCGGTATCCCTGGCCAAAAAGTCTAACAGCCTGGCTGCTGCCTATCCGGACGTAAGGGAAAAAAATGCAGCACTTCTTCGCAAAGCCCAGGGCAGCTAATACTGAATATTATGAATTGGGGCTTTTAATTTCTGCCATGATCCTGTAAATATATCGGCCTGTATTTTTAACCGTAAATGGTCCCGGTATTGCCGGGAGACTCCCAGGAACACGTATGTCCCCTACATTTGGCATTGATTTTGGTACCTCCAACTCTGCGCTGGCTGCAAGTGTTGACAGCCAGGTTCAACTTTTGGATATCGATCCGGGTAACCCCCTTTCAAATTCTTTGAAATCCATTCTTTATTTTATAAAGGAAGAGGGACAGAGTCTGTCCTTTGTGGGTTATGAAGGGGTCAAGCAATATATCGACAACGGTGCCGAAGGCCGGTACATGCAGTCGATTAAATCGTTCTTATCGGACATTTCTTTTCAAAAAACAAATGTTTACGGTAAAAATTATACCATAGAAGAGTTGATCGGTTATCTTCTTAAAACCATGAAGGAACGCGGGGAGAAGATTATCGGCCGGGATGTAGACCAGGTTGTACTTGGTCGTCCGGTTGTTTTTTCAACGGATGGGGAACGGGAACGCACTGCGACCCAACGGCTGATAAACGCAGCGCAAATTGCCGGGTTTAAGGAGGTTTTCCTGCAGATGGAGCCGGTGGCCGCTGCCCGGGCCTATGAGAATAGCCTGCCCCCAAACCAGGAACAGATTGTGCTGGTGGGCGACTTTGGTGCAGGCAGTTCTGATTTTACCGTGCTCAGAGTCGGCAATCCGCCTCACATCGGAGACAGGGAAAAGGACATACTTTCCGTTGGCGGGCTATATATCGGCGGGGATAATTTTGATTCCCTGATCATGCGCCACAAGGTGGCAAAGCACTATGGCACGGATGTTAAAGTCAAATCCATGTTTAGTGATAATCTTACGGGACTGTCCCCGCTGGTTTTGAGCCATTTGATGCAGTGGAACCGTATTCCATGGCTTCGGCGTCCGCAAACCCTTGGGAATATAAAAGAGCTCAAGGTCTGTGCCACACTCAGGGACAAGCGTCTGCTGGAAAACCTGGAACGGTTGATTCATGATAACTATGGGTATCTATTATTTCGCTCCATTGAATCAGCCAAGTGTCGCCTGTCCGGTCATGGGGAGGCAGCCGTAATTTTTAAGGATTACGGCATCGCCATTGAAGAGCTTGTCACAAGAACGGCATTTGAAGATATGATCCGGGACCTGGTTGCAAAGATAGACGAATGCGTGACAGATACCCTTGCCAATGCCGGAATCGGACCGGAACAGATTGATGCTGTGTTTCTGACCGGCGGTTCTTCCTATATTCCGCTGATCAGGGCCATATTTGAGTCCCGGTTGGGTGCAGATAAAATCAAAACCGCCGACGCGTTTGCCAGTGTGGCCTACGGGCTTGGCCTTGAAGCAAGCCTGATAAAATAATCCATAATACAGGCTAAACCGTCAGATTAAGCAGCCAGGGTTTGGTTTGCTTTTGATTACCAGCGATTACTTATATATGGAAATCTTATTATCCTCAATTGTGTTTACGGCGGACCTGGTGCTTCGAATGGGCTCGGTCATGTTTATCAGCCTTTTCGGGGTGGAGCTGTTTATGCAGATGGGGCTTATGGGCCACCTGAAACCTGTCGGGAAACCTGTGGCAAGGTTCGCCCGGCTGCCGGCGGAAACGGCGGTTTGTTTTCTGGCTGCAGTGGGCTCCATGATCGCGGCCCACACCATGGCAGCCCAATTCCATGCGGACGGACGCCTGGATGACCGTGAGCTAAGGCTGACCGGAGTCCTCAATACGGTGCCCTTTCATTTCAAGGAGACCCTGACCTTTCAGCTGCCCATTGTTTTGCCCCTTCTCGGTGCCCGTTTGGCCATGATTTATATTGCCGCTTTCTGGCTTACCGGCGTGCTGAAACTTTGCTATGTACTTGTCCGTGGAAGAACCTGGGACAATGGCAGACAGCCGTTGGAAACCGGGGATGACCCCTTTTCGGCCTATGAATGCGCACCGGGTGACGAAAATTGTCTTAACCGCAGTTTTACCCGGCTTTTGAAAGACGCCTGGCATGCCCGAAGAAAAATGTTTTTCAAAATGACGGGTGTGCTGGCTCTTGTGACCCTGCTGGTTCAAGTTTTGACGCTGTCGGGAATGCTGTCCTGGGTGGAGACGGGGATAGCTCCTTTGACATCCGCCCTTGGTCTGTCCCCGACCGTAATTGGTCCGCTCACCACTTACATATTCAGTCCGACTGCCGGGATCAGCTACATGTCAACCCTTTTGACCCAAAACAGCATCAGCGGCTATGAGGCGATCACGGCCCTGATCGCCGGAGGCCTTATCATGATACCGGTTACCCGACTGCGCCGGACCTTGCCCCGGTATATCGCCATTTACGGAGGGCGCAACGGTACTGTCATCTGTGTTCTGACCATGACGTTTGGTCTTTTGTCCAGAATACTGGTCCTGGCCTGGATTCTCTTTTTTTATTCCGCTGGTCAGGGCCATATTTGAGTCCCGGTTGGATGCAGATAAGATCAAAAAACCTCCGACGCTTTCACCAGTGTGACCCATGGTCTTGGTCTTGGGGCCGCACTGGTGAAATAATTCATAACATAGGCTTACGCGATCCTTATACCTTAAACTGGTTTACGGTGGTGGCCAGAGTGTCTGAGAGACCTTTTAGGTCACCGGCACTGGTTTTGATTTTGCTGCTGGCATCAGCCATTTCGTCGGCAGAACTGCTGACCTCTGAAATGTCCCGGGCAATCTGCCCGGCCACCCCGGCACTTTGGGTGACATTTTCCGTGACCTCCTGGATCCCCATGGCGGCTTGGCTGACGTTTTCAGATATTTCCCGGGTGGTGGCCGACTGCTCCTCAACCGAGGCGGCAACATTATCTATCATGGCATTTACATCGGTGATGGCCTCTGTGATTTTTTGGATTTCATCGACGGTGTCATGGGTGGATGATTGGATGTTTTGCACCCGGCCCTTGATTTCCAATGTCGCCTCGGCAGTCTGCTGGGCCAGGTTTTTGATCTCGCCGGCTACAACGGCAAAACCCTTGCCGGCTTCACCGGCCCGGGCCGCTTCTATGGTGGCGTTCAGGGCCAACAGGTTGGTCTGCTCAGAGATGTCGGTGATCGTTTCCACCACGTTACCGATTTCCTGGGCCGCGGTGCTCAACATGCTGATATTTTTCGAGGCAGACTGGGTCTTTGAGACGGTTTGCTTACTTGTCGCCCTGGTCTGATCAGTGTTTTTGGCGATTTCATTAATGGTGGATGTCATTTCTTCTGCCGCAGCAGAAACCATGCCGATATTGGTGGATGACTGCTCTACGGCGGAGGCCACAGATGTGATATTGCTGCTCATCTCTTCTGCGGCAGCGGCGACGGCACTGGATTTTTCGGACATGGTGCCGGAACCTTCGGAGACTGTGTCTGAAATGGAGAGAAGACCGGTTGAGGAGCTTTCCAGATCTCTGGTATCATTGGCAATGCCTGATATGATTTTCTGAAGTTTTTCCACAAAGAGGTTAAACCAGTTTGCCAGTTCTCCGATTTCGTCCATGCGGTTCGATGGCAGCCGCATGGTTAAATCTCCTTCTCCCTGGGCAATATCCTTAAGCCCTGCCACAATTGTATTAATGGGGGCCACAATGGAATTCGCAAGAAAAAAAACAATGACCACGAATACAACCATGGAAATGACGCCGATGAGGATGGCGGCTTTGGCTAATTGTTTGGCTCCTGCCCGGATTTTGTCCATTGGGGCAACAATGCCAAAGGACCATGGGGTGGTGACTTTACCTATGGTGATGGGGACAAACTGCATCAGTGATATGGTGCCTGTTTTTACGGATTCCTTATACTGGGTGTATTCTTTGCCGTTGGCAACGGCGGCCATTAAACTGTCGCTGCCACCAAAGTCCCGCATGTTTTTTCCCAGGAGATCCGTTTGGGGATGGGAGACAAAAAGACCGGTGTTCGATACCATAAAACCGTATCCGGTTTCGTAAGGGGTAATTTTTGAAACCATTTCGTTGAAAAAATTCAAGGTAATATCCACACCGGCGACCCCAATGGTGCGGCCGCCAACGCTGATAGGAATGCAGACAGATGTGATGAGCATCTCTTGGCCGGAAATTTCATAAAAATAGGGATCCATAATCGTCTCTTGACCAGTTTTCAGAGGCTGCAAGTAATAGTCTCCATCTCCGGGCACCGTATACGAAACCAGAGGTTCCATCGCTACAGCGCCGTTTGCCCGGTACCAGTAGGGGATAAAACGGCCGGTATTATCATGCCCCTGGGTTCCTTTATAGTTCATATCCTTGCCGTCCAGGGCATTGGGTTCCCAGCAGGACCATACGCCGAGAAAGGCGGGGTTTTGTTCCAATACGCGCCGAAGGATATCGTTGAATAACTTACGGTCAGGGGTGGCGGAATTACTTTTTGCCCCTTCAAACACATGGGCAAGGGTTCTGGCCGCATTCATGGCGACTTCAATGGTGACCTGTACCTCGCCGCTGTACCTGCTGGCCATCTCCTTAGCGGTTTCCAGCGCCTGGGCTTCGCTTTGGTTTTTTGCCTTTACTGTGACGTAGCCGATCGTCGCTGCGAAACTGACCAGGGCAACAGTGCAAATAGTCAGCAGCAGCCGGGTTCTCAATTTCATTTTTTTCAGCATTTTTTCCCCTTTAAAAATGTTCATTACTGTATATGAGCAGCCCCGGACGGACCTGATTTTTCACCATGGTTCGCTTCACAGCGGAAGTTGAAAAATTTGTACAGGTTACACAGGCTGTCTTAAAAAATGAATGGTCGCATTTTTTATCATGAGAAGCTGTGGTATCAGTTGGGCTATTTAAATACGAATTGATCTATAGAAAAATAATAATATCATCCTTTTGCGTGGCTGAAAAGATGTTTTTTATTGATTTTTCACTGGGTTCGTGGTTTAGCGATAGGGTTTATCTATTTTTCGGGTTAGGAACACTTTTCCACGGGAAGGCAGATAATAAAGGCTGCGCCGTTCCCCGGGCTGGATTCCACCCTAATATCTCCGTCATGATTTTCTTTGATAATGAAGTAGGATACAGATAGCCCCAGGCCGGTTCCTACACCCACTGGTTTGGTGGTATAAAATGGCTCAAAAACGCGTTTGCGTCTCTTTTCGTCCATACCTGGACCGTTGTCCCGAATTTCCATGCAGACCTGGTTTTTCTTTGCGTGGAACCACGTTCGGATAATGAATTCCGGTTCTTTTTGTTCGGATTCCTGCATGGCCTGTGCCCCGTTTCTAAAAATATTGAGCAGGACCTGCTGGATTTTACTGCTTTCACAGGGCACTTTGGGGCTCCCGCCCTTCTGATATTCTTTGGTGATTCGGATCCGTTTGAAATCATATTCTTTTTTTAAATTGTAATCCGTAGCCGCCAGATCCAGGGTTTTGTCCAGCAGATGTTCCAACGCGTTTAAGGATATTTTGGCCCCTTCTTTGCGGGCAAAGGAAAGCATGTTGTCTACAATATCCGCCACCCTGCGTCCGGACTGATTAATGGTGTCAATCATCCGGAAAATACCCCGGGATTCCATAAATGCCTGGATCGATTCCATTGACGTGCCGGCCTGTTCAGCCGCACGGATATTGGCATTGATTTTTGAGTCCATTGACAAACGGCTTTCCATGACGCCGGCGGTCTGGAGCATGCTGGCCAAAGGATTATTTATTTCATGGGCCATGCCGGCGGCAAGTCCACCCACGGAAAGCATTTTTTCAGACTGAACCATCATCTCTTCAAGACGGACTTTTTCCGTCACGTCGTCCAGCCGGATGACGGCGCCTTCCACGCCGTTATCAATCAAAGGATAAATGGTGACATCTTCGTATTGGATCCCATTTTTCGTGTGCCTGGGATTTTTGCGCTTTTGGCGTATTTTCCGGGTCTGGATGCTTTCAATGATCTGCTGCATCTGTGATGCCATCCTTGGAAGTACGTCTGAAAGGGGTTGGCCCTGGGCTGTTTCGGCCTGGATCCCTGTGACTTGTTCCGCGGTCTTGTTCCACTGGGTAATCCTGCCATGGTCATCCACGCCGATGAGCGTCGAAGGCATTGAATCAATAATATTGGACAGGTAGTTTTGTAGACTGCTTAATCGGGATATTTTTTCCTTGATGGAGTCTCGCATGAGTTCAAAGGAGCGGGCTAAAGTCCCTATTTCATCTTTTCTGCCAAGATCAATTTTTTGATCCAGATCTCCTTTTGCCATTCGTGTGGAAATGTGTGTCAGCCGGGTAATGGGTTTTGTAAACCGGGCCACCACAGATGAGAGAACAATGGTGGCCGTAAGGCTGATGCCAACCATAATAAAGAGCATTAATTTGAAAAAGGCTTTGGCGTCGGCGTACTTGTAATCCAGCGGCAGGGTGTATACGATGTGCCATTCCCAGGGTGGAAACCGTTTAAAGGTACACCAGGAAGCCACATTGTTTAATTTGTAGTCAAAACTGCCCTGTTCCGATTTGAAAATTTTTCCATCTAATATGCCGGCAATGGGGGACGGGGTGCCTGGAGGTAGCCTGGGACTGGAAACCAGGTTTCCCTCATGGTCAAGGATGAGCACTGTAACGCCGTGTTTCTGGTTTTGTAAAACCTGTGCCAGGTTTTCCAGGGCTTTTTTTTTAAATTCCTGCCCATAGGCTTCAACCAGTCCGGTTTTTTCCAGTCGCCGATGGTATGAGTCCAGTATGCCCATGATCCCATCAATTTTTTCTTCATAAATAGATGCCTGGCTTTTATCGATAATTCGCCGTAATTGGATGTCCGACAAGACAAGCACGGCAAAAGTTGTCAGGATAAAGGCACTGATGATAAAAAAAAGAAGTTTAAACGTAATGGAATGGTATTTCATGGCAGGATTGCCCCGTCCGTTTCGACAAAGTCAGCTTCTTCGACCAGTTTCATGGGAAAGACAATACCCAAGCGTTTGGCCAGCTTCATGTTCAAAAGCAGCTTTGAGTGTTTGTTGGTGGCTATAGGAATGGCCGAGGTCGGGGTGCCGTTCAGGATCTTCAAAGCGGTCTTTCCGGCCCACCATCCCTGTTCTTCGGCTATTTTGACCCTCCCCAAGAGGGCGTGCGCGATATCGTTGTCACTGACGCTGCCAGTGATGATTCTGGTGTGTTCAAGGACAAACTCTTCCACCTCTTTAGAGTTCCAGCCTTTGACGCCGGTGCAATCAATCCATATGAGCATATCCACCTCATCTTGGAGCCTGAGATACGCTGTTTTCCACTGATCAAACCTGGAAACCAGCCGCACTTGCCAATTTGTTGTATCTATTCTCTCTTTTAAATGGCTGATCTCCTTTCGGTTTGACAGGGTATCAGCGCTGATGAGGCCTACCCGGTTCCCCCGGGAAAAATGTTTCATCAGGGCGATGGTTTCCATAAAAGGGCCGACTTCCACCATGCCGGTGATGTTGGGGGTGGGGAAGCCGTAAGTTGACGCATCAAAATTGACCCCGCAGAACACAACGGGCAGGTCTGAATCGATATAATAGGGTGCTATCAAGTATTTGCATGCATTGTCATCGCTGGCCACCACAATATCAGGTTTCCAGGTTTCAATTACGGCTTTGGCCTTGAGTGCCGCCTTTTTTTTGAATTCCTCTTCCTGATTACGCTTGGTGTCCATACGCACCATTTTTACCTGAACCGGGCCAAGGGATGTGTCCATGGTATTGCTGTCCGGGTCAATGTCTATGCCAAGGGCCTTGAGCAGTCCTTTTTCAATACCGTCACTCCATTTATACCCCTTGTGGTAGGAGTTGATATACAACAGTTTTTTTTGCTTCGTGCTGACCAGTTGGGCGTAGTCCATTAGGGGCATGGGAAATTTAATGCCAAGCTTTTTGGCCAGTGTCATGTTCAGATAGATTTTCGCCTTTTTGTTTGTGGTGACCGGGATATCGCCCGGGGACCGTCCGTCCAGGATTCGAAGCGCGGTGCGGGCGGCATATTTCCCCTGTTCCTCACCGCTTTTGGCATAGATGATCAGGGTGTAATCAACCATATGAGTCGCCATTGCCAGTGTAGGCACCTTTGTATGGGTATTGACAAAGGCCTTCATGGCCTCGTGGTTGAATCCCTTGACGCTCCGGAAATCATGGGCAATGACCATGTCGCATTCTTCCTGAAAGCTAAGGAACCCTTGTTTGAGCTGGTCAAAGGTCCTTGCAAGCCTGGCATTGAACTGAACCTTGAATCTTTGTCCCAGCTGCCCCATAATTTTTTGGGCGCTTTCCGTGTCCGAGGCTAAAAATCCGATTCGGCCTCCTTTTGTGAACTGCTTCAAGGTGGCCAGGCCGGTTTCAAAAAAGGATTTTTCCAACATGCCGGTGACGTTGGGTGCCGGGAAACCATAGACTGAGGCATCCCAATTGATGCCGCAGAACACAAAGGGAATATTCGTGTTGAGATAGTAAGGTTCAATAAGGTATTTTGCGGCATTGTCGTCCGAGGCAATCACCACATCCGGCTTGAAGGATTCAATTCTTTTTTTTGCCCTGAGTGCTGCGGCTTTTTTAAATTCCAGGGATTTGTTTCTTTTGGTGTCCATTCTGAATATTTCAAATTCAATATTCGGGGCGTCATTCAGGATCGTTTGGATACCCTGGGTGATCTGGGCGCTCCACAAATAGCTGGGGTGATAGGAATCCACATAGAGAATTTTCTTTTTTTGGGCCGAGCAGGGCATCACCGCTGCAAACACGCTCCAGAGCACAATTGAAATTATGGCCGCCTGTTTTTTCATGACGTTTTTTTTCATATCAATTATCGCTCGTGGGGGCAGACTGTTAGCCGTTAGGAGATGAAATCTCCTATATTATATACTATTAAATTAGTCCTGTACCTGTTTAACGTTACGGCGCTAAGGCCCGCAGATTAAATAAGTTGGGCAGAAATAACGCCGAATTTGGGTTCATCTACAAGGCGCATTAAAGGTTGAATAGCAGGCCTATTGGACCTTTAATGCAACGAAGTAGATGGGCCAAAAGGCAAGCTATTTCGTTCAAGTTATTTAATCTCCGGTCCTTAGCATATGAAGAGTTTGGTATTACAGGGCCGAGGATAATTTTTTTAAGATATATTACACAATTATATTTGGAAAGGTATCAAGAGGCAATAACAATATTAAAAAACTGGGGCCTGTGTTCAGCCCATAAATTGTCGGACTGTCATCCACACCGAAAAATAGGTCAGCACGGCGGCGTTAAAATCCTCAAGTACGGATTTAGACATACTAAAACGGTCATGGTTATGATGGTCAGCTTCCGGCACACACCTTGGCCGGTGAGCATGGGTATGGCTATAAGTAGGCAAGCGATGACAGTGGCAATGACAGCGTATGTTCTCATTTGGTGAAAAAATTTTTGTTAACGTTCAAGGCGGATCAAAATTTTAACCACAGGCATATGAATAATATGTGAGCAAGCGTTGTTGTCGAGCCCGCAGGTTAAAATTTTGATCCAAAGCCGAAGTTGGTAAAAAATACCATTTATATCAGGAGTCTAACGTCTTTCCGGCCAAATTTCTTCCGACATCTCAGTTAGCTTGTATTTCTGAATCTTGCCCGAGGCCGTCATGGGATATTGGTCAATAAAGTGGACATATCTGGGAATTTTGTACCGGCTTATTTTTCCCCGGCAGAAGTCGCTAATATCGCTGGGCTCAATATTTGCCCCTTCTTTGAGAATAACAAAGGCACCAACCTCCTCACCGTATTTTTTGCTGGGAACCGCAGCCACCTGGACATCCCGAATCTCATCCATGCGGTATAAAAATTCCTCGATCTCCCTGGGATAGATATTTTCCCCACCCCGGATGATCATGTCCTTGTGCCGGCCTGTGATGGCCAGATTGTGTGCGTCATCCATGACCCCGAGATCGCCTGAATGCAGCCAACCGTCCTCGTCAATGACCTGGGTTGTGGCTTCGGGATTGTTGTAGTATCCTTTCATGACGCTGTACCCCCTGACGCACACTTCTCCCTGTTGGCCCGGGGGCAGATCTTTTCCTGTATCAAGGTCAATGACCTTGATTTCAAGGTGGGGCAGGGCACAGCCCACGGTTTCCGTCCGCACCCGGATGTCGTCGTGCTTACGGGTTTGGGTCATGACCGGAGAGGCCTCGGTCAGGCCATAGCAGATGGTGATTTCGGTCATGTTCATCTTGGCAATGACCTGCTCCATGACATGGATGGGGCAGTTGGATCCTGCCATGATGCCGGTGCGAAGGGATGAAAAATTAAATTTCTTAAAAAGGGCATGTTCCAGCACGGCAATGAACATGGTCGGCACCCCGTAGAGGGCGGTACATTTTTCCTGCTCCACCGAGGCCATGATCAAAAGGGGGTCAAATCCTTCTAAAACCACCATGCAGGTGCCGTGGTTTACGGCTGCAAGTACCCCGAGTACACAGCCAAAGCAGTGGAATAGGGGCACGGGAAGACAGACCCGGTCATCCGGGCCAAAGTTCTGGTTTGCACCGATCCAGTAACCGTTGTTGCCGATATTGTAATGGGTGAGCATAACGCCTTTGGGAAAACCCGTGGTACCCGACGTATACTGCATGTTCACCACATCGTGGCAATCGAGGCTGTCCTGGCGGGTCTGGTACTCATCTTCGGAAATCATTACGGATAAGGCCCGGATTTCGGGGATGGTATACATGCCCCTGTGTTTCTCAGGACCAAGGAAGGCCACCCGTTTAAGATGGGGGAATTTTTCAGATTTCAGTTGGCCGCGTTGGCAGGTTTTCAGCTCGGGCACCAGTTCATATATGGTGGATATGTAATCGGTGTCCTGGTAGCCGTCGATGAGAAAGAGGTTTTCACAGTCAGATTGGGATAGCAGGTATTCTAGTTCCGCTGTTTTATAGTTGGTGTTCACAGTAAGCAGTACAGCCCCAATTTTGGCCGTGGCAAACTGCAAGATCACCCAGTATGGTATATTGGTGGCCCAAATACCAACCTTTTCCCCTTTCTTAACGCCTAGGGCCATTAAACCCTTGGCTGTTTCATCTACATAGGTGGCAAACTGGCGGTACGTCAGGCGAAAATCCCTGTCCACATATACAATAGCCGGGTTGTCCGGATATTTCTCAACTGTTTTGTCAAGGATCTGGCCTAGGGTCAGGGATTGCAATGGCAATGTCTCGTCCATATAATTCTCTATTCCTCTTTGGCTTGGGGTTGCTGGGGGCCGGACCCGGGATCCTTACCCTGGATACCTATGGGCACAGCCATGGCTGTTTTTTATCTAAAAGTCCCAATCCGTTGTTAAAGTACTTTTTTTGTTTTGCTGTGGGCCATGCCCGGGCGGATTGATAGTCCTCAAGACGGCCCGTGGCCGTTATTCCGGAACATAAACCACGGCGTGAATTTCCGCCTTTTCTTCCCCGACACAGGAGACATAATGGGGAACCACAGAGTTGTAATATATGGAGTCGCCGGGCTTTAGTTCATATGTCTCATTGCCGTAAATTACCTCCACAACACCTGAAACAACAATAATAAATTCTTCGCCTTCATGGGAGGACAGTGTTTTTTGCTTTGCGGATTCAGGCAAGATTTCAACAAAGAACGGCTCCATGTGCCGGTCTGACTTCCCTTTGCCCAGGGCATAGAAATTTAAGGCAGGGGCTTTGTTGGTACTGTCAAGAACGGAAAAACCGTCTGCCCGTTCCGCTTTGCGGACAATATAGGGATCACTGCTGTCCTGGTCATCCAGAAAGGTTCCTAACCGCACACCCAAGGCCCGGGCAATTTTCATTAGAGGGCCCAGTGGGGGGTAGGCGTCTTCTTCAAGCATGGTCTTGATAAATTGGGGGTCAAGGCCGGCTGCCTCGGACAAGGCCGGGATATCCATGTCCCGTTTCTCCATGAATGATAAAATTCGCTGGTTAACTTTTCCTGTTTGCATCTATCCTCCCAAATTATAATTTATGAAAAATATATTGATATAATATATCATAAAATCTTTGTCAAAAAATTCATCCCCTGATCCGGCATACCGGGATAAAACATATATAGCAATGTCGTCGATTTCGTGTGTCCGGCGATTTTATAGCAGACGAGCCTGTGCAGGGCCTTAATTTTGATGGCGTCGTAAAAAGTCTCCGCGTACTGCGTTATGGTGTCTGACCAGACGCTCGATATACTATATGTATGCCTTCGCCCCTGGCCAGGCACCATGCCTTGTAGTCGAAAATTCCTACTTAGCTATCAGTTCGATTTTTTACGGGTTCATCAATTTTAAAATAATATTTTTTTGGGAGAAAGAAGTGTCATTTTAGTCTATAACGATTTGATTGAATCTCAAACGATGATTTGTAAATATGAAAGACTATATGCAAGGTTTCGACCCATGGAAAAATTGAAAATAGAAACAGCAAAAGACGAAAAATTGTATAGCAATAAAATACTGGATGTCTATGTGGCCCTGATTGGAGAAAAATATCCTGAAATTGAAATCGAGAACCTCATGGATGAAGCCGGGATCGGGAACGATAGTAAGACTGCTGATGAGGGCCAATGGCTTTGCCAGGCACAGATCAATCGGTTCCATGAGCGTTTGTGCATGCTTACCGATAATATGAAAATCGCCCGGGAGGCCGGCCGGTATGCTGTGACTTCCGGATGTATGGGAAAGATTCGCAGCCTGGTGCTGCCTTTTGTCGGGGTCAGACGAGTCTGTGGGATGATGGAAAAATATGCCGGGGGCCTGACCCGGTCTGCGCATTATACTATCCGTTATATAGGAAAAAATAAAATTGAGATTGTGGTCACTCCCAATGAAGGGATAAAAGAAGAACCCTTCCAGTGCGAGATCCGACAGGGCTATTTCCAGGGACTTGCAGGTGTTTTCCTCCATAATGAACTGACCGTGAACCATCCGGAATGTATGTTCAACGGGGGCAAGGTCTGCCGGTATGAGTTTACATGGAAGAATTCGGCGTTTCCCATACTTGCCCAGCTTTCCTGGCTTGCCGGTGCTGTAGCAATAGTGATGCCCATTGCGTTATGGATAATGCCTTTTGCTGTTGTACCCAAAAGTTTATGGTTGATTTGCCCGGCCTTATTGTTTCTTGGTCTGGGATGGGCAGGCCAGAGGGTGAAAGCAAAGGCTCTTGCAAGGTCTTTACATGATATTCATACGACCAGGGAAGAGATGCTCAATCAGGTTGAGGTTAATACAGAAAATTCAAAGGCCATTGTTGATATCGGGCAGGCCCTGGGGATTGAAGATCCTTGTGCTTGTAGCATTGAACGGGCCGCAAATATCGTGGGTAAAAAACTTCGGTATGACCGTGTGATGATTATGATTGCCAATGATGAGAAATCTTTTTTGTCCTATTGCGGCGGGTATGGATTCACCGAGGTTGAAAAGCTGTATATTGCCAATTACAGCATCTCCCTTGAGGGGGCGCCCGAAAAGGTGTTTTACGAGTCCTTCAAGCACAACAAAACCATACTTGTTAACGATATGGCATGGCTTAAGCGCAAATTTCCCCAGAGCCAGGAATTTGCCGACCGCATCAAACCTCATTCTTTTATTATCAGCCCCATTGAAGTGGACGGTGGGCCCATTGGTATTATTATTGCTGGAAATACAGTTGCCCTCAGAAAGCTGGACAGAAATGACACCCATCTGATCATGGGGGTGGCCCAGCAGATTAGTAACGTCTACAGGCGGCAAAAGTACGAAATCCAGCAGGCTGAGTTCAAACGCCAGATCGTGCAGCTTCAGAAAATGGAGGCCCTTGGCGTTCTGGCCGGCGGTATTGCCCATGATTTCAATAATATTTTGTCCCCCATTATTGGGTATACGGATTTGTGCCTGTCGATGTGTTCAAAAGATGAGAAGATGCTCAAATACCTTCGCCGGGTGAAAAACGCATCCGGCCGGGCCCAGGACCTGGTGGCCCAGATCCTGGCATTCAGCCGCCAGGGGGAAAAGGAGTATATCCGCTGCCAACCCGGCCCCATCATCAAGGAGAGCTTGAAGTTGCTAAGAGCCTCTGTTCCCAAAAACATAAAGATCGAAACATTCATCAGAACAGATCTCGCGCCTGTTATGGCGGATCCTACCCAGATTCATCAGCTTGTCATGAATCTTTGCACCAATGCCCATCATGCCATGGTGGACAAAGGCGGACTTCTTACAGTTCGCCTGGATGAAATTCAGGTTCAAGAAGGTCCACTTGAAGAGACCCGCGGGATACTGCCGGGCATCTATATCCATTTGCAGGTGGTGGATACGGGACACGGGATGAGTCGTGCCGTTATGGACAATATCTTTGAGCCCTATTTTACAACAAAAACAAAGGGGCGGGGTACGGGAATGGGGCTTCCCATTATCAAAGGTATTGTGGCCCGGCTCAAGGGTTATATATTTGTGGACAGTACTGAAGGAGAAGGCAGTTGCTTTGATATTTACCTGCCCCATGCCGTTGAATGATGACCCAGGATGCCTCCTCTTCGGCCTAGGGAATGCATTAGGACCGCGAATTTTATAAGATGAACGAAATTACTTGCCCTATGGCTCATATACAAGTCGCAATTTCGTTCACCTTATTTCATCTGAGGCCCTTATCGGTTGTGAGGCTCGCAACTTTTATGCAAGAGGGGCAGATGGGTGGTTTTTTGCCCAAACACTAAGTTTCTTGCAAAAATGGTTTAAAATCCAGGGTTAATAGTATAATTTAAATAGGTAACCATTAACGCATCAATTCGTGTGGGAAAAAATGAAAATTAAATTTAGCGTCGTACTGCTGGTGCTCGTATTGCTGGTTTGGACACCGGCCTGTAAAGAAGCCGAACAGAAAGCAACTAAGGCCATTCCGCCTGTAAGTGTGAGCGTGTATAAAACACTTGCCGAGGATGTCCCTATTTACCACACCTTCGTGGGCCAGATTTACGGCGCCAAGGACATTGCCATCAGGGCCCGGGTGGAAGGTTTTTTAAAAGGGGTGCATTTTAAGGAGGGCTCGCCTGTTAAGTCCGGCGACCTGCTTTACACCATTGAAAGCCAGACCTTTGAGGCCCAGGTCGCGTCAATGAAGGGGAGTCTTGCAGAGGCTAACACAAAGATGGTCAAAGCCACGCGGGATCTGGACCGATATCGCCCCCTGGCAAAGATGAATGCCGTATCCCAAAGTGATCTCGACGGGGCTGTGGCTGCCTATGATGCCGCAAAAGCCGGCGTGACGGCAGCCCAGGCTAATGTTCGGGCAGTCCAGATCCAGATGGGATACACCAAGGTCTATTCTCCCATTAACGGCATCATTGGAAAAACAAAGGCCAAGGTCGGGGACTTTGTGGGCCGTGATCCCAACCCGGTTATTTTAAATACCGTTTCCAACACCAATTCCGTTTTAGTCGAATTCTTTTTAACGGAATCCCAATACCTGGGCACTGCCCGTCATCTTAAGGCCTCCGGGCAGGAAGGCGTGGGCCGGGGAAATGCCGCCAATCTTGATATCCAGTTGATTCTGGCCGACGGCTCTGTTTATTCCTACAAGGGATCGCCTAACTTCATGGACCGGCAGATCGACCCCACCACCGGTGCTATTCTGGTGCAGGTCTCCTTTCCCAACCCGGATGGCCTGCTGCGCCCCGGCCAGTTCGGCAAGATCAAGGCCATGATCGACAAGGTCAAGGGCGGGGTTCTTGTCCCCCAACGCTGCATCACAGACCTGCAGGGACTTAAAAAGGTGTTTGTGGTGGGTGACGACAGTATCGTCAAGGAGCAGGATGTTTCCCTTGGGCCGGATATTGATAATTTTGTTCTGATTAAAAAAGGTCTTTCCGGGGGTGAATCCATTGTTTACGAAGGCTTGCAGAAAGTTGCCGACGGGACCAAGGTGACGGCCAAAGAGGTGAAGGTGGACCGTATAGCACAGGAAGAGGGATAATGGGTGCTTTTTTTGTCCGGCGACCCATTGTCGCAATGGTTATTGCAATTGTCACGGTAATTCTGGGTGTTTTGTCTGTGTTGCAGCTGCCCATGGAGCAGTATCCCAATATTACCCCGCCCATTGTCCAGGTGCGTGCCAGCTATACCGGTGCCAACGCAACCAATGTGGAAGCCTCTGTAACCACACCGCTTGAGCAGCAGATCAACGGCGTGGACAACATGCTCTACATGAAGTCGGTGAACGCCAATGACGGCACCATGACCATTAATGTCTCCTTTGAAATCGGCACCGATCCGGACATGAACACCGTATTTGTGCAGAACCGCGTGTCGGCCGCCACGGCTAAATTGCCCGAGGAGGTCAAGCGTTTAGGGGTCTCCACGGAGAAATCGCTGCCCAACATCCTGATGCTGGTGTCTTTGACCGACCCGTCCAATAAATATGACCAGACGTTTTTGAACAACTATGCCCTGATCAATATCAAGGATTCCCTGGCGCGGTTGAGGGGTATCGGCCGGGTGGATGTCCTGGGCGGATCAGACTACTCCATGCGCATCTGGATCAAACCCGACCGCCTGGCCCAGCTGGATATGACCGTGTCGGAAATCACCAATGCCATCAGGGCACAGAACGTCATTGTTCCGGGCGGAAAATTCGGGGCGGAGCCCGCACCTGACGGGACGGAGTTTACCTATACCGTGCGGCTGCCCGACCGGCTGGCTTCCAAGGAGGCCTTTGGCGACATCGTAATTCGTACCACCGATACCGGGGCCCAGGTCAAAATCCGGGACGTGGCCCGTGTGGAACTGGGCGTGGAGTCCTACAATGTGTTTTCCCGCATGGACGGCAAACCCTGTTCCATTATTGCCTTGTACCAGGCGCCGGGGTCTAATGCCGTGAATCTGGCCGATGAGATCCGGTCGATGATGGCCCGGCTGTCCAAATCCTTTCCCAAAGGCATGCGGCATGACATCTCTTTGGATGCCACGCTTCCCATCACCAAGGGTATTAACGAAATCATTGAAACCCTTTTGATTGCTCTGGCCCTGGTTATTTTTGTGGTTTTTATTTTTATCCAGGACTGGCGGGCTACCCTGATCCCCACTATTGCCATTCCGGTCTCTTTGCTCGGGGCGTTTGTGGCGTTTCCGCTGTTGGGGTTCACGGTGAATAACCTGTCTTTGCTGGGGCTTGTGCTGGCCATTGGTATTGTGGTGGATGATGCCATCGTGGTGGTGGAAGCGGTCCAGGTCAATATTGCCAAGGGCATGGAACCCAAACCCGCCACGGTTGAAGCCATGCGTGAGGTTACCGCACCCATTGTGGCCACCACCCTGGTGCTTGTGGCGGTGTTCCTGCCCGTATCCGCCATG
>Ga0193964_1000446_pt1 | contig 20237 bp, 9 predicted proteins | sample FB_7_MG_FD_140323 | JGI IMG/M metagenome (GOLD analysis project Ga0193964, IMG submission 140323) | Microbial mat bacterial communities from the Broadkill River, Lewes, Delaware, United States - FB_7_MG | ecosystem: Environmental > Aquatic > Freshwater > River > Microbial mats | place: USA... | reverse complement strand
GTGGGCTGTGTCGATTTGCTGCTGGCGTTGCTACAGACAGTCGCAGTGCTCTTTTCAAGAGAATCATCGGTCGCTGCATCTGCTTCTGCATCTCGTCCTGCATCTGTTCCTGCATTGGTCGGCTTTTGACAATCAATGTAAATGCTGTCTGCGGCAATGTCGCCTGCCGACAATGCCGGCAACAGTCTTCGTACCACTGAGGGTTGGCTGGTGTCAGAAGACACGGTTGATTTTGTGCCACCAATGATCGGGGACAGAGGAACAATCGTCGGACCGTGGCTGTCAGAGAGGTCCGCCGGCAACGGAGGTGGCGGAGGAACGTCCGATGCAACGAGCGGTTTGCGAGCCTTTTTTGTGACACGCGGCGGAGGCAGAGGAACACAAGTCGACAGCGTGGTTGGCGGCTCTGCCAACTTTGCCAGAGGTGGTGTCGGCGTTGACAACGTTTGCTTGTGAGGGCAGTGAACAGAGTGCGCGACCGCATCTGTTTGGCTCGACAGCATAACTTGACAGCCGTTCTGCGCATTGGTGCACGCAATGTGCTTTGTTTCGAGAGGAGTGTCGCTAACCTTCTTGAGCAGACGCTTTTTCTGCTTGAGAATGGCCAACTGATTCGCCCAGTGTGCTTCAAGGCTGCGTGCCTTTTTCTTTGCAGCACCTGCCATGTGCATCTTGAGCGTCGCCTCTTGCATCGCCTCGTTGATGTCCATGTCGGCACGCAAAAGTTCATTGGACACGCGCAGTTTGGTATCGATCTCAGACATACCGGTGAGCGTTTCGCTGTCGGGCGTCCCTTTCGTCGCTGGTAAAGACATTTTTTGTGCGTGCCCTTGTTTGTGATCACCGACCGAGCGACGCCAAAAAAATCTCGTCAAAAACCATTTTTTTCGGCTGCGGATATTTTTTTTAATTTCCTCTGCTCACGACTGCAAGACGTCGCGCTGTGTGGCCGATGGCTTTAAACATTGCTGGTTGATTTTCATGAGCAAATTGGCTTGCGTGTTTTCCAACTGTGCGTGCAGAGTGGCTACGTCAAAGTCGGCGAGGCTTTGCAGAGTCGATTCACCCACCATGTGCTTTGCGGCGTTGATGAAGCAAATCGAGTAGTTGACATGCAACAGTGCCTGAAGAGGCGACGCTAGGCTCTTTTGTGCCTGTTGGGCACTGCTGTTGGCAAAGTAAAGGAGGTTGCGTACACCTTTGACTTCATCTTTGGAAAATCGCTGCGTGCGACGCTCGTTCCACAGCGACAGGATGGCAATTGCAAGCAGCGCTGCAATAACAATGACAAACCACTTGATGGTGTCCGAGTGCTCCACGAAGAAACGCTTGGTTCTGTCCCACAACGACGCTGAATTGGGCTGTGCGTGTGCGGCCAGTGCGTCTACGGTGGTCGCTGTCGACATCTCGATGCAAATCACTTTTTTTGCTTACCGCTTCCTCTGTTTGTATGATTTCAGTGACGACACATAAAATATACAGCACGTGTGTGTGCAAACAAAATGAAATCAAAATCATGCGCTTTGCTTATTTTAATCCCTGGTGCCACTCACACTCTGCTGGAAAAGAGAAAACTTCTTGTCGACCATCGACCAAGTGTAACTCGTGCCGTGGGCGTTGGCTTCGTGCTGCATCTGCATCTTTTCTGCTATGGTTTCGCGAATTCGTGCCAAGGTTACGTCGGCGGCCGCTTCCCGCAGCAGCCGCGGCTGTCTTGAGCCGGCGCCGGGCGTCACGAGCAACGCTCGCAGACTCGGATAGTCATATCTGGGGGAAATGAGGGTGTACGCGCCATTGGTCACAGCGTGCATCGCCGAGTCGTCGATGAAAAGACAGTCTGTCCAGTCGAGTGTCGGTGACGAGTCTTTTTCGGCGCTGGGACACGTTGTTTCCATTTGCTCGACAAGCTGCCTTATATACGCCAGGTTTTTCTGAAATTCACCAATGCTTGCGACGTCGGCAGGTGCCAATGACGCACGGATGTTTGGCGGCGCTTGCGGAAATCTGCCGCAATGATCGCGGTGAAAGATGTAATCGGCTCGCACACCGGCAAGTTTCACAAACAGATTCTCGTGAATTGACGTGGCATGCGCCTGGTTGGCGGCCGTGAAGATAATCAAACACCGGAAATTTTCGCGGCAATAGCGAATCAACTCGACGGCGTGTGGTCGTACGTAGACAAAATGAGACGAGTTTTGAAACGACTTTAGCAATAAATGCGCTTCTGCGTACGCTCTGGTGCGAGAGCACGCCAACTTCCATGATTCGTGTGCTCTGTAGGACAGTTCTTTCTGCCGCGCCTGCTTTCCGGTGCCACTTTTCGGGTTGAGAATTGCAGGATTGGCGCCGAAAAACTCTTCGTTGGCAATCGCAAACACAAGCGTTTCGTCCAAATCGAGGACACACACACTGCCCATTGTTGTGGTCACAACGAAAGGTGAATCTGAATCGCTCACCGTCTGGACAATTTATTTTTAAATCTGGTCCAAATTAAACCGAAAATCTCTTTTAATAGCGTTCATAGGGGGAGGTTCAACTGTCTTAGAGGACTTCATCCAGAGTCAGCACGCCATCGTCGAGCGCACCGTTGTCGATGGCCGATTGAACGCGGCCGTACATTTCGCGTTCGACAATGATCAGCGCGTGGGTGTACTCTTCCTTGTACTTGAGTTCCGCTGCGGCAGCGGCGTTGCTCGCGTGAACAACGTTTCGCTTGGCGGCCGACTGCAGCGTGCGCTCCACGTAAATCGACGTAAACGCCTGCACCATTGTTTCGATGAGCACATGCGAGACCTTTTCGAGCCCAACAACACGATCGCCCTCCTTTCGCAAAAGGCCCATGAAACACGGCGAGTTCATGTTGATTGTGATGCGCAGGGAACTTCCATCGATGTCGGTGCGATAGCGCTGCAGCATCTCATCCGCGTCGCTATAGATAATCGAAACAGTCAGCGACGGCTTTTTCACCTTGGGCGACGGTGGCTTGTCTTCGGTGTCTTCGTCGTCGGGCACTTCAACGAGGGCTCCGGTTCCATCAATGCGCACTTTTTCAGTGTTGGTGTTCAGCTTCACGGCCATTTCAATGTTCTTGATCACATTCTGGTCGTCAAACACAAACATCTTTCTGTCCTCCTGCGCAACAAACTCTTTTTCGTCGGTTGATTTCAACTCGTACAGATCGTTGTCGCGAACAAACACAAACTTATCTTGGTTTTCCTGAACAGCACGTCGCAGTTTTCCGGCTTCCGACTCGCGCCAGGCCAACTCGACTGTCTGATCGTCAAAGAGCGCCGAACCGACCGCTTCGAGGCTGCCAACGAGATTGAGCACATCTTCGCCGGAAACGCCGTTGGCGGCATCAAATGCGTCGCGTCGCCGACGCAGATGCATTTTGACAGAATCGGTCGGAAGTGTGAGAAGCCACTGCACAAACGGGTGCGCCCGGTTCAAGCCGTACAGGCGCGACGGATCAATGATCGACACAGGATTGTCGGCCGTCGGACCTTCCGCATCGTAGCGATCGACGAGCGTATCAATGTAGTCGCAGCTGAGACGACCGTAAAAGTGACGCATGTCTTCGTTTGTGCGCAATTCGGGCCACATGCACGAGTGTTCATGAATGGCCTTTTTCGATGCGAGCGTGATGCCAAACTGCAGCGTGTCTTCCTCGTAGACCTCGGGCACAGCGAGCGGCGTGTTTGTCTCGTACAACTCAAAGTAGGCGTTGGCTTGCGGGTAGTCGGGCACAGTGTAGCCGTAGCGTTCGACCGGCACACCATCGCTCGGATATTGGTACGACAGTCGAAACCAATCACTCCACTCTCCGGGATTGGGCTTGTCGACACCAAGAGGCTGAGCGTGAATGGAATCAAGGGCAGTGCTGGTGTGTGTGGCAATGTTGGCTTCGGCGAGATTCACCGGATCGCGGTAGCGGCAGTTGACGTGCACGGCATCGTTGCCGAGAATGTCGCGCATCGCAAAATAGTTGAGAAAACGCTTGATCATGCACTCTGCGTTGTCGAGCACAACATGTTCGGCATAGTGCAGCGAGACACTCGTTCCCGACGTGCACGGCTTGGATTGATCGCCGAGTCGGCACAGCGCCCGGTGCTCTTCGGTGACAGGCACGTCAATGTGCGTCATTGCACCGGTTCCAGCGAGCGTGATGTAACACGACGAGTAGAGACCGTCTTTGATGGAATGCCACGTCACTTTGCCGAGTTGAGAGACGTTCTTTGCGCCGGTGGAAAATGTTCCGCGCGACTCCTCCTCGGCCGACTTTTCACCAATCACGAGCAACGCGCTTTGCATCTTGGACGCGCGCATACCGATGGCAAAATCGCGCACTGTCATTGTGCGCTCAACGAGATCCTCTTCGATTTCAACTTCGTTGAGAATGCCGTCGGTGCTTGCACCAGCAAGTTGCGTGTAGTAGAGAATCGCGCGCCACGCATCAATAGCGTTGGTGATCAATTCCACCTTGGCGTGGACCGGGTTGCTCATTGTCCACGAGCGCATGAAGCGGTAGTAGCGCGCCGCCGTTTTCAAATCGACTTCTTCAGTAGACATAATTCCTTGTTGGTTCTTGGTGTGGTGAAGCTAAGAGTGCACGTGCAAATAGTTTTTTTAAATTGGTGCTGCTTTTGTGCACAATTTTGTTTTCTTCTCGTCTGCTCCATATGAGCCAACACAATTTTAATTTACTTGCCTTTTCCTTCCCACAGATTTCCCTGAAATGCGTCTTTTTATTTTTAGAACACTGTTCAAATGTCAATCTTCTTCTTGTCGCCAGACCCCTCACTGTCGTCCCACAGCACAACTGTATCTCCGCTGCCGTCTCCACTGCTTGTGCTGGCGCTCTCGCTCTCGCTATCCCACAGCACAACAGTTTTTCCACTACCACTGCTGCTACTACTGCTGCTACTGCTACTGCTGCTACTGCTACTGCCACTACCGTTGCCACGACGAACATTGCTTTGGTTTGTCGCATGGAGCAGGCGTGCTGTTGTTTGGCGCGTCGTCGGGCCCAAACCGTTGCCGCATGGTTTTTCACCAGTCAGTGAGCGCTTTTGCTCAATAAGCGAGTGCAATTCTTGCAACTGCTGCATTGTTTCATCTTGCTTGTTCATGGCGTATTTGTTGAGGTTTTGCTGAACACCGAGGTCGGCATGCTTTGCACAAAGAGACTCCTTGGCGCCGTCAATTGCCGTCTCGCAGTCAATACCGGCATCCTGTTGCGCAAGCAGGTTTTCGCGCATTCGTTTTGCCAGAGATAGACTGCGGTTGACCGATTCCGCCTGGCGAGCAACAATCAATTGTTTCATGCGTGCGAGTTGCGTCTCTTGCGTGCACAGATCAGACGCCGCTGCGTTGCCGGTACGCGCTGTCGTTTCACCAGCGGCGCTGTTTCCCGCCGCGTTTGGTGCCGGTGGCTTCCAGTACACGGTTTCTCGATGTTCTGCGTTGGCAATCTTGGCAGACGACGGCTTTTTTGTGGTGGTTTGTCGATCATCGTCAAGTTTGGCAGACTTTTCATGCAATCTGTTTGACCACAGGTGCGCCACTGTGATCACAGCCAGCGACACTGCCGCTGTGACAGCAGCCACAATGACGGCTATGCTCGATTGGTAGTAGAAACCAAGACCCGCAGCGACCACGAGCAGCGTGTACCACAATGCCACGGCGATATGTTTGGGAAAACCACAGATGTGCATTTTAAATCAACCGACTTGGGGGTCTGTTCAGTGTCTCGTGTGCTTTTACTCTCTGACAACTGGCTCGAGAATTATGGACCCAATACTAACAGTCGGCTGCCCAATCATTTTCTGGTCATAATATGATTTTTAGTCATTGATCAACGCTACAACCTTGCATTAATCTGCCATTCAATTGTGTGTTGTGTTGATTGATTGCTTGTTGCCAAGCGAAAGTCGAGACTGTAAAACCCGTTGTTGTTTGTTTCTCGCCGGCACACATCTGGCGGTGCGTCACAGTCGGCATTGTACCACTGTGTCCACGCACTTTTGTGCTCTTCCGTTGTGAGTTTCACATCGACAACAATGTCCATTTCGTTGATATGGATAATGGCGGTTGTCACTGGCGCCTCAGAGACGCGTGCCAAATAGCTGTTTTCGCTTTGCCTGATATTGACTGCGAATGTCGGCGCTGCATTGGCGTTGTCAAAAGTCACCTGACCCACCCATTCCGGTGGTACAAAACAGCGCCTCCTCCTTCGCACTTTTTTAAAGGCATTGGGTCGTCCACATTGGCTGCTTGCGAGGCACAATTCTGTGTCGCACGAGCACTTTTCACATCTTTCTTGTTCACAGCGTCGTCGCATTTGAGCAACGTTCACGCAAGCTTTGCAAACACACATCTGTTGCGCAGAATCGTCGTCAGACCGCATATCCAAATCGCAACCCGACACGTGATTCCTCGGCACCATCTTCTCTTCGTATTCGTAGGACACACGTGCAGCGTCAGTGCTGAGCCCATGGCCGCTCGCGCGTTGTAAAAGTGCATAGAAACACAGTATGCCGGTGACCGGGGTTGCAGAACTGGCAGATCCATCAATCGACGTGGCGCTGAAGAAAACATCAATTGGAAAGCCGACAAAAAGCCTGTCGCGTGTTGCCAGCGCAAGTGGCACAGATTCAAAAAAGACTGTTGGTGCAAACATGGGTCCGGTTGTCTCGGGCGACGTGTACGTGCGATTCAGGCATTGGTTCTGCAAAGTCAACGGTGCAGGGTCGTCCGTTTGCACATCGGCGGCCAGTTGAAGTTTCCTTGCAGCGTTGCCACCACCAGCGGTGGTGGGAAAAATAAGTTTTCGAGATGAATCTGCGCTGGCCGGAATGGTTGACGATGCGTTTGTCCCGCTGCTCCTGCGTCGTGTGCTCTGCGCAGTGATGATCTCTTTCTGTAGTGCCAGACGAGCACCGGTTATTTGTTCTGTCGCCACGCTGCGCAACCGCTGTTGGTTTGGTTTTTGTGGCAACGGCGGCGGCCTCTTTTGCTGTGTATTATTAGAATTAAACGCAACGCGCTGTTCATGAAGCGGCAGAACATCTTGTTGTGTCCCACTGTCATCTGGCGCCCTGTGTGATGCAGATGATGCTGTTTGCGTGTCCCCACGATTGATCGAAAGCGCGCGTCCCACGATTGATGGCGGCTGTCGCATTGCCGATTGAATGGCAGAAAGCACACGCGGTCGCATCTGATTTCCGCCGCGACTATGCGGCAGCCGTGCACGACGGCGCCCACTCCCACCACCGCGATACATTGTTGCGTTGTTTTGCAATTGAGAGGTTTTTTTGTCGGCGTGCAGATTTCTTCTCGAAAAAGCAGACGCGTCAGACAATCTGTGGGCCTTTTTTGGTTTTTGTTTTTTTTTGACAACGCAACATTTCATCAGTCGAGCATGCCAATTGCTTTAATGAAATCACTCTCAAAGCGCGCGCGCCGTTGCAGCTGAAACTCGGCGATTCGCTGCTGTTTCTGCGCATATTCATCGCGCCACCACGCCGCAGCGCTTTCTTTCGATGCACCCAGTGCACTCGCAAACTGAGAGAAAAGTGGAACGACAGTTTTGGATGACAAAACCGCCGACAGAACGCCACAAGAGTTGTTTTCCGGGTTGGCAATCATGGCATCTGGCTGCAAGTGCCACGCAACGTCTGCCGGAGCGCATTCGTTGTGCGGCTCAATATCAAGAGTGATAATAGGCTTGTTGTATCGCTGTGCCTCAAAAAATCCGATTCCAAGCCCCTCGTGCTTGCTCACTTGTAGAACAATGTCGCACTCTGAATAGAGTTCATCAATACGACTCGAGGTGAGGTTGCCAATCAACAGTTGCACGTCGTCGCCATGACGCTCTCGTATGCGAGGCATGAGCGCCGTCAACTCTGCGCACTCTAGTTGCGAAGTGGCGACCAGGCGCATCGGTGTGCCCGCCGGGACGGCGCTGAGGAATGCGTCGATCAAGACGTGCACATATTTGCGGCTCACCGCGTTGCGCCCTCCGAGCACCAACAGCTTGAGCACACGGCGACCATGCGCATCACAAAGCGGCGGCTTGCTTCCAGCAGCATCCAGTGCGGCGCCAACGTTGTCGTCGGAACCCGGCTCAATAGAATAACCGACGTAGGCGGTTTTGGACATCGGAAAGCCATGATTGCGGAACAGGCGCTCACAGGAACGATTATTGAGCAAGATTGTGTCAAACACACGATGCTTTTCGATTTCGTCGGTTCGCACAATCTCAACGTTGGGCACTGCAAACGTGCGCACACCGAGCGACCGCAGTTCCGACATCATCGAAAACACTCGGTGCCAGCACGTTTCGGCAATGATGGCGCGTGACACACGCGTCCTGACGACAAATGCCATCAATTCCTCGCGCACGACACTCTCGCGATGGTTGGGCGAATAGTAGACATCGACTCCGTCCAATTGCCATTCGCTAGGATCGGCTTGCTCGCGTGCACCGGTGTACGGCATAAACGAGAAGACAAATACCTTGTAGCCGTTCTTGCGCAGGACGCGCGCATAGTTGCGCGTTTGGATGCCCAGACCCTGGTCACACCACGGCGTCAGCAGTGCAATTCTTTTTGAGCGCTCTTCATGTGCAGCACTCGCTTTTGCCATGACGCGCCGAAACGAACCGTCAACGTCCAATGCTCGCTTCATATCTTCAAAATTGCGGCGACACAACGCGCCCAGACTCTGATCATTTTCGTCGTGCAAACACGACCACTCACGCTCAATGCGCTCTCGCCACATATCGTAGTAGGCAATAGACATGTCTGCCACCGGTCGTTCATCGGTTGTACCGACCACGCAGCGCTCACGCGCTTCTTTCGAAAAATGTAAATATGGCAGGTTGCCATAGTCTGACGACAGCGTCGGCAGAGCATTGCAGTGTGCCTCGACCAAGACACGACAAAATGTTTCGTCACACTCGCTCGGCTGGAGCAGGAGCGCAGTGCGCGAATAAATACGCCGAATGTCAGATACGCGACCACAAATGAAAGCGCTGGGCGCATCGCGCAACGCGGCATCGATTTGTCGGTCGAGCGCAGTCTCGTGCACATCGGTGCGCACACCAAGCAGACCGATGGTTGGTGGCAGTGTTTTGATCAAATGAAGAAACAACCGTCCGCCTTTGCTTTCGTGTATGTTCACAATCGTCACGTAGCCGCGTGGCCACTGTTCGATAGAGTCGCCGGGAAAAAGAGCCTCTGGCGCGTGACCGTCGTTGCGATCCAGCGTGCTAATTTCATGCTCGTCTGACATGGGCGATACAATGTCAAGGTGCCGTGCGTGTTTCTTGCCACACACCGCCTCAATCGCTTCGCGAAAAAACGCCGATGGACAGTAGACAACGTCAGAGCGCCGCTCAGTGTGCAAATAGGGATCGTATATGCGATGATGAGCCGCCTTGTCAACAATGCGCACATTGCCACGGCGCTCGTCGAGTTCTATCATGCCGTGCCAAAAGTGAAAGCCAGAGAGGCTCGCCAAGCCCAGAGTGTGCACAGCGCGCTCGATTTCAGTGCGCAAAGCACCCTGATAGTGTACGACAGATGGTCGCAACATACGCAACCAGCAGTACAGCTTCCGCTCGGTGAAACCGCCCGGGATCGTAATCATGTCGCACGCTGCGCGCTCCACTGGCATCGCGCCAGCATCCACAAGTCTGTCGTTGTCGAAAAGTCGAGTCACTTGGTGTTTTTCAAACGATTCGTTGCGGGCATTGCAAAAGCACAGCCAAATACACTTTCGCGGCTGCGCCATGAGCATTGTTTGGCGCATGAACTGCTCTCCGCCACCATACGGATAGGCCCACTTTGTTACAACGACGTACGGTCCACTCTTTGACATTATTTCAGCACTTTTTTGACTATGTGTAGCGTAACACTCAATGTTCTTCCCACAGATCCCAAATGACGGTGCCTCTGATTTTATGCAAAAAGTGACGGCAACAAAAAAAAGTAATTGCACGCACTGCACTGTGCAATTGTGCCGCTTTTTTGTTTGTAGACACTGATCACACCACTGCCAGACAGAGCAGCGTTTTTTCAAACTAAAAAAAGTGAAAAGATTCGAGGCACGCACTTGACTCTTTTTTTTGTCTCGTCAAACGCCGCAAACAACGCGCTAATTTTTTTTCCACCGACAAACAGCACAGAATTTTGTTTTCCGATTGCAGAGAGAGAGACAGAGACAGAGAGACAGAGAGAGCAGCTTTTCCGATGCGAAAAAAATGTTCAACCCAATCACGGTGAAAGAGAAAGAATGCTTTCGCGCATTTTATGCCGCGTCTTTCCCGCTGAATCGGTCTCCGCAAAGAGACTTTCCAAAGGCACATCATTGTTGTGCGCCGGATTTTCCACGCGTGTTACACGACAGCTTCCCGACGTTGATCTCTGTCATCTCGTATCATGTCGCGACGCAAAAACCCCATTTGACCATGTTTCTGTCGCTGATCAACGTCTCTTTGCACTCGCCATTGCAAATGCACATCCACGTTCCCACTCACTTGCCTCGAATTGCTTCAGTGCTGTTAAAACCCTGTCGGATGTACACCAAAAGGCCTGTTTTTCCAACGAAACATCACAATGCGACGTCGATTTATTGCAGGAGCAGTTTGTGACCGATTATGTTAGGGTTTTAACCACACTCATGCTCAACAACACTGCCGCGCCCCGCGCACGATTGGAAGGTGTGACTGCTGCCACCAAGCAACCGCAGCAGCATTCAGTTTCTCTCTATCCTATCCGAGTCATCTGCAATATCGGCACACGATCATCGCTGCCCAGCGGCAATGTTGTGGGATCAAGCCGCGAGAAGCTGGCGCTGGCACGCATCGGTGTCGGTAAAGTGCCAAACACAAGCATAGATGGCTATCATTTGGTTGTATCGTACAGCAGGCCAACCAATGTCTTGGTGCGCTTTGGGTGGCTCCAGGCGATTGATTTCTACGACACACACGTTGTGAACAACACCCAGCTTGCGTGTGTTCCCCAGTCTCGCGCCGACTTGCGACTGTTTACGCTGATCAGCACTTTTCGGCACGCACACGGCCGACAGCGTGTGCACCACAAATGGGTTCGCGAGGCGTTGCGAAAGTAAAAAAAATAATACACCCGCTCTGTGAAGCCAAACAAACACAACTTGTATTGCGCAAAGCATGTCTGCGGCACAGTCGTTCACCGAGGACGTCATCGTGCCACCGGCAGACCAGCCCAGCAAGGGCACAATCGTTGTCGTTACGTACTATGGATTCCGCGATCCCATTCTCACCGCTTGCGAGAGCGTTCGCAAGACGCTCGGATGGAACGTTGTCGACTTTCCGATGTTTCGCTTCCGCAACGATCAGCACGACAAAACGCCAAAGTTCCTCGATATGTTTTGCGACACAGTGCGTCGCGTCAAGGCAGACGCCGTTCTGTTTTGGTTTCACGCGCTCGAGCGCATTGAACTCGAAGCGATTCGTCGGCAAGTCGACGCGCGTGTGCCTCTGCTGGTTTTCAATTGGGATGATCCGCACTGCTGGCGAGAGCCCAACCATCCGCTGCCGCAACTTGCGCCGCTATTTGACGGCGCTCTGACGTGCTGCGAGGGGTGTGCGCCAAAGTACATCGCGGCGGCCGAATCCAACACTGAGCGGCGTGAGCAGCTGTCGGTGTGCGCCGCGCAATTTTGTTTGCCAGGTTATGACACTGGCCTCGCAACGGGTGCAATGGAACAGCACGCTGGCGAGAACAGATTTTCGTGCGACGTGATGTTTCTCACAACAAATCTCTACGAGAATGCCGAGCGCTATCCCCATCAGCGCGTCAATCGTGCGCAGTTGCTCGACGCAATATACGCTCGACACGAAGAAGGCGCGCTGACATTTCACATATACGGACCCGAGTGGTTGGCTGCGCGCTTTCCCAACTCTTACCAGGGATACTTGCCCTACGAGAAACAGTGTCTGACAAAGCGAAAGGCTCGTGTGGTTCTGACAACGCATGTTGTCAGCGACAATCTCGATGGACCCTATTGCAACGAACGCCTTTGCGTGGCGCTCGGCTGCGGGTCGCTTGTTCTCTCCGATGTGTTGCCCAAGCTAAACGACACGTGCGATGTCGACGGAGCAGAGTTGGTTCTGGATATGGGCGATTCTGTAGAATCGGCGCTCGAGATGCTCGATAGTGCCATTGCATTGCCCTATGAGCAGGCAGAGCAGAGACGCGAGATGGTGGCGGCCACGGCGGCTGCCCACATTACGTGGTCACATTGGGCAGCGCAGTTGGGAAAACTGTTGGACACCCTCGTGCTGCCCGGTCCTGACGAAAGTGCCGCACAAAAACTGCAGCGCAAGTTTACACGCCCGTCGGCCAGTGAACAGCGTTCGACAATTCAGGCGGACAACGATACGGATCAGGCGGCGGGCGGTGTCGCTGACAACGACGCCGGCGAGAGCGTACTGATGCCACTTTTAATGCCAGGCTCATGGAATAGACACGACGCTGCTGAGCGCTTGCCATCGTGTGTTTCCCGTCACGTGCTCGGCGACGGAGAGGAAGAGGAATTGCGAGAGCAGCTGCGAACGACCGTACTGGCGCCGCCACATGAGTTTGCTCAACCAATGCTCGGTGCCGCTCGTCAGCGCGAACTGTCGTCTATTTTCGATCGCCTCGGCACGCCACACGACGACACGGAAGAAGAGCGCACTGCATGCGACAGCGCGCTGCTGCATCTGTTGGAGATAATGCGCAAAAACAAACACTTGGATGTCACAGCGGCCCTTGACGAACATTGGCGCCGCACCGATGCCGCACCGTGATTGAACTATTGCAGTCAATGAATAAAACTATTTTTGCACAAAGTTCTTCAACAAGCACTGATGACTACGTTTAACTATTCGCAATGTCTACACAAAATACGAAACCAACGCAACCACCGCGATCTGCGACAAACCGAAAGCAAATAAAGGTCGCCATCCGTGCAGCAGACGAGGGCGACCAAAGTGCGCGCTATCAAATGCCGGCAATCGTTCAGTGTGTGAAACACCGTGGCCAGTACCATGTTACAACTATCACAAATATCTCGGCTATCTCGAGAGCACTGCGCATTGATGTGCGCGCGCTCGTCAAGCACTTTGTGCGCACACTTTGCACACAAGCAAAATTGACGGCGCAAAATGTGCTTGAGATCAAGGGTGCACATTGTCCCGAGGCGTTGAATCGCGCGCTGCGGCTCTTTATCAATCGCTACATTCTCTGCAAGACGTGTGACCTGCCTGAATTGCAATTCGCGGCGCAAAAAAGCAGCAAAGCGGTGCGCGTGAAGTGTTGTGCGTGCGGCCGCACCGACACGGTGCGCGTTGTCGATGATCGCATGTATGCCAACCTGCGCACAACGACAACGCTGCTAAGTAAGAAGCCAAAATGCACAAATGGTCGGGACAGTGAAGCGCTGTTGTCCGACGCACTCGATGAAACAACCAGCCAGCTGGATGGTTGGTCAGACTCTGTGGGCCAACATGCCGTTGAAATGCGCCGCAAACAGGAACTTGGCACCGCACACGGCAATCTGGCCCGTCTTATACAGTGAGTAAAAGTCGCTGAAACACAAAAAAAAACACCGGCTGGTCTTTACAATATGGCACACCAGACCGACATCTTTCAAACGAGAAAAATGCGGAAAAAATCTAGTATAAGCGATGAGTAAAGTAGAACAGATAATTGGTATAAAAATGTCTGCCCCGAAACTACTGATTGGCACCGATGGTGCGCAAGGAGGTATTTTGCGCGGCGAAACGCAGCGACTTGCACTCACATTCAGCAATGAATCGGAGAACGTTGGCTATCTACCGTGCGTCGATCTAATTGTAGACGAACCGAGTGCTGTGTTGGCGCTGGCCGATTCCCTCGGTGCGACGCTCGCACTGGCCGCCACAGTTGTGCGCACAGAGACGCCCGCAGAAGATCCCGAAATCGACCCGCCCACCGTGACGTACGCGTGGTCGGCGTCTGAACATCCGTTGGTTGCAAACGCCGCGCTGCCGCCGCTTGTCGAGATCGACGGCGCCCAATGGTACACAATCAAATTGCCGTACAGCAGCTATCACCGCGATCAACAATCACACACTGAATATGTCACTGTGCGCGCGACCAACGCCGACGCAACAGAGGTTTCTGTGCGTGCGCAGTCCTATTTTGCTCTCGGCACGTCGGCGATCGAAGGTTTTGCAGCGGCCGACTTTGGCGACACCGTTTCGAAAACCTGGCCGCTGCAGCTGTATCGTGTTGTGCGCTCGAACAGTGCTGCGGAAAACGAGCGAGCCATCGGGCCCAACTACCCAATCACATGGAGTGCACGCGTCGACATTGCCGACGGCATCGAGTTTGCCGAATTTTCACTTGTCGAACAGCTGCACTCGCTGCAAGAGCCGACCGACGCGACCGCGGCTGACGACGCCTACGATGCGCCGACGCGACAGTGGCGCGTTGCCGCGACCGACATTGTTGGCAGCGGAAGCAACGACTTGCAATTTTCCTACACAACATACACGCCGCTTTTTCATCGCAGCGGCGATCTTGTCGGCGTTCGCGCTTTCGACGACACTGAGGCGGGCTCTTTTGCCCACGTGACACCGCGACTCACAGTCAATGCCACCGACCAAACAGAAACAGAATACAACGATACCGTCGTCGCCAAAGTGGTTTGTATTCGCACACAACGCTCGCGCACTGACGGCGGCCGCGGTGCATACATTCCGCATACAAAGCTGCGCTACACGAGCACGATTGATATTGGCGATTGGGTGTCTGGTACATTTAACAAGATACAATTTGACGCAGATGACGCACACGTGTACGACGGAGCGCTTGAGACGCGATCGCGCACTGTCACTGCACCCGACTATTCGGCGTGGCAGTCGCTCGACGGCATTGCGACCGTCGACACCAACACCATTGCGCCAGAGTATTTTACGCGAGTCACGTCCCTCCATCACACCGGTACAGCCATTGAGGCTGCCGGGCACTCGTTTAGCGGAAGCACGCACGCCGAGTCGCTGGCGGCGCTCGGAGGCAGCGGCCCGACTACGATTATGTACCGCTACAACGCACACGTCTCGGGTCGATTTCAGCGCGACAGTTTTCTCCTCGGATCACAGACAGAACGCTACGCGGCGCTCGACGTCGGCGAGCGCATCGGCGTCAAATCTTGGATGTGGTTCACGCTCGCCGCGTCGACGTTTGTCGATACAAGCGCCGTGAGCACCAACATTGGTTCACAGACGTGGTCGAAATCAATTTACGCAATCGACGATGAGGTCGTCGAGTTGAGCGGCGCAAGCAGCGCGGCAGTTGACATCTTGCCGCACCAGAGCGTGACGTTTCGCTTGACCGCCGTCTTCTCGCACGCCAATGTCGAAAACCTGCGCGTGCACGATTTTGCTCCACTGCCGCTGTTTGATTTGGCGCGCGATTTTGACGGCTACGCGGGGCGCGCCATCGTCGACGGTGACGCCGCACCGACGTCAGTTCCGCCGGCGGTCGGCCGCATTGCGTACGGTCCGACCGACACCTATCACATGCGCCGATCGTCGCCGTCGTCGCTGACTGTTGATTCCGGTTCCAACTCGCTGCGTCTAGAGTGGCAAACTTACCAGACCGACACACTCACCGGCACGCACACCGTCGATCTGTTGTACACGTTGCGGGCCACACCGGCGCGCTTTAGCGACCGACTGCTGATGACGAACCAGGCGCGGTGGTTGCACGATTCGACGTTCACGGCCGCAGAAATGGACAAGGTGGCGATTGCGCGCGTGCGCGGTCGTGCACCGCGCCTCGGTGTTTCGTGTGCCACAGTCGACGCCGATTCCACGCGACGCCAGGGTGTGTTTGCGGCGAATGTGGTGACACCAGACGCCAACGGAAACATGCTCGCGCGCTTTGGAGAGGTCGGTGCAGTGGCAGCAGTTGCGGCGTCGGAGATTGACAACGCCGCACTCGCCACTTTGCTCGAGAGCAACTCGGCCACAATTCAGTGTGGCGATAGCGTGCGCTTTGCCGCGCTAGTGCAAAACAGTGGCGGTGCCGAGGCGTGTCGCGCAAAGCTGCGCTGGGCGTGGCAGGATGACAGTGTGTGGTCGGTCAACGCCGGAACATTGCGGCTCTACGTGGGAAATGTCGAAAATGTTCAGAATGGTGCCACAACAGTGTTGACGCCGACCGCATCGCAGACCGCACTGTTTTTTGGGTCCGCGTTTGAATTGCGCGATGCCAGCGACAATGCAGTGGCGATCCCGGCGAATGGCGGCTATGTGCTCGCGCTGTTCGATGCGACGCTGGCGACCGACGCGCCGTGCCAACGTTTCGATACGCACGCGTTTGCCGTGACAGACTACTACTCGCACAATGGCGTCGCGCTGAGCGAGTCGTTTGGCGCGGTGGAAGGTGCGAGCACACAAATCCAAACGCACGCGCCACTCATGCAGTGTAACATTGTGTTTTCTGGCCAAGAGCACACTGGCGCCACACTGATCAGCGGCCTTTTGCAAGCCGAGGAAGGAAACGAGTGGTTGACAAGCGGTCTGCGCAACTTTGAGCGCGCCGCTCCAGGCGAAGTTGTTGGCGTCGATATCACAGTGCTCTTTCCGCAGGGTCATTGGTCTGACACTGTTTGCGACGCACGTCTGGCGAGCGGCGTACTGCACGTCGACAGCGATATGCGCATCGGTGCGGCACTCACCACCGCCATTGGCGATGCCACGTTTACCTACAATTCGCAGACGCAGCAGATCACGGCCGCAGACGGTTTTCAGTGCACCGGCGGCACTGTGCAAGGGCTCGATGCACAAACGATGCGCCTCGCACTGCTTGTGCGCCTTGACTCTGCCGATGCCGCGCGTGTGAAACACCGCCGTACGCGTTCGTCAACTCCACGACTCACATTTGGTAAGCGTGGATCTGTCAACTCTACGAGCAACATTGCGTCGCGCTTTCGCATCCAGTGCGTCGAACCGACGCTCGCGATTGCCAAGCAGATTGTCGGTGGCGGAAGCAACGGCTCGTTTGACAACGGCGATACCGTTCGGTACAAGCTTGTCGTATCTTGTGTGCGCAAAGATTCGCAATCTGTTGCTGCGCGCCACATTGCGTTTGCCGATGTGCTGCAGTCGGACCGACTCACTCTGACGGGCGCCAGCGTTGTTGACGATACGTCGCAAACCAGCGCCGCGGTGCTGCAAGAGGCGACTGCCAGTTTAACCGTTGCCGACAACACAGTGCGTTTTGCGCTCGACAAGCTGAATGTTCGGGACCAAGTCACGCTGCTCGTCGATGCGACGCTGCACGACACTGTGAGCGGCGAGATGGTCCCGAACATTGGCACGGCGACCTACCACTCACTTGACGCCGGCAACGTGGCACACGCGCGCCAATACAGCGTGCAGAGTTCCGTCGCCAATGTTGTCGCACTGCCAGACATCACGCTGCGCATTGAGAATCTCACAGATGACCATACAGTGCGCAATGCCGCCGCGTTTGTTGGCTCTTCGTCACTTGATGCGCGCGGCCTGCCAGCAACGTGGGCCGACAAACTGGCGTTGCGCGTTCGTGTCGCGCTGCCAGAGTCGCTGACCGACCTCGATTCGGTTTTCATTGAATGGCCGCTTGCGTCGCACAGCGCCTTTTTGTGGGACAGCGACGCGTCAGTTACGTCGTCGAGCGCAATCACATTGCCGAGCGCAAGCGCCGCTGTAACGTCCAGTACCAGTGGGATTTCCATTGCGTACGACCACACGCTGGCAAACACTGCACTCGCTGCAACAGAGCGCGAGTACGTTGAATTTCTGGTGCATGTGACGCTGAACGGTGCGGCGCGCGGCACTGTCGATGCACCGGTGCGCGGAACTGCAATTGGCGGTGCTGTGCGTGCCGGCAGTGTTATCGGCGCGGTGAGCGCCTATTCAGAGGTGCACTGTGTGAAGCTTGTCGAGCCGGCGTTGAGTGTCGCCAGTCGACTCTTGCACAATGCGACAGCAAACGAACCGTACGTGCGAATTGCCTACAGCGTAACAAATGAGGCACATAGCAGTGGAACTGCGGCCAGTAACGTTCAATTGTCGACACACTTTACCGACGCCGTGTACAATGTGCTCGGTGACACCGACGTCACACTGGCGAGCGACGGCGGCTCTGGTGAGTGGACGCTCACTGACGCGAGCAAGAGTGCCACAGAATGTGCATTCAGTGCAGAGTTGGCACTCGGTGAGACGAGTGCAGAGTTTATTCTCGAGTGCAGCGTCGCAAACGACAGCGCGCTTTGGTCTGATCTCTATGAGAACGTGGCGACGACGAGCGCCATTTGTTCGCGTCTCTTGCCAGCAAGTGCGGCTGTGCACGCGAGCGTAGTCGCGAGCGCCACACTGCCGTTTCTCGTTGGTCCACCGGTGCTCATCAAGCAGCTGTTGAGTGCCGACAGCGTTGACATACCGACAGCAACCGATCGAAGTGTGCCGGTCGGTTGCCACTTTGATGTTTGTCTTCGTCTCTACATGAACAGCGATTTGATTGAGAGCGGCGACATTGCCGAGATTGTCGACACGCTCGACGGAAACTTTCACTTGCACGAGAGACTGTCGAGCGAAGCAGTGGGACTAGTTGTGGACGGTGAAGACGAACGGGCAACACACGTCGCTCCGCTCACGTCGCGTTGGTCGCTACTCGGCGGCTATCGTCGCATTGCACCGGCCACTGCCGATATCGACCCGCTCGACGAAGGCGTCGAGGCCGAACAGGATGTGCATGCAGCGGCACGGCTCGCCGATGAAGCGGTCAACAGCGGCGAAACACTCGCCGCAGATTCCGCCGACCTGGAGCGCATGCGTAAACTTGCGTACGTCCAAGTGCGCTACCGGCTCATGGTGAGCAACGTAGCGAGTTGTGTGCGCGGTTCTCTGTACGACTTTGCGGCCGGAGCATCGGTGGGCGCAGTGCACTCGGCTGCCGTCACCGCCGCGCACACGCTTGTTGTGCATGAGCCGACGCTCGTTATTACATCTGTTGATCGAGTGCACGACGATGTTTTTTCGGTGGCCGGAACAAGCGCCACGCCTGCCTACCGTCCGGGAACCCTGGCGGTATTTGATGTTCAGATTGCGAGCGACGCACTGAGCGGCGATGCAGAGGCCTACCACTTGTCACTCGGGATCAACTCGGCCGCAGCAGAGAGCGGCTACACATACACAGACGGCGTTACGGTTGCCGGTGTCGCGACACGCGCAACGCGACAGAACATGGCCTCGACGATTCGCTTTGCGGTGCGCCTTGACGACAACCTCACGATTGGCGACGTTGTGACTGTGCCAGTGCGCCTGCGATACAAGTCTTTGCATCAGAGCGCTGCGCTCGATGCCGCACATGTTCGCGATGGAACTGGCAGCGATGCGCTCGGCGACGCGCACAATGATTACGAGACGGCGACATCGATTAGCTGCACAGTTGCGCGTGCAATTGGCGTCGAACAGCACGGATCGTTTGCTCTGGAGGATATTGCCGAAGGCAGGCTCAACGCACAGAGTGGCGCGCAACAGTGGGGAGATGCCGACTATCAAGACATCGTCGGACGCTACGAGGCGTCGTACATTGTCGACGCGAGCGGCGATGTCACGGCGCTGCTCTGTGACTACATTCTCGAATCGCACGGCGCACAGTATGATCACGACATTGACGTCAGAATTCCCGGTCTCGTGAGCGGCACTGATGCGCTGTCGAATGTCGCTCTCTCGCGCTCGGCCGTGTTCACTCAGATGATTGTGCGCGGCGACGCCGGTGCCGCGACCGCAGACGCGGTGCGCGCCGAGTGGCTTGCCGCATTTCGCGCCATGCAGAGCGATTCCGCGAGCCCGGATGTCCTCGAGACTTGCTCACTGTCGAGTCAATTCTCCTCTGATACAATCAACGTCTCACAGAGCACACAGGCCGTAATGACGACACATGCCGCGCGCACAAGCAACACTCGCCCGACAATTTTTCGCATGGCACTCGCTTTCGCAGAGCCTGTACCGATCGCGTTTTTTGAAACCTCCTCGTCGCTCGCCACGTGCGATGCAACACGCATACTGCGCCGAGCACCGTACGAGTTGCGCTTTCGTGTCTACGAGTCGCGCCTCAGCAGCGGCAGCGGTGAAGACCACACGTACGTGCGCTGCGACGGTGGACATCTCGGTT
>Ga0193964_1000442_pt1 | contig 20402 bp, 17 predicted proteins | sample FB_7_MG_FD_140323 | JGI IMG/M metagenome (GOLD analysis project Ga0193964, IMG submission 140323) | Microbial mat bacterial communities from the Broadkill River, Lewes, Delaware, United States - FB_7_MG | ecosystem: Environmental > Aquatic > Freshwater > River > Microbial mats | place: USA... | reverse complement strand
CAAAGTTTATAGTTACGGGTGATATGACACAGATTGACTTGCCTCGTATTAATATGTCGGGACTAAAACAAGCATTCAGAATATTGAATGGTATAAAAGGAATTGAATTTGTAGAATTTGATGTTTCTGATATTGTCCGTCATAAGCTAGTTAAAGACATAGTTAAAGCATACGGAAAAGATCAGGAACGTAGAGAACAGGAAAACAAATAACAATAAAATTTAATACAAACACTATATAATTAATCAAGATGAACGCTATCGTAAAAACAGATTTCAATTTCCCAAAGCAGAAACATGTATATAAGGGAAAAGTAAGAGATGTTTATAACATCAATGATGAGTATTTGGCTATGGTCGTTTCTGACCGTATTTCTGCTTTTGATGTAGTACTTCCAGAGGGAGTTCCATTCAAAGGACAGATGCTGAATCAGATTGCTACAAAATTCCTGGATGCAACACAAGACATCGTTCAGAACTGGAAGATTGCTACTCCAGATCCAATGGTGACTGTTGGTCATATGTGTGAGCCATTCAAAGTAGAAATGGTTATAAGAGGATACTTAACTGGTCATGCATGGAGAGAATATAAAGCTGGTAAACGCACACTTTGTGGAATGCCAATGCCAGAGGGAATGAAAGAGAATCAGAAATTTGAGAAACCAATCATCACTCCTACAACTAAGGAAGATGTTGGTCATGATGAAGATATCTCAAGAGAAGACATACTTGCAAAAGGAATAGTTTCACAAGAGGATTACGAAGCTTTAGAGAAATACACTTTAGCTCTTTTCGAAAGAGGTACTGAGATGGCTAAGGAAAGAGGACTTATTCTTGTTGATACTAAATATGAGTTTGGTAAGAAGGATGGTCAGATTTATCTTATCGATGAAATTCATACTCCTGATTCTTCAAGATATTTCTACGCAGAAGGATATGAAGATAAACTTGCTAACGATGAGCCTCAAAAACAACTTTCTAAAGAATTTGTTAGAGAATGGCTAATGGAGAATGGATTCCAAGGACAAGACGGACAGAAAGTTCCAGAAATGACTCCTGAGATTGTAAATGGTATTACTGAAAGATATATTGAACTTTTCGAACATATCACTGGTGATAAATTCGTAAAAGATGAGTCTGATAATGTTATTGCTCGTATTGAGAAAAACGTTACTGACTTTATTAATACGTTATAAGAAGAATATCTTCAAAATACAAAGAGGGCTCTCAGATTAATTTCTAATTGCCCTCTTCTTTTTAAAATTAACTAATAGAGTTATAGTCTTTCGTTGGGAAACTCTTTCTTCATTCTTCCAATATAATCTCCAATTTCGTTTTTCATATCTTTTCTTAAACACAGTAATCCGATAAGATTTGGTAATGCCATTAAAGCAATTGTTATTCCTGAAAGCACCCATGCGATTGTAGTATCAACGAATGATGCAACAAAGAACGACGCACAATATATTAATCGGTATGCCAACACTCCTTTATTACCAACTAAGAAATTTATTGAACGACCACCATAATATGCCCATGCCAGTGATGTTGAGAATGCAAATAATAATAATCCGAAAGTTACAATCCATCGTCCCCACTTACCTAAAGCACTTCTTGTAAAAGCTTCAGCCGTTAATGGAGCACTATGTATAAGTGATTTACCTTCAAAGATTACATCCTCATCGTCGGCCAAATGACCAGCTTCTATAGTAACAGTACCAGTAAATGGTAATTCCTCACTATCTAATATTCTAACATCCTCTGCTAATGAGCGAGCATGGATAATTGATAAATCATCAGTAATCTTTCCATCTGCAACATTTAATTCACCTGAGAAAGTACCTATCTCTTTATGACTAACTATATATGCAGATAACTTATCCAAATCAGCTTCTGACTTATCATCATACTTATCCGCAAGTACAATCATATCAGTTGCCTGGAATGTATTATCAATTTTCTCTTTCCATACACCAGAAGACAAGATTACAAGCCCAGTCAGTGTACAAATAATTATAGTATCAACAAATGGTTCAAGCAAAGAAACTGCTCCTTCCGAAACAGGTTCAGATGTTTTAGCAGCAGCATGAGCAATAGGTGCAGAACCCAGACCAGCCTCATTAGAGAAAAGTCCTCTATTTACACCTCTGTTAAAAGCAAAAGAGAAAGTCGCTCCCAAAAATCCGCCAGTAGCAGCTGTACCAGTGAACACATCTGCAAAAATTGAAATAAATGATGGAACAATATTTTCATAATTATGAACTATAACGAATAAAGCTCCTATAAAATATATGATTGCCATAATAGGTACTAGCTTTTCTGTAACACTAGCAATACGCTTAATTCCACCTAAAACAACAATTCCCAATACAATTGCAAGTACACCACCTGTCAGCATTTTATCTACTCCAAAGGTTGCAAACATAGAATTAGATATACTATTAATTTGAGGAAAACTACCTATACCAAATGACGAAACGACTACCATTATAGCAAAGAATCCTGCTAACCAAGGTGCCTTCATCTTATTCTTCATATAATACATCGGTCCACCAGAAACCAAACCATCTTCACCAATCTCACGATATTTATGAGAAAGAGTAACCTCAACAAACTTAGTGGTCATACCAAGAAAGGCGCAAATAATCATCCAGAATAACGAAGCTGGTCCGCCTAAAAAGATAGCAAAAGCTACACCTGCAATATTACCTGTACCTACAGTACCTGATAGTGCTGTAGCCAATGACTGGAAATGCGAAGTATCACCTTTGTCTCCGGGTTTATCGAACTTTCCACGCACAACTCGAATAGCGTGTCCAAAAAATCTAAACTGAGGAAATTTAAGGTAAATAGTAAAAAACAATCCTGTTCCGAGTAGTAAAATAATAAACCATGCTGAGCCCCCAATGTACGAGTCTAGCATAACTAATAAGTCATTAATAGTCTTCATTCAATATCTTTTAGGTTAGTAAAATCGCGTGTTTTGTTTTAGGGGATTCATAAATATAGCAAATACATTTCAGCATCTCCCATCACAGAACATGTTCTATAACAACGAATTATATTACCAACTTTCCAAAATAATTGTATTTTATAAGGTATTGAATAGCTATTTAATGTTGCAACAATTAAGGTAGGTATTCCTCATGAATATTACTCATAGCAGCAAATATATTACTTCTTACATGAGGATTGAATTCTTCTAATTGTGCAATTAGTTCTTTAGCCTTATTTCTCTGAGTTATTTTCTCGTGAGGACAGAATTTCACCTGTTGTTTAAACTGTTGATATTCGGCATATTCCCTTACCTCTGCATCTTTATGGTAGATTAGTGGACGAATTAAGGTAAATGTACCATCAAACATGCTTAATTTTGGCGGCATTGAACTCATAATACCATTATTAATCATGTTCATCAATAAAGTTTCTATTGCATCATCTTTATGATGACCAAGTGCTAATTTATTGCAATTATACTCCTTAGCAAGTTCAAACAAAGCCTTTCTACGTGTCCATGAACAAATAAAACAGACTGGCTTCTTAGATTCCACAGAGAAATCTACTGTTATTTTTTTATCAATAAACTCAACACCTAGATTATCACAAAATTCTTGTAGATATTTAGTATCAGTCTCATACTCTATATTATCCACATCGATATGAGCAGCAATAACAGTATATGAATTAGCTTTATTTCTGGCTCTTTGCGCTAAAACTTCCAGAAGCGCCATTGAATCCTTACCACCAGATACACCAATCAATATTCTATCTCCATTATCTATAAGACCGTAATCACTAATTGCTTTCCCCGTCTTACGGAAAAACTTTCTCATAAATAATCCCTTCTTCTTCTCCTCCGATATAGCCATGTTTGTAATTATGAATTAGTAAGTAAAGATGCTCAGCATCAACAAATTTTGCACCGCGAATATCTACATATTTTTCTATATTCACAAATTGTAATCTTCTATGAGATACAATACATACAATCTTGCTTAACACTGTTATTATTTGTTAAGTATGTTTGATATCTCCCTACAATCACTATTTTTGTATATATGAACAAGAAAACACTACGCAGAATTATATTATTTATGGGAATTGCTCTGGTTATACTTATAGCCTTGCAAACATGGTGGATAGTTGGTTCATACAAGATATACGAACATCAGGTTCATAAGGAACTGGATGCAGCACTCTTCTCGTCTCTTAACAAGATTGAAGAAATTCGTATGAAGGAATTTAAAGAGAAATATGGCGATATATTCGACTTCAACAATGTTGACAAAGCAGCAATGAGGAACATTATGAATATGTCAATTAGTAATATGTATCCAGAAGGTTCGTACCTGAATCTCGACGAGCTAAAAGACATCTGCTCCAACGAGTTACGATCCAGAAAGATACGTGCACGTTTTCAATTTGAAATAGAGGACTTATTTAGAGGCACAAAAACTGTTTTTCCAAAGAAAGCAAACTACACTCCTCAAGCCAGATCTATTCAGTACAACGTAGGAAGCTTAGGACATAAAAGAATCTCACTAAGTATTTCAAACATCGATTCTTACGTATATGGTAATATGAAATGGTCGCTAGGAGCCACTATTATACTTGTATTATTCAATGCTGGCTGTCTGTTTTATATGCTATACACAATCATCCGTCAGAAACAGGTTTCTGAGATGCGCAACGATTTTGTAAGTAATATGACTCATGAATTTAAGACTCCTATTGCTACAATTAGTGCTGCAAATGAGGCTATGCTAACATTTAAAAGCATCGGTGCCATAGACAAGCTCGACAAGTATATCGATATCTCCAAGAACGAAACAAAGAAGTTGAACAATCTGGTAGAAGAAATTCTAAATATATCTGTATACGACAAAAAAGATTTCAATCTTAAGCTTGAAACTATTGATGTTTGTGAAATGATACGAGATATCATACAACAGTTTAAACTTAAGAATCCTGATTTTCACTTTGATTTTGATTGCCAAGACATTAAACCAATTCAAGTTGATAAGTTTCATTTTTCCAATGCAATAACCAATCTTCTTGATAATGCAATAAAGTACTCTGACACACTCCATATCGTTGAAGTAAATATCTACAAAGAGAATGAAAAACTTGTAATTGCAGTAAAAGACCACGGACAAGGAATCTCAAAAGATCAACAACGATATATATTTGACAAGTTCTACAGAGCTCACACTGGCGATATTCACAAAGTAAAAGGCTTTGGATTAGGACTTGCATACGTGAAAAAAATAATTGATAAACACAAAGGAACAGTCAGCCTGAAAAGCCAGGTTGGGAAAGGAAGTGAATTCTTTGTATATTTACCTATAAAACAAGAAATCTCATAGATTATGAACAAAATACTATATGCAGAAGATGAAGAATCGTTAGCTATGATTGTGAAAGACACAATGGAAGTTAGAGGTTATGAAGTAACTTGGTGCAAAGATGGAAAAGCAGCTCTTGCAGCTTTCAACCATGAGAAACCAGACATTTGTGTTTTCGACATCATGATGCCTGAGATGGATGGTATCACATTAGCAAAAGAGGTCCGTAAGATTGACAGTCTTGTGCCTATCGTATTCCTATCAGCGAAATCACAAACTACTGATGTACTTGAAGGATTTGAGTCAGGAGCTAACGATTATATAAAGAAACCATTTAGTATCGAGGAGCTCCTTATCAGGATAAAATCAATACTTTCTCGTGACCAACTTATTGCTCATGAAGCTCCAACAGATTCAAATACTTTCATAATTGGAGATTTTACATTCAACTATGCTTCTCAGGAATTATACTATAAGAGTGAAAAAACTCATAAACTTACATCTAAAGAAAATGAAATTCTAAGAATGCTATGTGAGCACAAAAATGAAATTCTAAAACGTAAAATAGTACTTGACGAACTATGGGGTGACGATGGATTCTTCACAGCAAGAAGTATGGATGTATTTATCACCAAACTTAGGAAATACCTTAAAAACGATAGCCGTATCGAGATTATAAACGTGCGAGGTGTTGGATTTAAATTCTTAGCTCCTTGATAATATAGTCATTCAGGATACAATCTACCTACCCTCTAGGTACCAAAGCCGTACCAACTATCTATTAACTCCCATTTTTTATATTTATTTGGGACTTAAGTAATAGTTGATACGGCTTTGTTGTATCGCGGATATAAAGAAAACAAGGCTTAACGATAAAACGACTTAGTAAATAATACTAGCATTGGGAATATCTCTAATCGTCCAAGTATCATATTAAAAGAAAGATATACTTTACCAAAAGCAGAAACATCTGCAAAATTCTCTGTCGGTCCGAAAATACCAATACCAGGACCAATACCTCCAAGTGTTGTGATAATACCACTAGCTGCCGATTTTATATCAAGGCCTGTAGCTGTCATAACTATTGTACCAAATATAAAAGATATAAAATACAAAACGACAAAAGCCATAATACTGGTAACAAGCGTACTTGAAAGAGCATTCTTATTATACCTTACAGCTGTAATCGCATGCGGGTTAGATAATCTATAAAACATGTTCTTCACGTATTTATAAACAACTATATGTCGAGCAATTTTAATTCCTCCACCTGTAGAGCCGACGCATGCACCTATAAACATACTACAAAAGACAAGCACCACACACACATTTGGCCAGATTTCATAATCGGCAGAAGCAAAACCCGTTGCAGTAATTATAGACACAACCTGAAATAGTGAATGACGGAATGATAATTCAAAATCGTTATTAAACACTCCTATCGCAAAAACGGCTATCATTAGAGAAATACCAATAGTAAGACCAAAATACCAACGTAATTCTTCATTTTTAAATACTTTCCTATACCTACCATTTAACAACAGAAAGTGAAGAGCAAAGTTCATTCCAGAAAGAAACATGAAGATTATAACTATATATTGAATAGCTGGAGAGAAATTAATTAGACTAGTGTTTTTAGTAGAGAAACCACCTGTGGCAATAGTGGCAAACGAATGACAAAGTGCATCATACCAGTTCATTCCAAAAATTTTAAGTAATACCGTTTCTATTGCAGTAAGAGCAATATATATCCCCCAAAATCTACGTGCAACATCAATAAGTTTAGGCTTTATCTTATCCACAGAAAGGAATGCCCCCTCCATAACCATAAGGTTAATACCATTCTTCTTTATAAATGGAAGCACTGCAACAACAAGCACAAGAATCCCCATCCCCCCTAACCAATGTGTCTCAGCACGCCAGAAAAGAACCGACTTAGGCAACGCCTCTATATCATTAAGTATTGATGAACCGGTAGTTGTAAAACCTGATACTGTTTCAAATAAGGCATTTACAAAATTCGGGATTGATTGTGTAAGTATAAACGGTAGAGTTCCAAAAAGAGAAATAAATACCCATGTAAACACAACCACTACAAAACTATCCTTTAGAGTAAGCTCACTCTTTACATTTCTCTTGCTATATAACAAAATCAATAAACTTGAGATGCACGTAAAACCAAATGCTTCAAACAAAGACAAAGCAACAGATTCATGAAAGTAGATTGCCACAAACACAGGAATAAGCATAAACAAACTCTCTATGAAAAGGCAAAAACTAATAACACTTAAAATTCTATTAATATGGATGGATCTCATTTATACTTAATTACGCATCAATAGCTTAAAATTTGGAAACAACTATTGGTAAAACAGATTTAATAAGCCTCAGTAAGCTTTACAATAAAAATATATAAAAACGGCGACAAATGTATGATTTTATTTGAAAACACAAAGTATAATCAAATCAAAAAAAAAAGTTAAAAACATAAGATTTATGTATATAAAGTAGTTTATTAACTACATTTACTACACCAAAGATTATATTATTTCACTAAATATTTAAAAATGAGAAAATTCAAAGCTATTTTAGGTTTGATGATGTTGGCGTTATTGCCATCAATGGTATCTGCTCAGATGCCAAACCTAAAACAACCTATCCCTATGGATCAGGCAATTAGAAAAGGTGTTCTTCCTAACGGAATGACTTATTACATTCGTCATAACGAGGAACCTAAGAACAGAGCAAGTTTTTACATTATGCAAAATGTAGGTGCTCTTCTTGAAAATGATGACCAGAATGGTCTTGCTCACTTCCTTGAGCATATGGCATTTAATGGTACAAAACATTTCCCAGGTAAAGAAATGTTAAACACAATGGAGAAAAATGGTGTACAATTTGGTTCTAATATCAATGCATATACATCATTTAACCAGACTGTATATAATTTAAGTAGTGTTCCTACTGATAAAGACGAATTAGTTGACAAATGTCTTTTAGTACTAAATGACTGGTCTAACTATCTACTTTTAACTGGTGAAGAAATTGATGCTGAAAGAGGTGTTATCGGTGAAGAGTGGAGAACAAGAAGAAATGCTAGCTTTAGAATGAGAAGCAAGTTTTTCCCAGTTCTTTTAAAAGGTTCTAAATGGGCTGAAAGAGATATCATTGGTGATTTAGATATCATTAAGAACTTCAAATATAAGACTATTCGTGACTTCTATCACGATTGGTATAGAACAGATCTTCAAGCTATCGCTATTGTTGGAGACATCGATGTTGATGCTATTGAAGCTAAGGTAAAAGAGATGTTCTCTAAAATTCCTGCTGTAGAAAATGCTCGTCCTCGTCCAATATTTGAAGTACCAGAGCACGAAGAAATGAACTATGTTCTTGCAACTGACAAGGAAGCTTCTAACTCTTCAGTAGAACTAATTGTTATGCACAAAGATCCAAAAGTGAAAGATCTTGAATATCTAAGAAACAAATATGCACAAAAGTTATATAACAAAATGCTACGTGCTAGAGTTTCTGAGATCATGCAAAAAGGTGAAAATGCATGTGTTGGAGCTAATTCTTATTATGGTGGTTTTGTAAGAGGTCATAACCTATATTCTATAGATGCAACAGCTAAACCTAACAGAGAAGCTGAAGCATTCAAAATGATTTACACAGAGACAGAAAGAGTTAAGCGTCACGGTTTCCTTGCATCTGAACTTGGTAGAGCTAAAGCAGACGTATTAACTGAATTAGAAAACGAATTCAAGAGTAAGGATAAAATTGATAACGATACTTACGTTAGAGGAATGGTAAATGATTATATGGAAGGAAAAGTTGCAACTGATCCTACATTTGATTTCCAATTCGGTCAATTTGCAGTACAGACACTTACTCTACAAGAAATCAATGCACTTGCTGCTAAATGGTTAACTAAGAAAAACAGAACTATAATTGTTACTGGTCCTGCTGAAGGAGTTAAACATGCTACAAAAGCTGAGATTGAAAAAGTAATTGCTGAAGTTGAAGCTGCAGATATCGCTGCATACGTAGACAATACAGCTGGACAATCATTAGTTAAAGAAGGTGAAGTTAAAGGTGGTAAAATTGTTTCTACAAAAGAACTTCCTGAATTCACTGCAACTGAATGGACTCTTTCAAACGGAGCTAAAGTAGTATTCCGCAAAGCTGACTACGAAAAAGATCAAGTATCTCTAAAAGCATGGTCTAAAGGTGGTAGCTCATTATATGATAACAAAGATGTTGTTTCTGCTAAATGCGTTGGTGACTTTGCTGGATCATATGGTGTTGCTGATTTTGATGCACCTACATTAAGAAAACTACTTGCAGGTAAAATGGCTAACGTTTCTCCATACTTAGGTTCATTAGAAGAAGGATTCAAAGGAGCTTGTACTCCTAAGGATTTTGAGACAATGTTACAACTTCTATACTTAAACTTTGAGAAACCACGTTTCGACGCTGAAGCTCACAAAGCTATCGTTGGAAGAATGGCTGCTCAGATTAAAGCTATGGAGAATAATCCTAAGAAAGCACAGGGTGACTCTATTAAGAGAATCTTCACTAACTATAACAGTCGTGTTAAGTTAATGAACGACGATTATATCAAGTCTATCGACCTTAAGAGAATGGAAGAAATCTACAAAGACAGATTTTCAGATGCTTCTGATTTCACTTTCATGATTGTTGGTAATATCTCTAAAGAAGAGGCTAAACCTCTTGTTGAGAAATATATCGGTTCTTTAACAGACAAAGACAGAACAGAAAACTGGATTGATAGAAAAGTTGAGAGTCCTGAAGGATTAACTGAGAAGAAACTTTACTTCCCAATGGAAGTTTCAAAAGGTACTGTATTAGTTAAAATGTTTAACGATGCAAAATACAATGCATACAACAGAATTACTTTAGACGTAATAAAAGACGTTCTTGACTTAAGATATACTGCTGAGATTAGAGAAAAAGAAGGAGGAACATACGGAGTTGGTGTTTACACTGATTATAGCCAATTCCCTAAGTCTGAAGAAACTATGTATATCCAGTTTGACTGTGATCCTGACAAAGCTGATCACCTTAAATCTATCTGCTACAGAGAGATTGACAACCTTGTTAAGCATGGTCCTTCTCAGGAAGATCTTAATAAAGTTATCCTTAACCTGAAGAAAAACAGAGAGCAAAGCAAACACCATAATAAATATTGGTCTAACGCTATTAAACATTTCTATGTGCACGGAGAAAATACTGTTGATGCTGCTAACTACGAAGACATTCTTGATAATTTAACTATTAAAGATGTGAAGAAAGCTGCTAAGAAATTCTTCAAGAAAGTGAACAAGGTAGACGTAACTCTACTTCCTAAGAAATAGTTTATTCTTAAAATAACTAAGAGCATCTCATTTTGAGATGCTCTTTTTTTATAAGTAAAATTCTTTTATTTCCATTTTAATTCTACATTTGCACTGTTAAAACCAAAAAATGGGGTGCCCTAAAATCACGGGCTGAGATCATACCCTTCGACCGGCTAGATAATGCTAGCTAGGAAACTGTCTGATCGATATTATTACTCCACGTGGATATTATTTTTATTAATCACAAGGAAATGAAGAAAATTACAACAGTATTGTGCATGTTATTCATCGCAATCACATCATTCTCACAAACATGCCAGATTACTGGGAAAATCAAAAGCACAAAAGGTGAGCCATTAGAAATGGCAACTGTTCTTATTCAAGAACTACAGAAATCTACAATCGCAGATAGTGACGGTACTTATAATTTTAAGAATATTAAAGTTGGCAATTATACAATCATAGTTGACTATCTCGGTTATACTACTTACAAACAGACAGTTTCACTAAACTCAGGTAAAAACATCTTAAACATCGTACTAAAATCACAAAGTATCCTTACTGAAGATATTATTGTTTCTGCAACAAGAGCAGGCGAAAAGACACCTATTGCGTATAATAATATATCAAAAGATATTATAAAAAAAGGACATAATGGTAAAGATATTCCATTCCTACTTACTTCTATTCCTTCAATTGTAGCTACATCAGAGTCTGGAACGGGTATTGGTAATACAGCTTTTAGAATTAGAGGTATTGATCCTACTCGTATTAACGTATGTGTTAATGGTATTCCATTAAATGACTCTGAATCACAAGCTGTATTTTGGGTAAACATGCCAGACTTTGCCTCATCCGTAAATAATATTCAAGTTCAAAGAGGTGTTGGCTCTTCCACAAATGGAGCTGCAGCATTTGGAGGTTCAGTTAATTTTCAAACAACAAAGATAAATGACAAACCTCATGCATCTCTAAGTTTTGCAGGTGGTTCATTTAATACTTTTACTAAATCAATCAACGCAGGAACAGGAAAAATAGCAAATAACTTTGCTGTAGATTTCAGATATAGCGACCTGGATTCTGATGGATATGTAAGAAATACATTTTCAGACCATAAATCAGCACAGATGTCTGCTAGCTACTTCAATGAAAATACATTAGTAAAGGCAAATTTAATTATTGGAGAACAACACACTGGTATCAGTTGGTGGGGAACTCCTGATTACATGCTTAAAACTGATAGAAAATATAATCCAGCTGGTAAATACGAAGATGCAGATGGCAACACACAGTTCTACAAAGACCAAACCGATAACTATTGGCAAAACCACTATCAATTAATAATGAATCACTCTTTCTCAAAAGATCTTAAAGTTAATATGGCTATACATGCTACTACTGGAGAGGGCTATTACGAACAGTATAAAGCTAAAGATAAATTCAAGAAATACATTCCTGGCCTACTAACAGTTAACGGTAAAAGTAAGACAGATATCATTCGTAGAAAAAATCTAGAAAATACATTCTATGGTATAACTGGATCTTTAATCTATAATTACAATATTTTCAACATTACTCTAGGGGGAGCTGCAAATAAATACGATGGAGATCACTTTGGAAATGTAATCTGGGCTAAGGATAATGATGGATCTATTCCTAAAGACTACCAATGGTATTTAAACACAAGTACTAAATATGATGCAAATATATTCCTTAAATTAAATGCTCAAATAACAAAAAAGTTAAATGCATATGGGGATATTCAATATAGATACATCAAATATAATATGGATGGACCCGATGATGACCTTGTTAGTATTACACAAGAGCATAAATTCAATTTCATAAACCCTAAATTAGGCTTATTATACGATTTTAATGAATATTCTAAAGCATACGCTTCAATAGCAATAGGTAATAGAGAACCTACTAGAACAACATTTAAAGATGCAATCAAAAATGCTGAGAAAACAACTCCAAAATCAGAAAAACTATTTGATTATGAGCTTGGATACACATACAATAATGAACAATTTTATGCAAATGTAAACCTATATTACATGGATTACAAAGATCAACTTGTTCATACAGGGAAACTAAATAGCGTCGGGGATCCGATCATGACTAATGTTGATAAATCATACAGAACAGGTATAGAGCTTTCTGCTTCTTATAAATTTAATGACTTTTTTAAATGGTCAGCTAATACAACCATTAGTAAGAATATTATCAAAGATTACTCTCAGGTTGAATATTATTATGATAACGATGAAGATTGGAATCTAATAAAAGTTGTTGAACAACCTTATGGAAACAGTCAGATATCATATTCTCCAAAATTTATTGCATCGTCATTTATTGAATTATTCCCTTTTAAAAATGCAAGTATTGGTTTAAACTCTAAATTTATTGATAAACAATATTTCGACAATACTCAGAGTGATGATAGAAGTATTGATTCATATTTTGTGAATGATATTACTCTTAACTACAGCTTTGAGTTAGCTAAACTTAAAGCTGTAAATCTTCAACTTGCTTTAAATAACATCTTTGAAGAAGAATATGAAAATAATGCCGCAGGATGGTTTACCTATTTTGATAATAAAATATCTAATAATAATTCTTACTTTACTCAGGCTGGTTTCAATTTCATGCTTAAGGCAAGTATTAACTTCTAATTAAATTATTATGCTAGAGTGGTTCCTTTCTAATTATATCGAACTTTTTGGAGTTCTTACAGGACTTGTATATATATATCTTGAAATAAAGGCAAATATATGGCTATGGCCTGTAGGGATTCTTACTGCTCTCTTTTTTATTGTTGTATTCTTACAGTCTAAGTTCTATGCAGATATGGGTTTACAAGTATATTACCTTGGAGTATGCTTTTACGGACTATATGCATGGCTACGTAAAGGGAAACAGCACAGTAATGATGGTAAAAGAGAATTACAAGTTCGCAATATAACCAGAAAGGAACTTCTATTATATAGCATAGCAACAGTAATTGCATATTTCACTATTTACCATATCCTAAGTAATTACACAGACTCCCCACTCCCCGCATGGGATTCTTTTACAACAGCACTTAGTGTCGTTGCCACTTTTATGATTACTCATAAAATAATTGAACAATGGTGGATATGGATTGTAGTTAATATAGTATCTTTGGGGCTTTATATATATAAAGATCTCTATATGACAGCTTTTTTATTTCTTATATATGGAATAATGGCTATAATAGGATACTTTGAATGGAAAAAACTACAAAATGTACCAAGAAGCAGTAATATTAGCTAATGGACAGTTCCCTGAACAAGATAGTGTCATTGAACTTTTAAAAGAATCTGAATTTATTGTGTGTTGCGATGGAGCAATTCTGAATCTTGAAAAACATAATATCAGTCCTGATATTATTATTGGTGATTTAGACTCCATTGAAGATGTTCATCAAACTAAATATCATGACAAGATTATTAAAATAGATGAACAGGAATCAAACGATCTGACAAAAGCTTTTAATTATGCTGTTGAAAAAGGATATAATAAGATAACTATTCTTGGAGCTACAGGAAAAAGAGATGATCATACTCTTGCTAATATTTCTCTTTTATACAACTATAACAAAATTGCAAATACAGACATTATTACTGATTATGGACAATGGACTGTAATTGATAAGACTACTACCTTTGATAGCTATAAAGGGCAACAGATTAGCCTATTTTCTAATATTCCTGATGCTAAGATGTATTCTAAAAACCTTAAATATTCTCTTAACGGAATGGTATTTGACGAAATATGGAAAGGTACACTAAATGAATCTACAAGTGATAACTTCACTGTTAAATTTGAGAATGCACAAGTTCTTGTTTTCAGAGAATCTATTAAATAATAACTTATAGAAAACATAAAGGCCTTTACAAGCATGTAAAGGCCTTTATATTACTATCTTAAAAATTGATTCTTATATTCAGATTCTACATCTTTTATTATTTCTAATACTTGATTTCTGTATTCTTTGGGACAATCATCTCCTACGAAACACATATTTAAATCAGATTTACCTCCAAATACCCAAGTACTAATATCATCGATATTCAATGATTCTTTAATTCTACAAATAACATCTCCGTACATAGACTTTGATGAAGTTTGTAATTTTGTTGTTTTTTGTTGCATGACGTTAATTTTATGAGAATCGCCCACAAATATACATAATATTTATACAGACATCAAATAATGTAAATAATCTATAATTTGGGCTATCAATAATTATATATTAATATTTTTGACCAATCTTTTTTAATAAATATTCATATAAATCTGGATTTGAAGGACGATCCATATCTACATTTATAACCTTACCTTGTGGATTAAATAGCATAAATCTTGGTACACTATTAATTTCGTATTGTTTAACAAGATTTGATTTGAAACCCCTAGGGTTTATAAGTTGAATGACTTCATCATCTCTTTGATTTACAAACTTCTTCCATTGCTCCACATTTGTATCAATAGATATACTTACAAATTTCACATTTTTACTTCTACATTGATTTGCTATTCGTGTTAAATGAGGAAGCTGATCAATACATGGTGCACACCAGGTTGCCCAAACGTCTACAAAAACAAAATTTCCTTTAAATGATTTTAGAGAAAATTCCTTTCCATTTATATCTCTTGCCTTCCATACAGGAGCAACTATTCCTTCTGATAATCGATATGTAACACCTTTATGGAATTTATATGATTCTTCCATTCCTTTTTTAAAGTTCTTACTATCAAAATCATTTATAACTTGTTTTACCAAATCATCATACTTTTCTTTAACAAGTTCATTCATATAATGCTGAATTCCTGTATACAACACTATATCTTTCGATCTTTTAGGTACTGGCTTAGAACGTATCTTATCAACGTATGTTTTACAATATTGTGCTAAATTATATGAACCTAACTCAAGCATTTCCTGGGTGAACTCAAAACGATAAAATAATCTAATAAACTCAATAAACTCATCATATTCAATAAGATCCTTATTATCAAATGAGATTGTTTTTTTGTATTCATTGAATTCCTTTGGTAATTTGTATGCTCCCTTTCCACTCAAATCTCTCATCATTATTTCATACTTCAATTTCACATTACCCATTATATATGGGATAAGATCATGATGTATTTTAACTAATTTCTTGTTCTTTGTAGATTCTCCATCAACTATGTTTGTAAGTACTTCCTTTAACTTTTTAAAAGAAGGACACAATTCATCCAGATCATAATTAATCATATTAACCGCAAAATCTGAAATTATATCTGTCTGCTTACTTCGTATATTATTAACATATGTAGATTCCTCAGCATAATCACCAGAATACTTAACGGTAAAATCGACATCATCATATTCGATATCTATGTCCAGATCTCCAACTTTCCCAATATATAAAGCTATTGTATTTCCACCAGAAAATTTTAATAAGTATTCTCCTTCCTTAAGTTTTTTGGCTGTTATAACAAATGAACCATCTTCCTCAATATTAGCAGAGGCAAAAACTTCATAATCTGCCATTGGAACTAACTCTACTTTTTCAAAAGGACTATCAGCAAATTGTCCTTTAATAACCATTTCTTTCTTTTTACATGCACTAAATACACTCACTATGAGTATAAGTATTATAGATGCTATAAGTGATTTTTTCATAATCCTAATATTTCATTTAACATATTTACAAAACGAACACTACATTATTAATAGTTGTACTTGTGATTAGCCAAAAATGTTAGGATTTTCGAAGCAAAATTTTACAAATAGATTAATATAAATGATTAAACACATAGTTATCAATAGGTTTCAAACATTGAAAAAAACTTTATAATTATATAAAACCTATTGCAATAATTACGAATTAAGTTTAAACTGCTAATATTGTTTATTTTAGCCGCGATATTTTTATCATTTTATGAAGGTATATTGACTAAAAATTCTATTTTTGCCCGAGAGAAAACGTTTTAACTTTAATATATCGAATTATGAGTAAGAATGAATTAAATAAAAACCTTGCCCAAATGCTTAAAGGTGGGGTAATTATGGATGTTGTAAATGCTGAAGAAGCTAAAATCGCTGAAGAAGCTGGTGCTTGTGCTGTAATGGCTCTAGAAAGAGTTCCTGCTGATATCCGTATTGATGGTGGTGTTGCTAGAATGTCAGATCCACAAATGATTAAAGAAATTCAAGCTGCAGTATCTATTCCAGTAATGGCTAAAGTAAGAATTGGTCATTTCGTTGAAGCTCAAATTCTTGAAGCTATTGGTGTTGACTATATTGATGAGTCTGAAGTATTAACTCCAGCTGATATGGTTCTTCACGTTGATAAGAATGACTTTAAAGTTCCTTTCGTATGTGGTTGTAGAAATCTTGGTGAGGCATTACGTCGTATCGCAGAGGGAGCTTCTATGATTAGAACTAAAGGCGAAGCTGGTACAGGAAACGTAGTTGAGGCTGTAACTCACCAACGTCAATTAATGGCTGACATCAAAAAAGTTCAAGCTGCAGGTAAAGAAGAATTATTTAACCTAGCTAAAGAATTAGGTGCATCTATCGAACTTGTTCAATATGTACACGAGCATGGTAAATTACCAGTAGTAAACTTTGCTGCAGGTGGTATTGCAACTCCAGCTGATGCTGCATTAATGATGCAACTAGGATCAGAAGGTGTATTCGTTGGTTCTGGTATCTTCAAATCAGGAGATCCTGCTAAAAGAGCAAGAGCTATCGTATTAGCAACTACTTACTATAATGACCCAGTTAAATTAGCTGAGCTTTCTGAAAACTTAGGTGATGCAATGTCAGGAATTGAAATGAACGACATTGATACTAAATATGCTGAAAGAGGTTGGTAATATGAATATAGGTATTCTTGGATTCCAAGGTGGAATTATCGAGCATAAACAACTTTTAGAAAAAATTGGCTGTAAAGTTATTAATGTTCTTTATCGTGAAGATTTAGAAAAGATTGACGGACTTATTCTTCCTGGAGGAGAAAGTACAACTATTTCTAGAATATTAAACCGTACAGGTATTATGCAACCTCTAAGAGAGAAGATTCTAAATGGTCTTCCTGTATGGGGTACTTGTGCTGGAATGATTCTACTAGCTAAAAATCTGTCAAATGATTCAAAAGTTGATGGAATAAAAACCATGGATATTACTGTTAGAAGAAATGCATATGGAACTCAATTAGATAGTTTTAACACTAATGTTATTGTTCCTGAAGTTTCAGATAAAGAGATTCCATTGGTGTTTATTAGAGCTCCATTTATTGATTCTGTTGATGAAAATGTTGAAGTAATTTGCGAGGTGAATGGCAACATTGTTGCTGCACGCCAAGGAAATATGCTTGCATCATCTTTCCATCCTGAATTGACAGATGATGTTGAATTTCACAAGTATTTTGTAAATATGTGCAAATAGAATTTCTATTCACAATATATTTAGGGAGATAAGTTTAGCTTATCTCCCTTTTTAATTTCTGAATTAAATTATGATATTTGTAGCTCAATATAAACTAGTAGCATAATTAATATAGAAAGGGAAATAATATGCTAGATTTCAAGATTAACAAAGAAGAATGTACACAATGTGGACTTTGTGTAAAGGAATGTCCTGTTTCAATTATAGAACTAAGTGACTTTCCACAAATTAAAGATGGTAAAGAAAAGAACTGTTTAAAATGTCAACACTGTCTCGCCGTTTGTCCAACAGGTGCTTTATCTATCTTAAGAAAAGATCCTCAAAACTCTATGTCAATCAATGGTGGATTTCCTAAAGCTGAAGAGTTAACACGTCTTATCAAAACTAGAAGATCTATTCGTAAATATAAAGATGAAGATGTTGATAAAACTCTTATTCATGAAATTCTAGATACAGCTCTTCATGCACCAACAGGACATAATTCTAATTCTGTTCTATTTTCAGTTATAGACAACAAGGCTGATTTAGCTAAATTTAGAGAAATCGCTTATAATGCAATTAAGAAACATGCTTTGGAAGGAACTATTCCTGACAAATATAAATACTTAAGTAAGATTCAGCAGGTATGGGAGAAAAAAGGTATTGATATAATATTTAGAAATGCTCCTCATATGCTTATTGCTACTTGCTCTTCTACTGTTAGCTCTCCTGTTGAAGATTCAATCATTGCTTTAAGTTATTTTGAACTTCTTGCAAACAGTAATGGTATTGGAACTCTATGGAATGGCATGATAAACTGGACCATTAATAATATTGCTACCGAATTGAAGGAGTGTCTTGCTCTTCCAAAAGATCACATTTTTGGATATTCACTAATATTTGGTAAACCTGCTACGAAGTATGCAAGAGGTATTCAATTAGAAGGAAATCATATTAATACAATTAGTCTATAATTATAAAACATATACATATTTCACCACTCAAATTAGTGTATTTTCAAAAAAAATAGTAATCTTGCACTAATTTTGGCGTTCGCCGTAGTAGCAACATATATAAAAAACAAAATAATACTAATGGAAATAATTAATTTAGGAGAAAAGAGCTCTCTTTTCAATCGCTTTATGTCCGAAATTAGGGATGAAGAAATTCAAAAAGATTCACTAAGATTTAGACGTAACCTAGAGAGAGTTGGTGAGATAATGGCTTACGAAATTAGTAAAACTTTAAATCACTCAGAAAAAGACGTTAAAACTTGCTTAGGGACTGCAAAAGTTGAATTTCCAGACACAAAACCTGTTTTAGCAACAATCCTTAGAGCTGGGCTTCCTTTCCACCATGGATTCCTTAATTACTTCGATAATTCTTCTAATACTTTCATATGTGCTCATAGAAAAGTTACTGGTGAAGGTGAATTTGATATTGCTTTTGAATATATTTCTTCTCCTGACCTTACTGGACAAACTGTTATTTTAGCTGACCCAATGCTTGCTAGTGGTTTATCTATGGAAATAGGTTATCAAGCTTTGTTCCAAAGAGGTAATCCTGAAAAAGTTCATATTGCAGCTGTAATTGCTAGTAGAAAAGGACTAGAATATATAAAGGAAGCTCTTAAAGGAAGAAATATTACTTTATGGGTTGGAGCAATTGATGAAGGATTGAATGATCATTCTTATATAGTTCCTGGTCTTGGTGATGCAGGAGATTTAGCTTACGGATCAAAGATTGATGTAGAAGACTAATTATATACACAATTATATATAAAATGGCTACCCAAGGGTAGCCATTTTTATTTTATCTAGTCTTCTACTATTCTCATATTCTCATTATCTGTTATCTTCTCACAGTAATGACATTTTAAAGATATATTCTCTTTATTTACCACTTTAAATTTAGTAGGTATAGCTTCGTGATTTGTTATACACATTGGATTTACGCATTTAACAATACCTTTAACTTCATCTGGCACTTGGACAACTTTCTTCTCAACTACACTAAAATCCTTGATAATATTAATTTTAGCAGCTGGTGCAACCATTGAAAGCTTATTAATATCTTCATCTTCAAGAAATTTATCTGCAATCTTAATAATAGCTTTCTTTCCAAATTTACCACTTTCATATCCACGACCAAAAGTTATCATATTATCTACCTTTTGTAGACCTAATACTTTTATAACCTTGAACAATTGATTATCTGGAATATGATCAATAACAGTACCGTTCTTTAT
>Ga0193964_1000440_pt1 | contig 20447 bp, 13 predicted proteins | sample FB_7_MG_FD_140323 | JGI IMG/M metagenome (GOLD analysis project Ga0193964, IMG submission 140323) | Microbial mat bacterial communities from the Broadkill River, Lewes, Delaware, United States - FB_7_MG | ecosystem: Environmental > Aquatic > Freshwater > River > Microbial mats | place: USA... | reverse complement strand
TTCAAGTCATCCGGCGTCGTTTCCAGGGCTTTTTTCAGCATGGCTTCGGCTTTGCCGGAGTCTTTCTGGGCCTGGTATATCCTTGCAAGGACCAGCATGGCCTTGGTCTGTTGGGCATCCAGCGTGAGAATTCGTTCATAGATGCCCGCCAGGGTTTCCAATGTCTCTTTTTTGTTGCCCAGGATTCCGGCTTTCAGATAGAGTCCTTTTATGTCGTCTGGGTCGGCAGCCAGGACTTGTGTCACTTTCTTTTCCGCTTCAGGCCATTTTTGGGCCAGAAAATAGAACGAGGCCAGCTGGAGTTTGGTCTCAAGATTGTCCGGTTCCAGGTCCTCCAGCCGTAAAAATACACCAAAAGCCTCCTGGGCCTTTTTCTCCGCCATGTAGGTGCGGGCCAGAAGATGGTAAGCTTCTGACGAATCCGGTATCAGGCTGACCGCGTTTTTCAGTTGGATTTCAGCCTTGGCATATTCCTGCTTTTCAAAATACGCTTTTCCTTCCCGGATATAGGTCTCAGCGTTTTGCTGGTCAGACGCGCAGCCTCCAAGAACGAGACTCAGAATTAAAAAAAAAGATAAAAAATGGCTCATGTTTTTCTCCTGAACGGTTGGCCTTTATTATATTCAAAATATTTTAGTGCATGGGATAGGGCCGTGCAATCTGTTTTTTAACAGTTTATCCTTTGATTCTATCAAACTCAAACCCTGGTGCGGTTTTTATGGATTGGGAGCAATCTCCATGTTTGATTTTAAGTACGCTTCGACCTGTTGCGCAGTTTCAAGATTTAAAACCGCTTGGGCCATCTTTTCTGCCTGGTGCCTGGTGCAGTGGCGGATCGCATTTTTTACGTCGGGGATATTGGGTGCACTCATACTCAGTTCATCCAATCCCAAACCAATGAGCACCGGCGCTGCCAGGGGATTCCCGGCCAGTTCTCCGCACATGCCCACCCATATTCCTGCCTTACGCGCTGCCTTGGCGGTTTGGGCCACCATTCTGAGCACCGCCGGATTCAGGGCATTGACCAGATGACTGACCTTTCGGTTACCGCGGTCCGCGCCCATAAGATACTGGGTCAAATCATTGGAACCGATGCTGAAAAAATCTGCCTTACTGGCCAGCTGGTCTGCAACGACCACCGCAGACGGCACCTCAATCATCAGCCCCACTTCCATATTTTCTTCAAAAGGCGTCCCGCAGGTTTTTAGTTCCTGTTTTATTTCATCCAGAACAGCTTTGGCTTCACAGAACTCTTCCGGGGTACTGATCATGGGAAACATAATTTTGATATTGTGGCCGGGACTTGCTTTGAGGATGGCCCGCAACTGAGTTTTAAAAATATCCAGGTGTGCCAGGCAGAAACGGATGCCTCTTAAGCCAAGGAACGGGTTATTTTCCGGGGCGATATCCAGGTAGGGAACAGTTTTGTCTGCGCCGATGTCAAGGGTACGGATAACCAGCGGGCGGGTCTGCATTGTATTGGCCATCTGGGTATAGGTCAGCAATTGTTCCTCTTCGGAAGGTGCCTGTAACCGCCCTAAAAACAGGAATTCCGTTCTGAACAATCCCACGCCTTCGGCACCATAATCCAGAATTGTTTTTGTATCATGGGGGCCGCTATTGGCGACGATTTTAATGGTTTTGGGGTGCCGGCCCATGGTGGATGCCGGTGCTTGGGCAAGGGCCTTGGCCTGTTGCTGTTGGTTTTTCCACGCATTACGCCGTGTCTTAAATTCTGCCAGCTGGGTTTTTGTGGGATTGGGCCAGACCAATCCCAGGGTACCATCCAGGGCAATGATTTCGTTTTCCGGTAATGAGAGCATATCGCAACCTAAACCCACAATCGTCGGAATTCCTAAAGCCTTGGCAACAATGGCGCTGTGAGAGGTGCCGCCGCCCAAGACCGTGCAGATGCCCAGGACGTTATCCGGGTTCAGCTGAATCGTGTCCGACGGGGTTAACTCTTCTGCAAACAAGATGGCGGGCTGCGCAAATTCCAACGTCGGCAGATCCTGGTCGATAAGTTGTCTTAACACACGTCTGCCCACATCAATGACATCGGCTGCCTGTTCACGAAGATAGGGCGCTTCAAGTTTGCGGTATTCCCGGACCATGGCGTCTATGGATGCCAACCAGGCCGATTCTGCATTGCACTGCCGGGCCAATATGCTATCCTGCACCGCATCCAGCAGGGCCGGATCATCCAGAAACATTTTCTGGGCATCAAAAATAGCCGCTTCCGTATCGCCAACTTTTTGGGCAGCCTGGTTTTTTAATTGCTCAAGATCCTGTCCGGCTCGGGTTAGCGCGTCCTGAAGTTTTTTAATCTCCGACTGGGTGTCCTGGACCAGTCTGGTCTTAACTTCGGGCAGCCGGGAACGGTAGTGAACCACAGGACCAACCGCAATGCCGGGAGACACCGGAATGCCTGCAATTGACCCTTGGGCATTTTTCCGGGTATCGGCAAGCAATGCTTTTTTTTCAGACGTTATAGGCGAACCCTTTTCGTATTTTTCTCCGAATTTATTTTCAGCCAGGGTTCTCAGGACCTCTATCGCCTGGCGCGCCTGGGGCCCGGATGCCCTGACTTCAATTTGATCGCCCCGGCCTGCACCCAGGATGGTTATCTGGTTAATGCTTTTGGCATTGGCTGTTTTTGTTCCTTTTGTGACTGTAATATCCGCTTGGTAGAGGTTTGCGGCTTTAACAAAATTGGCCGCCGGGCGGGCATGCAAACCGTTACGGTTGAGAATGGTCAAAGTTTGCGTAATTTCTTCATCATAAGATATCGTTAAGGTTGGGGAGGGCGAAGGGACAAGGGGCGGCGCAATGACGGTTACCTGGTCCAGTTGTTTTTCCTTTGCCATAAGGGCGTTTGAGGCCTCGTTCATAACATCGGCAAGATTTGCACCAATTGATGCCTGGACCGCGGCGGCAATAGCGCCTTCCACCAGGGGGGCTGCGCAGAGTTTGACATTTTTCGCCTGTTCAGGATCAAGAAATTCAAGGGCCATCTCTGCGCTGAGCAGGGCACTGCCCAGGTCCATGAGCACCAGTACGCCGTCTTCACTGTAAACAGATTCAATGGCGGCCTGCACTTTGATGGGATCGGTGCCAAAGGGATTTTCCGGGTCGTCAATGCCTGCGGCCACTGCAATCATGCCCTGACCCCGGGTCATTTGTTCCGCTATCTCTTTTACGCCTTCAGCCAGTTTGGCACTGTGGGATACAAAAACTAAACCAATCATGATTTGTCCTTATTGGTGTGCCTCTAAAACCTCAAGCAGCATTTTAAATATCAGAAAGGAAGATGTAGCCCCCGGGTCCTGGTGCCCGATACTGCGTTCACCAAGGTAGCTTGCCCGTCCTTTTTTTGCCTGTAACGCAATGGTGTTTTTCATGCCCTGTTCAATGGCTGCGGCCCCGGCCTTTACAATCGTCAGGGTGTCGCTGCCGTTTGACAGGGCTGCCTGCATGGCATCCAAAGCCGGTGCCCAGGCATCAAACATGGTTTTATCGCGCAGGTTGGGCCGACCGCGCTGGACAATGCCGTCCACTCCACCCTTGAACATGGCGCATAGATCAATGGCGTCCAACACGTCCTTGCCGTTACCGGGTGTGGCGGCGCGCATGAAAAAGGTGCCGTAAAGCGGCCCGCTGGCTCCTCCCACACTGGAAATCAGGGTCATACCCGTTATTTTTAAAATATTGCTGATATCTTTGTCCGCAATTGAGGGGAGTTTTTCCGCTACTTTTTTGAATCCACGGGCCATGTTAACCCCATGGTCTGCATCACCGATTTCCGCATCAAGCTGGGTCAGATAGTCTTTGTTTTCCTGGATGACATCGGCGGATTTTTCCAACCATTTTATAATTTGTTCTTTGCTGACGGTCATTGTTCCCTCTCCGTATGTTTTTATGCGCCCCAGCGCAAGCTGGGGGTCGAAACCGGCGCATCCCATAATTTGAGAATTTCTTCATCTGTTTTGAGCAAGGTGACTGAGCAGCCCTGCATTTCAAGGGCGGTGATGTAGGGGCCGATGAGGTTACGTACAATTTTGATGCCCTTGGATTCGCACACATCAGCCAGTTTGCTGTATACGGCGTATAGTTCGGATACGGGGGTGCCGCCCATGCTGTTTACAAAGGCTATGACCTCATCACCGGACTTGAGGGGGGGATCGGTCAGGGATTTTTCCTCCCATTCGCCCTTCTCGGCATCCCATTCGCGAACAGTACGGGTATACGCCTTGTCATCGATAATACGAAGGGCCATTTCCTGGGTGATTTCATTCACGGTTTTCATTTTGATACGTTCCGTACCTGGTTCGCCATGAATACCAATGCCCATTTCTACTTCATTATCAGCCAGCTCAAAGGTGGGCTTGCCGGCGGCTGGAACCGTGCAGGAGGCCAGTGCCACGCCTATGGAACGACCGTTCCGGCCGGCCTTGCGGGCAAGGTCTGCGCACTGCTTGAGGGTATATCCGGCTTCTGCAGCTGCACCCACAATTTTTTCAACCAGTACTGTGGTGCCCACACCCCGGCGACCGGCAGTATACAGACTGTCTTTTACAGCCACATCGTCGTCAATTAGAATGTTTTGCACCTTGATTCCATCCCCATGAACCATTTCAATCGCGGTTTCAAAGTTCATGACGTCTCCGGTATAGTTTTTTACTATAAACAGGACCCCTTCATCAGCGGCTACCGCTTTGGCGCATTCATACATTTGATCCGGGGTAGGGGAGGTGAAAATCTGCCCCGGGCAGGCACCGTCCAGCATGCCCATGCCCACAAAACCACCGTGCATGGGTTCATGGCCGGAGCCGCCGCCTGAGATAAGAGCCACTTTTTTATTGGGCGCATCTGCCCGGTATACATAGTTCGGGTCTATTTTAACCGTAATTTCGGGATGTGCTTTGGACATACCGCGCAATTGATCCTGTACAACCTCGTCGACTGCGTTAATGAGCTTTTTCATTATATTTTCCTTGGGTTTTTTATAAAAAAGATCTGTGTAACCTATACAGATCTTTCTACTTTCTTTGTGGGCTGAATCCCGGTGAAAAACCAGGTCCGCCTGTGGAGGCTTTATGAAAGTTCAAATACGTTATTAAACGACTCTGATATCCCTTTGTATTGTTATATAAGCTTTAATCGCTTTAACGACAAGGCATCTTATTCATTTTTCAGGTATTGGGTGCGCGGGTGACTTTCTTTGGCAAAAAAAACAGCGGCGGTGCTGATTGCATCGCCGCTGTTAAACGTTAACTCTTGATTATTTATCCGTAACGCCGTTTCGGGCGATTGATTTTCCCCGTCATTTGCGTCGCGAATATCTGATCGTTTAGTCTTTTAATATGTTCGGTACTGAAAGCGATCCCAATGGAAGAACTGTTATTTTGGCATCTTGACCTTTTTCTTCAAGTGCTTTTTCCAAAGCCGCTTCTACACTCTCAAAAGGTTTAATGTGTACAGCTTTGACCTCGTCTTCCGGTAGCTCTGTTACGCCCCAGGTCTGAGCCCAGGTATTAATCTCAGCCATTTTACCGGCTTTATGATAACCCAGTTTATACTCAAGTTTGATTTTATCAAGGACCTCTTGGGGGGTATTACAAGATGCCATCAGGTCAAAGAAAGTTTTTCCGCCTATTCCCATTCTACATTGTGATACAAATATTAATATGCCGCCCTCTTTAAGCGCAAGCTTACCATTATCTATCGCTTTTTGAGACTGGTAGAGATCTATATCCATTGGGTAAGGGGCCACAGAAACTACAATTTCAGCTTTCTCTTCTATGTCAACACAAAACACTTTTTTGGCACTGTCTATGGCATCATAAAATGCGCCTACAAGATCCCCGCATGTGGTCTCATATACATTATGATCTTTATCCAAAATCGTCATAATGGAAAAGACTTGAATCTCTTTTAATACATTCATGGCATCCATCATGTCTTCATGGACGGGATTGCCATCTAATGCAAGCGCTTTTGCACTTTTATTCAAAGCCAACTTATGGTTTTGTGTTATGGTCTCATAGGATGCTACACCAGGTAAGAACCCTTTTCTGCCACCGGTATATCCCGCAAAATAGTGGGGTTCCACAGAACCGATAACGATGGTTTTTTTGGCTTCGGCTACAATTTTGTTCAGGTACATTTCAGTACCGTTTGTAGATTTACCTAAATATACCATCTCATCATTTTTGGCATCATGTGACCATATTCTGTCTTTTGCTTTCAGGTCTTCATAGATCTCTTTTCCAAAGATGTATTCAAACTCTTCATCATTTGGGGCTCTATGGGCACCGGTCGCGATAATGAAATAGATATCTTTATCCTTGATATCATCATAAATTACCTTAAGTACTTTTGCCGTAGGCGTAGGGCGAGTTCCATCATTGACAATGAAGACGACTCTCTCGTCACCTTCCATAAACTCTGCAAAGTTTGCGTTTTCTAAATTCGTTGAAAACTCAGAAGCAAACTCTCTTTTTTCAACATCATTTGGGAAATATACACCTTGCAGATTATTATCATTAATTTCAACTTCAATTTTTTCCTTACCATACGGTATTTGTACTTTTGCCATTATTTTCTCCTTCCTGGAGTTATTTTAATAATTTCGTCTCGGGTTTCCTCTATGACCTGTCTGCCTGACTTTTATTTCGAGAGCTTTTAATTTGCGTTCTTTGTTCATAAATGGGGCGTTTTACGTTTACGGCGGATAAAAATTAAAATCTTCGGCATATATTAAATATTCCGGGGATTAAGATTCTTATCCGCCGCAGATTCCAAAAAAGAGCATCAGCTCATTATTGGACGAAAAGACCATCTATGTGTGGGCTTAAAGTTTAGCGTATTGGGCCCATTTGATTTAACTTTTCCATGAACGTATCAATTTCTGCCTGGAACAGCTGTTTGTCGCCTCTGGGGATGTGAACCAGGTGGATTCGTTCGGGATTAATATCAAGGGATTCAAGGGTTGCTTTCATTTTTACAACCCGTTTTTCGGCGGCAACATTGCCGTCATGGGTACATTCGCCTTCCGGACAAACGCCAACCAGAACGCCCCATGCCTGGTTAAGGAACGGGGTCAATAAAAGGTTTTTATCAAGCCGGCCGCCGCACAGGTTCACCAGGATTTCATATTCCTTGTCATGGGTTTCCGATTCCGGCAGCCTGGAGTTTTGGATGTCAGGATGGTATGACCAGTTACAGGCATACACAATGGCCTTGGCGGATTCATGGGATTGAAGGAATTCAGTAGCCCTTTTGTCCATTTCTTCAGTGTCCGTACCGAATGATAATGGAATGGTTACCGCGTCAATGGGGCAGATTTCAACACAGATGCCGCAGGATTTACATTGTACAGGATCCACGACAATGCCTTGACCGTCAATAAATTCCCGGGCATCGTGGGGACAGGCCCTGACGCACTGCAGGCATCTGGCACAGGAACGGTCGGTGATTGATGTGGTACCCGGACCATTGTATCCCAATTCAACCAGATCTCTTCGTAGATCCATCATAATATCAGTTATTTGGACCCCGGAGGAACAGGCAGCTTCGCACCGTTTGCAGAAGAAACAACTGAATGATTTTTCCGCAATTTCCGTTGTCAGTTCAACCTCACCGGTCAAAAGTCCGTGGGCTAAAATATTTTTACCCCTGGGTGCATCGGACTCCCACCGGGTGTATTTAAACATGGGGCAGTGCTCGTAGCAGTATCCGCACCGGATGCACTTGGCAAGCATGCCTTCCCATTTTTCTAGATTTTTAAATTTTAATTTTTCTATCTGCATAGCAATAGTCCCTGTGATCCTTTATCAGCTGTTGACAGCATATCTAAGGTTAGTAGCCTTGACCCAGTTATCCGGAGCCTGCGACAGTTTGCCTGGATTGAGAATGTTATTGGGGTCCAGAGCCGCTTTGATGGCAGCCATCATTTTCAAGGAATCTGCTTTCTCTGTCTTGAAGGCTTTGGCCTTTGAAATGCCGATACCGTGTTCCGCAGAAGTGGTGCCGTCGATGGAATTTACATAATCATAGATCTCGGCAATGGCTCTCTGGGCGCCCTCCCATTGCTCTGGTTTACTGGTGTCCATCATGATTTTGGTGTGCATACATCCAGATCCGCAATGGCCGTATGCTGTCATAATGATGCCGTTTTTCTCAGCGGCTTCATGGATTTTGGCGGCCATATCCGCCATTTTGGAGTAGGGTACTGCCATATCGTCAGCCAGGGATGTGGAAGCCATACTGGCGTCAAATTGTGACAGAGCAGGGAATAATTTCTTACGGCCCATGAAGATCTGTTCGCGCTCTTTGGCATCAAAGCTGTACCAGAGGTCGGCACCGTTGTTCTTTTCGCAGATCTCTTTCATTTTTTTAACTTCGTATTCCACGGCTTCCACAACTTTTCCGTCGGATTCAAAAAGCAGGGAAGCGGCCACTTCCTTAAGGCCTAAGTTCATTGTTTTATTTACTGCCTTGATTGCAACGTCATCCACTAACTCAAGCATGGAGGGGATGGTGCCTGATGCCATGATCTCAGCGATGGCATTGCCAGCATCCCTGAGGCTGTCAAAGTTGGCAACGCCCAGGCATCTGAATTCGGGGATGGGTACAAAACTTATGGTCGCTTCCACCACAACACCCAGGGTGCCTTCCGAACCCACAATGAGTTTTTCAAGTTGGTAACCGGACGCCTCCACCCGGGTATGGGCACCCAGGGTTACCAGGTCACCATTGGCCAGAACCACTTTCATGCCCAGCACTGCATCCCGGGTAGCACCGTATTTTACGGAACGAACTCCCGAGGCATTGTTGCCGATTTCACCGCCGATGGTGGCGATACGTGAAGAGGCAGGTGTCGGGGGGTAGAAAACCCCGTAAGGTTTAAGCGCGGCGTTGAGATCATCATCCACCACACCCGGTTCCACCCGGCAGTAAACATCGGGCATGTTGATTTCAAGTATCCGGTTCATGTTCTTCATGTCCAGAAGAATGCCGCCCTTGGACGATACTGTCTGCCCGCACATGCCCGAACCGCCGCCCCTGGTGACAACCGGTATTTTTGCATCATTGGCATAGGCCATTACTTTTTGAACCTGACCGGTATTGTCAGGTCTGACAACAACCCATGGTGCGGCATGGTAAACAGATGCATCTGAGCCGTAAATATACAGGTCAAGCGGATCTGTCTTTATGTTTTTTTCCCCGACTATTTGCCTAAGTCTGGGGATATCGACCGTATTCATTTGATATCCTTTCCTGATGAAAATTGTTAAAACCAGTGGGCCTAAAAAGTCTCTATTCTAGTTAATTCGCTAATATTTTCACAACTGTTTTAAAAATTCAATCCCCTTTACCTTTACGGGATTAATAAGTGTTTGTTTTTTTAAAAAGTTGAATTATTAATTCGATTTTTTGTGTTGGTGGATATGTGTTAACCCCCTTTTTTTGTTGATGTTTTTCAAATCTTGGGGGATGCCGTACGCCTGTATCACTAAATCCCCGCCCTGGGATACTACCGTTAATGTAGAAGAAAATGCAAGTCTTATCCGCGCGGGGATGGAGACCTGTGCCTGATATTCTCAATTGAATCGTTTGAAAGGGGCTGTTGAAGGCCGAATTAATTGAATAATACCGGTCGCATGGATTTGCATTATCCTAGGGAAATCAGGTAAATGACATGTATATAAAAGTTGGTTGTTTTATGATAATGAGTGGTAAAAATGATTGAAGGTTATTCATTTGAAACGGAGATATATATAATGGATAAAATCGTTGAATGCGTGCCTAATTTTTCCGAAGGAAAAGATAAACAGATCATTGAGGCCATTGCCGATGCCATCGCCGGAACACCCGGGTGCAGCCTGCTGGATGTGGATCCTGGCAAGTCCACCAACCGGACGGTGTACACCTTTGTGGCAGATCCTGGGAGTGTGGTGGAAGGGGCTTTGGCTGCTGCAAGAGTGGCCCGGGAAAAAATAGACATGCGCCGGCATCATGGAGAACACCCCCGCATGGGTGCCCTGGATGTCTGCCCCTTCATTCCGGTGGCCGGTATTACCATGGACGAATGTGTGGATATTGCAAAACAGTTTGGTAAGCGTTTGGCCGATGAACTTGGGGTCCCGGTTTATCTGTACGAGGAGGCCGCCACCTTGGATTACCGCAAAAAACTGCCCCAGATCCGGAAAGGCCAGTATGAAGGCCTTGCCCAACGTATTGTCCAGGAAAAATGGAAATCTGATTTTGGTCCGGCCAGGTTTATACCCGAGTGGGGAGCCACAGTAACCGGCGCCCGGTTTTTTCTCATTGCATATAATGTTAATTTGTTGGGTACACCCAACCAGGCCCACCGCATTGCACTGAATCTGCGTGAAGCCGGCAGAGGTCCTGAACAGCCCGGGCGGTTCAAGGAGGTCAAGGGTATGGGCTGGTATGTTGATGACTATAACCTGGCCCAGGTTACGGTGAACCTGAATAACTATCTGGTCACGCCGCCCCATATCCTGTTTGAAGCCGTTAAAGAGGAAGCTGCCAAGCTCAAAATTGCAGTGGCAGGTTCACAGATTGTGGGCGTCGTCCCCCTCCAGGCAATTTTACAGGCTGCCGAGTATTACATTGAAAAAGAAGGTCTTTTTATTCTGGAAGAAGACCAGAAGGTCCGGCTGGCTGTTGAGCGTTTGGGATTGAATTCCGTTGCCCCCTTTGATCCTAAAACCAAGATTATAGAGTATATTATTGCTAAGGCACCCAATGAACCCCTGGCCGGTATGAGTGTTCGGGCTTTTATTGAGGAGGTTTCTGCCAGAAGTATCGCACCTGGCGGCGGTTCCGTGTCGGCAGTCATTACCGCTCTGGGCGCAGCGCTTGGCGCTATGGTGGGTAAGCTGACCCTGGGGGTCAGAAAGTTTGAAGCTGTTGACGCTGACATGAGGGCGCTGATTCCACCGCTGCATGAAGCCGCTTTGGCTCTGATTCCCATGATTGATGCAGATACCGATGCCTTTGCCGATTACGTAGCTGCCCTGGGGCTGCCGGAAAATACCGATGAAGAGAGCAGTTTTAAAAACACACAGCTTCAGTTGGGCCTGAAAAAAGCCATTGAAGTGCCTTTGGCCGTCATGACCCTGGGGGATAAGGTCTGGGACGCCATGATGGGGGTGGCGCAATACGGTAATATTGCCTCTCGATCAGATCTTGAGGCCGGTGCAAGGGCCCTTGAGATGGGTATCTGGGGTGCCTATAGAACCGTGGTAAACAACATGGATGATATCAATGATCCCGAATACCGTAAAACAATTATGGAACAGGCTGATGCCATCAGGATCAGGGCAGTTGAAAACAGTCAAAAGATACTGGATATACTCGAAAAAAGGCCTGGCTGAATGCCAGGCACCTGACGTGGCTCAATGCGTTGTGTAGTGCTTGGGCGAAAATTTGGAAATTTTGTCGAGTACGAGGCGGACGCAAATTTTAACCGGAGTATAGCGTATTTCGAGGGTTCAAATTTTCGTCCAACGAAGTCATCGGTAAAATTTGGGGTTTTCGGTCGGGCGCTATTTGGGCCGGGCCGGCATCAGCAAGTCGTCATTGATTCTGAAAAAACCTTTAAAATGCTCCAGCCAGTAAGCGTGGTAAACGATATTATCGCTGTTGAAAATCGTAACTTCCCCCCGTTTTTTTGACGCATAGATAAAATGCATCCGGCCGCTGGGGTCCACCTGGTAAACCATGGCGGCAAGATTGTTTTTCAGCACGATCAGGTCACCGTTTTCAACATCATCCGCTTTAATACGGTGTGTGTTGCCCAGCAAAAGGTCCATGGGCATAAAGGTTTTGTAAATCAAGCCTGCTTTGGTTGCAGCCCCGGCGTAAATGGAGTAAAACAGCCAGGAATTATCCGTGCTTCCTGTCAGTTTAGGGCGTCCACCGACGACAACAGGCATACTAATGAACTGTTCCGAAATTGATGGGATAAACTGGCGGAAAAGTACGGCAGGTGTTGAGTCCACTGGTTTCTGGGGGTGCTGTGTCTCTATGAAGCGGGAGTGGCTGGCCAGGATCGGAACAGCCCAGATCAGAACCAGAACCAGGATCAGATGTATGGTTGATCTTTTCATTTTTTTTATCCAACCGGGGAAAACGTGGTTATATGGTTTGAAAATCGTTAAAGGATCCGAACCGGTAAAATTAAAGTCAAAAATAGCTTATTGAACGACGTTCATGTTTCGTTGTGGATTGAGCCTGGGTGTCGATAGATCGAATCAGTCCATGGTTGTCATTCCGGGCAAAGTATATTCATATTTGAATTTATCCCGACATTGTCAAAACCTGTCGGAACGTTTGTTCACACTACCTGTTTTTGAAACCTTTCGTCAAGAAAGAAAGTCGAGTTTACGGTCAACACCTTGAAATAATTTGTATTGAATGTAGCATTGATTTTTACTGAAAAAAAGGTTTTTAACATGATCGTGTCTCCAGGCACGAATCCTGCTATATTTTTCTGTCGTATTTGTGCTCAACCCGACAAAAAGTCAGAAAGGATAAAAAATGACTTGTATTGATGACATTCAGACCCTTAGAAACCAGGTGATTCCGAACGGTCATGCCTCCGGTACCACCTGCTATGTTGATTCCGCCAAAGGCGCCATTATTACTGATGTTCAAGGTAAACAATATATAGACTTTGCCGGCGGCATTGCCGTGATGAACGTGGGCCACAGCCACCCCAAGGTGGTGGCGGCCATCAAAGCCCAGGCCGAGAAATTCACCCATACCTGCTTTATGGTGAATCCCTATGATGTTGCAGTTCGCCTGGCCGATCGGCTGTGTAAAATCGCTCCGGGCGCCTTTGACAAAAAAGCCCTTTTCGTTAACTCCGGGGCGGAAGCGGTTGAAAACGCGGTGAAAATAGCCCGTTATTATACCAAAAGACAGGGCGTTGTGGTGTTTGACGGTTCTTACCATGGCCGGACCTACCTCACCATGGCCATGACCACCAAGGTAAAGCCCTATAAATGCGGGTTCGGCCCCCTGGCCCCTGAGGTGTATCGTGCTCCCTTTGGTGATTTTAAGGCATTTACCGATTTTTTCATCACCGGTATTAACCCTGAAAATACTGCAGCTGTTGTTATCGAGCCCATCCAGGGCGAAGGCGGATTTATCGCCCCGCCTGCAGACTTTTTGCCCCAGGTGGCACAGTTCTGTAAAGATCACGGCATTGTTTTTATTGCTGATGAAATTCAGTCGGGTATGGGCCGGTCCGGCAAGATGTTTGCCGTTGAGAATTTCGGCGTGGAACCGGATTTGATGACCGTGGCCAAAAGTATTGCTGCGGGTATGCCTTTAAGCGCGGTGGTGGGCAGAAAAGAGATCATGGATTCTGTACATCCCGGTGGTTTGGGCGGCACATACGGTGCCAATCCCGTGGCCTGTGCCGCTGCCCATGCGGTGCTGGATATTTTTGAAGAGGAAAATCTTCTGGAAAAGGCGCAAGTCATCGGCGAAAAGCTGGGTGAAACCTTTGGTGCATGGAGCGAGAAATTTGATCATGTGGGTGAGATCAGAGGCATCGGCGCCATGCGGGGATACACCATTGTCCATGCCGACGGCACCCCTGACCCGGATGCGGCCAAAAAGTTGTCTGCGTACTGTTTTGACAACGGTTTGATTTCCCTGGTCTGTGGCATTGAAGGCAATGTCATCCGGGTGTTGATGCCGCTGGTCATTGAAGAAGATCAACTGCAAAAGGGTTTGGATATAATGGAAGCGGGGTTGGCCAGTCTGGGCAACTAATAAAGGAAGCTCACATGTTAAAATTAGAAAACCCGGGTCTCTTGTGCCCGCAATGTTTTATTCAGGATGAGTGGGTTGGCGCAGACAGCGGAAAAACCGTTGATGTGACCAATCCTGCCACAGGAGAGGTGCTTGGCACGGTTCCCTTTTGCGGGGCGGATGAAACAAAAAGGGCCATTGATGCGGCCAATGAAAGTCTGGACGCCTGGCGGTCTAAAACCGCTGGGGAACGTTCGGTTATCCTTCGACGGTGGCACGATCTGCTTATGGAAAATCAGGCGGATTTAGCCGCGATCATGACCGCGGAACAGGGCAAGCCCCTGGCGGAATCCCGGGGAGAGATCTCCTATGCCGCAGCCTTTTTTGAATGGTTTGCCGAAGAGGCTAAGCGGGTATACGGGGATGTGATCCCCCAGACCGTGGCCTCCCAGCGCCTGGTGGTCATCAAGCAGCCTGTGGGGGTGGTGGCCGCCATTACCCCGTGGAATTTTCCCAGCGCCATGATTACCAGAAAGGCGGGGGCAGCCCTGGCCGCCGGCTGTACCATGGTGGTGAAGCCGGCAACCGCCACCCCGTTTTCAGCACTGGCCATTGCAAAACTTGGGCAACAGGCAGGTGTCCCCAAAGGGGTATTCAATGTGGTGACCGGCTCTTCTTCCGCCATTGGCGGGGAACTTACGGCCAGCGCAAAAGTCCGCAAACTGACCTTCACAGGTTCCACCCAGGTGGGTAAAAAGTTAATGCGGGACTGCGCCGGTACCATGAAGCGAATTTCCATGGAGTTGGGTGGAAACGCCCCGTTTATTGTGTTTGACGATGCTGATATTGATGCGGCCGTGGAAGGCACTATGGCTTCCAAATACCGTAACTCCGGCCAGACCTGTGTGTGTACCAACCGGATATATGTCCAGGCCGGCGTGTATGATGAATTTTGCCGGAAGCTGACAACGGCCGTGGAAGGCCTTAAGGTGGGCAATGGATTTGATGACGGGGTTCAACAGGGACCGCTCATTGATATGGCTGCCGTGGAGACCGTGGAAAACCACATCAACGATGCTGTGAACAAGGGCGGAAAAATCCTGATCGGCGGCACACGCCATGCCCTGGGCGCCAGCTTTTTTGCGCCCACCATTGTTGCGGATGTCACCGATGATATGCGGGTGGCCAAAGAGGAGACCTTTGGTCCCCTGGCCCCGATTTTCAAGTTTGACACAGAAGAGGAGGTGGTCCGCAAAGCCAATGATACGGAATTTGGGCTGGCCGCTTACTTTTACACCAGGGATTTGGGCAGAAGTTGGCGCATCGGAGAAAAACTGGAATATGGCCTAGTGGGTATCAATTCCGGTATTATCTCCAATCCGGTGGCCCCCTTTGGCGGTATCAAAGAGTCGGGTAACGGCCGGGAAGGCTCAAAATATGGGCTGGACGATTACCTGGAAATAAAATACATGTGCATGGCAGGTATCTAAGATAACACAGGAATAATCGCCCCATGACGCTGAAAACAAACATAATGCTGGTGTCCATACTGGTGGCGATTATTCTTGTTCTGGCGGGGATCACCTATACCTACACCCAGACCATCAGTCGGCACACGGTGGAGAGTCACCAGCAGGCCCTGACCAAAGAGGCGGCCAAGATGGTCCAGATGTGGCTGGACCACCGGTTTCAGCTCGTCGATGCATTGGCGCGCACCCTGGAAGATCTCTATTTGACCCAGGGACAAGATCCAAGGCCCATTTTAAGAATGACCATGGCAGCCGGGGATTTCTCCGATGTTTATCTGGGGCTTTTTAACGGCACCATGATAGATGGTGCCCAATGGCGTGCTTCAGCCGATTATGATCCCCGGACCCGTCCCTGGTACCGGCGGGCCATGGAAGAGCAAAAATTGACGATAACCCGGCCCTTTATGGACGCGGGGTTTTGGAAGATGGTCATTGCCGTCGTGGTGCCCCTGGTCCATAACAACGAGGTGGTAGGTGTTTTAAGTGCCAATATCATCCTGGATACCCTGCAGGCTTCGGTCATGGATCTGCGTATCGGCAGATACGGGTCCGCTTTCATCATTGACAGTCATGGCACCGTGCTGGTTCACCAAAACAAAAGCCTGATGATGAATACCAAAATTCAAGAATCCGATCCCGGCCTTTCCGAGTTCGGTTCCTATTTTCCCGGACGGGATGCGGGCTCTTTCTCCTACAGGGATCGAATGCTCAGTTTTAATAAACTTACGGATACCGGATGGTACCTTTGTACCAACGTGGATCAGGAAGAGGCCCTGGCCCTGGCCAAAAATACTGACATGCTTTTTGCCATGGCCATGGTTCTGAAAATTTTAGGTATTCTGGCTTTGCTGTTGTTTCTCACCGTGGGCGGATCTGCCTTGATTCTGTTTATCTCCAAAAACAGGTTTGAGGCCATTGTCTCGGGAAAGGATAAAGATCTTAGAGGGGAAATCATCCGCAGAAAAGAGATTGAGACCCGCTACCGGACCCTTTTTAATATGGCCACCAATGCCATTGTGCTCACAAGAAGCGGAATCTATATCGAATGTAATCAAAAGGCCTTGGATATGTTTGGGCTTGCCGAAGATAAAATTATTGGCCGGACCATGCTGGATCTTTCCCCTGACATCCAGATGGACGGTACTGCAACAAAGTTGAAATTAACCCAGCTTGAGCAGTCTCACGCGCTGGGTAAATCCGATGTGTTTAAATGGACATTCAACCGGGCGGATGGTTCGGAATTCCCGGCCGAGATCGGGATCTCCACGTTGAAACTGGACCGGGAAATGGTCAAAGTGTACAGCATTTGGGACATCTCAAAACGGGTGAATGCCGAGCAGAACCTGCGCCAGGCACAAAAAATGGCAGCCATGGGCGAAATGCTCTCTGCCATTGCCCATCAGTGGCGTCAGCCGCTGAATGCCCTGTCGTCGTATATTGCCTCCCTGACCCCGGCCTTTTATAACCAGATGATTTCTGCGCCGTTTGTTGAAAAACTGGTCCGGGAGTCCGATGCCCAGATTCAGTTTATGTCAAGAACCATAAACGACTTCAGGGAATACTTCAGGCCGTCCAAAAATAAACACACCTTTGAGATAATGGATGCGATACAAAGTGCCATCAAGCTGGTCAAACCCCAGCTAAGACAGAACAATATCACCCTGGATTTCGATTTGGACGACCCGGCGGTTTCCATGCCCATCTTGGGGTATAAGAATGAATTTGTTCATGTCCTGGTCAACATCATTGCCAATGCAAAGGATGCCATCAATGAGCGACAGGACAACTCCCCGAACCGTTCGGTTCACAAGTTAATCAACCTGGCGGTTTTTAAAAACAGTGATGAGATCTGTCTGGAGATTAAAGATACGGGTTGCGGGATTCCCTCTCATTTGATGGAAAAGATATTTACGCCCTATTTTACCACCAAGGGAACGGCTACAGGCACCGGCATTGGTTTGTACATGGCCAAAATGATCGTGGAAAAGGAGATGAAAGGCAATATTCATGTAGAAAACCGCTACACGGGTGTCATGTTCAGGATCTGCCTCCCTTTGGCCCTTGGTAAAAACGCTCAAAAGGAGAATGAAAAGAATCATGATTAATTTCAGTCATTCAAAGGTTCCTGTGGTTCTGGTGGACGATGAATCATCAGAGCTTGATGCGTACGGTTTTTTGCTCACCTCCATGGGCGTTAAACAGGTGGTTCAGGTCCAGGACAGTCGACGGCTGCCTGGTGTGATGGCCGACCTTGGTGTCTGTGTCCTTTTTCTTGACCTGAATATGCCTCACAAATCCGGCCTCGAGGTATTAAAAGAACTTCGGGTGACCCATCCTCACATTCCCGTGGTGATTATCACGGCCAATTCCGAGATCGAAAGTGCTGTTGAGTGTTTAAAGCAAGGCGCCCATGACTATCTGGTCAAACCCATCAACATGAACTCCTTTGCCTCGGCATTGCGAAATGCCCTGGAAATCTGTGCATTACGAAATGAAGTTTTCACCCTTAAAGGGGTTTCCTTTAATCGGAACCTTAAATATCCGGAACATTTCCAGCATATTATCACCCAAAATCCCACGATGATAGGGCTTTTTCAGTATATTGAGTCCATCTCCACCAGTCGGGAGCCGATTCTGATCCTTGGTGAAACCGGCACCGGCAAAGAGCTTATCTCACGGGCCATCCATGATGTGTCCGGGCTTGGCGGCCCTTTTGTTACGGTGGATGTGGCAGGACTTGATGACAATCTGTTTTCAGATACGCTTTTCGGCCACAGTAAAGGCGCTTATACCGGGGCGGATAAACACAGGGAGGGCCTGGTGGAAAAGGCGGCGGGCGGTTCCCTGTTTTTAGATGAGATCGGGGATCTTTCTGCTGCCTCCCAAGTCAAGCTGTTGCGGTTAATCCAGGAGGGAATTTTTTATCCTCTGGGGTCGGACCGGCCCCGGACCTGCCGGGCGCGGATTATCTCCGCAACCAACAAATCCCGTAATGCCCTTGCGGCTGTAGATCAGGATCAGTTCAGGTCCGATCTTTTTTTCAGGCTTTCCACCCACCTGATACAGGTTCCGCCGTTGCGGGAACGCAAAGAGGATATCCCCCTGATTGCCGCCTATCTGAGGGATCACGCCGCCAAAACTATGGGCAAACCCGTTGTTGAAACCGGGTCACAGTTTTCGGCTGTTCTGGCAGCCCACTCGTTCCCGGGAAATATCCGGGAGTTGAAAACCTATATCTATGATGCCGTGGCACAAAGTACGGAGACAAGTCTTAGTGTTGACACGATCCTGGACCGCCTGGCTGATGTTTCGACCGTTTCCCAGTCCCAGGCAGCCAATACCGCCCCCACCCGCGACACCGTTCTGGAAGATTTAATGGGCGGGTTTCCCACCCTGGCAGCGCTGACCGAATATGCCATTGATCAGGCCTTGGAACGCACCGATAATAATCAGAGTCAGGCAGCCAGGCTCCTGGGGATATCTAAACAGGCGTTGAGCAAGCGATTGAAGAAGCGGGATAAAAGTTGACACTGTGTGTCAATTAAAGTTGACGCTGTCAATTATGGTTGACTTTAAAGTTGACGGCACGTCATTTTTCAACTTTGGCTGCCAGGTACAACACACACCGATTTTCACTATATTTCAAACCGGAGCCTAACGCTCATCCGACAACCATCTCGTTCGGTTCTGATTCTTCAGCAATATAAAGCGCCTGGCACAAGCCTTGCTCATATCCCATTATTACGTTTATGAAACCGCGTGCGAAAAATTTAATGATTTGCGCACTATTTTAACATCCAAAAGGAGGAAAAGATGAAGCTTAATCGTTTTTGGACCGCAACGGCCGCTGCCGGGCTTTTAGTCAGCGGACTTATTTTTACAGGCCCTGCCACGGCAGATGAAGCAACCATCAAGATCGGCAACATTATCCCTTTATCGGGTCCCTCTGCATCCGTAGGCCAGCAGGGAAAAAATGCAAGGGAGATGGCCGTTGAGGAGATCAACGCAGCAGGCGGCATCAAATCCCTGGGCGGTGTCAAACTTGAAATGCTCTATGCAGATTCCGAATCAAAACCGGAAAGAGGCGTATCCGAGGCTGAACGGCTGATTAATACCGAAAAAGTCAACGTGCTCACCGGCTGCTGGAACTCTGCGGTGACCTATCCCACCACAGCCGTGGCTGAACGCTACGGGGTGCCTTTTATTGTTCCGGTCTCCGTGTCCGATAAAATCACCGAGCAGGGGTTTAAAAACGTATTCCGGATTGCTGCCAAGGATTCCTGGTGGACCCGGGATCAGTTCGGCTTCTTAAAGGATATGCAGGCTGAATTCAACACGCCCGTTAAAAAACTTGCCTTTGTTTATGAAAACGGCGACTGGGGAAAAGGTATGGCAAGCCAGTGGAAAAAACTGGCTGAAAAAGACGGATATGAAGTGGTGCTGGACGAACCCTATCCCTCCACCGCCACCGACCTGAGCCCTGTTGTTCAGAAGATCAGACGTTCCCGGGCAGATGTGCTTTTACTGGTTTCAAATGCCGCGGACGCCATTCTTTTGACCAACACCCTGGCTGAATACAAGGTACGCTTAAAAGCCATTGTGGCCACCGGCGGCGGACATGCTGATCCGTTTTTTATCAAGGCCGTGGGTAAAAACGCCCAGTATCTTTTTGATATTGTGGAGTGGGAAGCCGACATCAACAAGCCCGGTGCCAAAGAGACCAATGCAAAGTTCAAAGCCAAATACGGATACAACCTCACCGGAGAGGCTGTGGATGCTTATGTTTCTATGTACGTGATCAAAGACGCCTTGGAACGTGCCGCAAGCTTTGACAAAGATGTCATCCGCAAAGCCCTGGCCGAAACCAACCTCACCTCTGGTCCCGGCATGATCGTGGGATATGATGCCGTTGAGTTTGACGAAAGCGGCCAAAATTCCCATGCATCACCGGTTATTGTACAGATTAATGATATGGGCAACGGCCTTGAAAGAATTACTGTATGGCCCAAAAGCGCCAGACGCGCCGGATACACCCCTGTTTTTCCCAAACCATAAAACCGCCCATCCCAATGTTCCGCTTTGAAAAGGCCACCCCCTTTTTAAAGCGGGACATAACCGTCC
>Ga0193964_1000439_pt1 | contig 20465 bp, 23 predicted proteins | sample FB_7_MG_FD_140323 | JGI IMG/M metagenome (GOLD analysis project Ga0193964, IMG submission 140323) | Microbial mat bacterial communities from the Broadkill River, Lewes, Delaware, United States - FB_7_MG | ecosystem: Environmental > Aquatic > Freshwater > River > Microbial mats | place: USA... | reverse complement strand
CATAATGTTCTCGCATTTCAGTGACTAATTCAGTAGGATCTTGATCTTCAAGTTTTTCATCTGTTCCCGAAATAATAGCATAGGTTCTAGCTAAAGTTTCAGGCATATCATTTTCTAATGTTACGTATAAATATCCAGGTTTTTTATGTTTATCTAGACACTCTACATCTAAATTGTACTTCAATCCCCAAATAAGAATGTTTAAAAGTAAACCAGATTTCCCAATCTGGAATTCGTACAAAGTCGTTAACTCCGTACCGCCTATTAAGGCTGCTTTGACTTTCATCAAAGATTAGACTATATCTTCACTTCACACACGATGTATGAAGGCATCCCGTTTCCACCCCACTTGAGGTGTACGCTTTCCAGCTAGTCGTTGAACCTTTTTCCGAGTATCTTATCAATGTTTTTAAATTCGCTGTGGTGAATTCTAATAAGCTCAATTCCATTTTTCTGACAAAAATCATTCTTAACTTTGTCACGCGTTACTTGATCTTCCCATTTTTTAACATGTTCTTTCTTTTTTGAATGAGGACTATCATGGTAACGACCATCGTATTCTATAATGCAATAAGAACCATCTTCTAGTTCTACAGCAAAATCGAATTTAAGGATATTTTTATACTTACACCCTTCAATGGAAAATTGAGTTTTAAATTCTATCTCATTTGAGTTAAACCATCTTTCAATAGCTTCTTCACCTTTTGACTTTGTGCATTTTGGGCAGCGGTTATTCTTATGAATAAAGTTATTTGGTCTCATTTCAAACTCAGTACCGCAATCAATATGTCTGAAAACAATATGACTGTGAGTTCCAGAGTACCTTCCTATAACTTTATAATTTTCTCCTTCTAACTCACGAACTTTTTTTATAAACTGTTCGTGGTTCATTTTTCTTCCGCTACCTAAACCACATTCAGGACATATTGTCTCCGTACGTGGATCTAATGCACAAGCTGGTGATATCTCAAAAGAATGCTGACACTTAAGATGTTTAATTTTAACTTTCTTAGAGAATGAAAAGAATTTATCGACTGAATAATTGGGTCTAATTCTCTTCATCTTTTCTATGAAAATTTTTTCACTCATCTTAAAAGAAGTGCCACATACTGGACATCTAGAACCTTTACGACTTTTCGTTCCCATAAAATTATTTGCAACGACTTCAAATTCAAAGCCACATTCTTTAATATCATGACGAATAATCACTCTGTTCATTATTCCTGTATATTCTCCAACTAGAGAATACTCTTTATTAGTTAACTCTTTTACTTTTTCTGCGAATTCCATAATCTACTACCTCCCTTTTTAATTAACTGTTCTAGGGCTGTGCGGAAAATGGCTTTATTTTTGATAAATCGGAAACTTGGCTGCTGATTGCCCAATCATTACATTTTTCAAACCTTCACGCTCATCCTTACGGATCACGTTGTGGTATGTAACGCTCTAAGGGGTTTCCAGCAATTAAAGATGTTTAAGGTAAGCAGAAATCTGTTTACTTACCACTCAACCCCAGATAAAGGTATACACGCCCTGCTTCGTGCCCTTTACCTCCTAGAAGTTCATCAAACCATTGAATACCAGTTCTCATTGAAGAGGCTGTTGAGTTTAAGAATTTAATAGTGCTTCCATAACACGAGACCATTGTATCTTCAGTAAGATCAAAGTCATCATTTGAAGAAGCTGTTAATGATTTAGCTTTAGATAATTCTTGATTTAATTCTGAAACAATAGGAGTTAGTTCTTCTTCGATAAATTGATCCATACTATCAAAAGAACCGCCTGTTAGTTTCATCATTATTTCAGTTAATTCGTCAGCTTTTTGAATCGTTTTAATATATTTAAGTCTAGATGATACTGCTCGATCTAGATGAATAATATCGTTATCTGATAAAATCTTAGTTTCAGGTATAAAATATTCTTCAATTTGTTCACCATAAGAACCAACTGGCATTGTATCGAAAAGAATATCATGATCGTCAATACCATCTTCAACGATACACTTTGCAAAATTCTGGATTAGAAATAATCTTACTTGACGCTCTTCGTCATCGAAATGATGCTTAGTGAAAAGATTAAAGAACTCTAAAACTTTTCTTAAAGAGCGTCTAGTAACAATTTGATTTTCAGATAATAGATACGCAATAATGGAATCCATGAAGCTATAACTAACACTATTAGCTAACGCTTCTATTTCTTTCTCCCCTGCCTTTCTTTTTCTACTTTTATTTTTTCTAGCCATATATTAAGTCATTTCATTTAAATGTTTTTAGTATATATCTATAAGGGTCCTACAGTATTATAAAAGTCTATTAATCTTTCTCCATATAAACCTCGTTTATTTAGATTTAGGAGAAATAATAATCTTAATATCCTCTTTATCAATATCTCTATTAAGTTTCTCTTTTGCAAACTTTTGAATGGTATCTTCAACAGGTGCTTCTTTGGCTTCTTTTAAAAATTCAAAACGATCTTCATCTTTTTTATCTTCTCTTTTAATGATATTTTCTTTATGAAGCTTTAAACTACCATCATTTGAAAAATGCTCCTTGATAATAGCAATGTCTGAATTGACCTTGTCGTCTTCAATATCAATTTTAATTCTGAGGTTATCAATGTGTTTTAACTTTTTCTTAATAGCTTTAATATTTTCTTTAATCGTTAATTCATTATCATAAACATTTGATAGCTTTATAGTGGTAAAAAGCAATGCATCTTCATTTTCTACACGTTCTAATTCGAAAGATTTATCGTCAGTATCATAATAAATCTTAGTCCACCCTTTTGCTTTTTCTTCACCATGTGCTTCTCTTGCAAAAGATCCCACATAATGAATTGCTTTCTTATGTGTTTGAGAAGTATGTACATGTCCAAAGATAGAAAGAACAGCAGAATTAAGCAATGAAGAAGATTTAAATACTGGAGCTGAATGAATAGGTCTTTCAGACTCCTGTACAATACTAGAGTGTGCTGCGAAGTCAATCATTCCATGGCCAAAGATTATATCCCATTTATCTTCGATTTCTTCTTCAAATATGTAATCTTCGTAATACTCTTCAAAATTAATAGGATATTCTTCAGGTACATAACATACTTCGAGACCTTCAACTAATTCTTCTTCGGAAACAGAATTAACAACTTTAACGTTGTCTGTTTCAAAGATCTTAAAAATATCTAACTGATTATAGTCATGGGTTCTTGTACCTTTAATTATTCTAATAGGTTTTCCATCCATAATTTCAATTAAATCGTGCATAAATTGCATAACAATATACGCACATTCAGAGTCTATAGATATCTTCTTATGAAATATATCACCAGTAATTACTACAGCATCAACCTCTTCAATGTTTTCTTCTAGTTCATTAAAGAAATATTTTTTAAGGTTATCAAATATGCGTCTAGCAGATTTAATATCGAAGTGTAAATCAGATAATGCAAAAATTAATACTCTTTCATCTTCTGTCATATTATTAGCCGTTCGTTTAATTTCGGTTAAATACTATAGATAATAGAAACTCTTTATCAGATGATTCAGTTAAAGAGTTAAAAAGATCTTTAATAGTCATATCTAATTTAGAGCTATCTTTAAATCTTCGTACTAATGCAATAAGAATGTAATTTTTAATATTTTCTTTCTTTATTCCAAAACCATCAACAATAGTTATAAGATCTTCTTCACTCTCTAATAGTTTAAAGAAAGTTGCGTTACTAGAAGTTCGTAAAAAGTAATAGAAAACTTTACTGGATAGTTTTTTCTTACCAGTAAATTTCCTATTTAATACTGCACCTTCTAAACTAAAATCAAGATACCCAAAAATCTGTTCAATTAAATTAAAAACATAAGTGCTAATTGCATCTGGAAATCTGGCACTACATAAAAGGAATAAAATACTCCATAAAAGAGACCTTCTGTCTGAACGAGAAGATATTTCCTCTTCTATTTTTTCTAAATCTTCATGATTTAGATCAAAGATATGACCTTTACTAGCGTTATAAATTAGTTCTGAGAATTGCTGATCTTCGAATGGTTTAAAACTATCTAATTTTATATTAATATCGTATGGAATGAAATCATCAAAATATTCAACTAAGACATCATCGGGTAATTCATTATTAGATGTTTCTGTAGTACTTATATTATAATTGCCTATACATAATTCTGAATCAGCCCAAATAATATTACAGAAATTAACAAGTAAATTTAAATCTTTTGTATATGAATTAGATAAGAAACTATAACATCTAATATTGCCGTTTTTATCCATTTCGATTGGGAACATATCTACTGATTTATTCTTCTTATCATCTGTATTGTGTTCCCACTTAGTTCGTTGATGGAGAATGTGTTGTATAGCGGAACATAGAACTTCATCACCGACTGCTATACTCTGAATCACTTTTCTAATTTGCCCGTCAATAAAGAAGCTCTTTACGATCTTTTCAATACCATGACAAATAATAGTTTCATAATCTTTTTCAGAAGTAATTAACTCAATATCATGACAAGATAAAAGATTAGTTTCATTAATTGAGAATCGTCTACCATTGAAAGTAGTTTTAAGTTCATTATTCGGAGCTAAAAAGTATCGAGGGTCAATAGCTGCCAAATCTTTAATATTCTTTAGTTTCTTAACAAAACCTTTTTCACCTTTAATACTATTTACTTTTTTTATTAATGAATAAACAAAATCTTTTTTACTTCTTGCTTTAATATACATATACCACCTTTAATTCATTAAGGAAGAGACAAATCACTAAGAAGTTCTAATGTCGAGTTATATTCACAAACTTTCTTTTCTACTTTTTTAAAGAATTTTCTTACTTTTGGATTGTAAGAAATACTTAATTTACCTACTTGAATACCATTTTTAGTTTGTTTTACTTGATAGTTAAATCCATTAACGACAAGTGCATAAAGATATAAATATTCAATAACTTCTTTTTCTGGAAAAACTTTATTGATAATTTTGTCGTTAGATCTTACCTGATTTAGTACATAGAAATAAACACTTTCAGAACATTCAAATGAGTAGTGATTATTTTCAATTTTTAATTTAAGAATAGAGTTAATGTTATTACTTTTAATAGTATTTCTTTTGTTTGATAAAAAACTATAATTAAAACATTCAAGTGACTCAGCAATTACTTTAATAGAATCTTTGTTAGGACTTTCGAATCTTAAATTAAATAGAATAGGATCTGTAGGTGACGTGTTAGTTCTTAAGAAAGGAATAAGAACTTCATCAGGTTTAGTTTTAAGATTATCCTCTTTACCCTTTTCAATTCTACTACAAATTGGACAAAGTGTTACGGTATCTTCACAATATTTACAATTCATTTTGTTTCTCCTTTTAGAGTGAGTTTGACAATACGTAGTTATTAAAACGAAAAAATATAACAATTTTATTTTAGAAATATTTTTTTAACTTTATTAATAGAATTGAAGAAAATATATTCTTTTATTCATTATTATAATATAAATTTAAAATATTTTTTAATTTCTCAAAGAACATCTTATTGAATTATATAATAAAATTAAGTAAACGTATATTTGATTTTTTAATAACATTTAACAACGGATTATAATCTATGAAAAAACTTACTGAGTTATTTTTATTCTCAGCTTTATCGCCAAATGTCAGGGAGTCAATTGTACGTGATATTACGAATGACTTAATTATTGATAATCATAAAGTTGAAGAATCTTCCATTCAAGATCAAACATCCATTATCCAAAGACGATATAAGTATTCTTCTAAGAATGCTGTAATTACAGATTATTCTAGAAATGATACTGTAATGGTATATGACGAAAAAATGTCTGTACCTGCTTTTATCCCTGCTTGGCTAATGATGAAGAATGGAAATGTTTTAGGTATTGGTAATCTTTCACTGTATTCAAAGATGGAAGAAAAAAATCTTAATATCGACGTTAAGAAACTTTTTGGGATAATGCAAGCGGCAACGACGTTAAGAAACCTTCAGTTTAATCAAAATAAAGTAATTAATAATGTTGCTTTATTAAAAAACCTTTCATTTGTTTATTCTAGAATGTTTAGTAGATGTCTCGATAGACTTTATTCTTTAAATTTAGATCCCGTTCAGGCTGACAGAGTTTCTTACTTAACATCTAAATTCTTTTTGATGTATGTAGTCGGAAAGCCCTTGAATTCTACTGTAGAAGGAATAGCATTAGGAAATGTTTTAAATGATACTCCTGTGTCTTCTATCGAAAGAATGAACGATGAATTCGAATTTAATTTTGATAAGATTGATGAATTTGTAGAAGATCTTTCTAAAGCAATTCCGTCTTTATCAAATGCTAATATTCGTCCTCTAACTGAAACATGGACACGAATGTATGGGGATACTACTATTTTAGGAATTGAATCTTTTCAATATTTCTTAGTTAGTATTTTCTCTGTGGCAACTGGTGTTTCAGTCAATAACGAAACAATTATCAATAATCTAGCTTCTAAACAAATTCAAAATGCTTATTTAGAATTTTTTAGAATTACTAAGTAAAGGAAGTCTAAATATGAGCGATACTATATTTGACAATCTATATGAATCAAGTGCATTTGGACAATTTATTCCTTTACAAGAATTAGTCGATGACCTTAGTTCAGTAGATACTTTTAATACGAGATTCAAGAATATGTTTCAACGTGAGAATATTCTTGATAGACGTATAAATGAACTTGGAAGGCGAGTTCCAGGATTTTATAAGTCTTATATTGAAAAATATTCTAACCCTGTAATTCACAAAGAGTTTCAATATAAAAATGTTAGTGGTTTTATTTATAATGAAACTTTTGATTCTACAGGCATTCCATATGACTGGAATAGTAAATTTGGCGAAAGAGTCGTTTTATATCCGATTAGAGGGTCAGTATTTCCTGAATCGGATAGTTATAGAGTAGATGTTTATAAAAACGGTGCTCCTCTAAGCTCTGATCATTTTGATGTATATAAACAACAGACAGGTGTTTCTATATTTATTCCTAGATCTAAAGTAGCTGATGATGATAATATCATTATTGAAATTCATCGATTTTGGAATGAAGTGACACGATTTATTACTGAATGTAATGAGGATCTAGTTGATGGGTTTACTTTTACAGCTCCTATTTCAGAATTTGGAAACATTTATTCTGTTACTGACGGGACATCGTTAGGTGACTTTATTCTTTTTGAAAAGAAACCTACTGACGGTAAATATCGTCTTGTTGATCCATTAAGTGTTACTATTAGAAATGAAATAGAAGCAGGAATTAACTTAATTGTAAATGTTTCTGGAACTATTGCTAAAGATACTAAATATTGTTTAATGAACAATTCTGCTGGTTGGGGTATTGAATATGACGTCCCTTCCGATAGTTGGCTAAAATATATTCCTTTAGTATCATCTAGTTCTACTGATAGAATTATTACACCATATACCGATGCTGTTATTGCTGAGAGTTTACCTCTTCCAGTAATTAGTGCTAATGAGTTAATGGTTGTAGTATTTACACCTGACGGAAATGGTTTTAGACTAACTCCAGAAATTGACTTTATTATTAATAACAATGTAACACAATATAATATTGCACGTGAATTAGAGTTACTTATACGCATTCCACCTGAATCAAAGATTAAAGTATATAAAACTGAGCCTGACTCTTGGTTTGGATTTAGTAAAACTATTACAGAATTAAATCGTGATGGAATTGTTATTGTGGAAGAGTCCGATATCCCTATTGATAAAACATATATTGACTTAGTTATTAATAATAAATTTATTTCTAAACGCTTAATCGAAAATATTAGTGAAAAATCTTTTAGAATCATTGGGGAAGATATTAATGATTTAGAAAGTTCTGTTAGTATTGAATCCAATGAAAACGCATTTATTCGTATTAGATCGGTTAAAAATGAAGTTTTAACTGAAATTATGAATCAGTATGAAGATTATAGAACGGATTTTGAAAGATTCTTAGAGCAAACAGAATATTCTATGAATGGCTTTGAACATGAAGAAACTGAGGTTTCTAATGAATGGCTTATAAATCATAATCTTAATAAGGAACCCGAAATTCATTCCGTTAAAGATGGTAATAAAGCTTATTTTCCTACTGAAGTTGAATATACTTCATTAAACCAATTAACGTTACGTTTTAGCAGCCCTGTAAAGGGTATTGTTAAGATGTCATAGGGAGATAAGAATGATTACACCATATTTAGACATTTATAGAAATAGAAATAATATTACAGGTGATGAGCTTCCTAATGGTTCTTTAAATCCTTCCTTTCAAGGTTTCTTAAGTGGAAATTTTGCTTATCCTAATCCTGAATTTCCTGTAGCTCTTTCTAACGAATTTGCGATTACCGCTGATGGAAATATAGATCTTTTATTTTTAAAAGGAAATGAGCTAATAACTGATGTTCTTTTTAAATATAAAATTGATAATGGGGATTGGTCTGAACCTACTAGTGAATTAAAAATAGAGTTAACTGAAGAAGGTACTCATACTATTTATATTATTAGTAGAGACCCTGAAACTCTTATTTGGACTGAGTTTAGAGATGCTTCGTTCTTTGAATTGACATTAGATTTTGATTATGTTCCAGAAGATTCTAAAGATTTAGCAACTATTGAATGGTATAATAATAATGCCACACCTAGTGCTCTGGAAACTTTAGGAGAAGTATTAATCCTTGATTCAAACGAATATGCTAGCCCAGAAGTAACTGAAGCAATTATAGAAATTGGTAGTAATATTATTGAGAACACAATTAACGATTATGTAATTACAATTAATTCTAATCAAACTTTTTAGAAAAAAAAAATATAAGGAATTTTTAATATGAATGAAGGAAGAATAGCTTTTATCCCATTATATAGCGATGCACCTGAAAGTGATGATCGTGCTATTAATGGTGAATTTATTGTAGATCAAGATACAGGCGATATTTACTTTAAACGCCCATCTGATGGTGTTATTGTAAAACCAACTAACGTCACTCTAGGCGATACTCCTGATTTTAAATTTGGTCCTGTAGTCTTAGGAGGAAGTAAAGAAATTTCAGAAGCTATTGAAGGAAAAGGTTTCACATGGGGGGTAGAGGGACAGACCCCTGTTGCTGCACTAGAAGCCACTTCAGGAGCAATGGAAATTAAAGGTACTATGAAAGCTCTTACATACGACGTAGGATCTTCTCGTACCATTAAAGAAAATGTTAATCCTTTTGAATCATCTGGCTTAGATATTATTAATAAGACAGATATTATGTCTTTTAATTATATTGCTGATGAATCTAATGATCTATTCGTAGGTTTTATTGCTGAAGATACTGATAAACTTATTTCTGGCGAAAAACAGAATCGGTTTAAAATAGTTAATACCATTGGTGTACTTATGAAAGCCGTTCAAGAACTTTCTACTGAAATTGAAGAGCTAAAGAAAAAAGATTCTTTTTTAGAGACTAGACTCCAAGAAGTCTAAAAAAAAAATAAGGAGAAACAAGATGGCTAAAGTAGAAGGACTTCTCTTAGTGGAAGAAAAAGTAGAGAATAAAGAACGTACATTTGGTAGTTGTGAAGAGTACTTTCCTTGTTATATAGAGTTAGAGAATGGTACTAAAATTCCTGCTTTATTTACTCGTGGTCAAATTGATGTAGCTACAGATCGAGCTAGACGGAATGAAGAAGATATTGAAGCACCTAAAGAGTCATTTCTAGGTTCTATCTTCGGTTAAAAAAAAGAAGAGTTAATCCCCTATTACATTAATTTGTAATAGGGGATTAAATAAAGTTCTTTTATTTATTCATGACGTATTCGGAAAATTTCGTATCATCAAAAGAACACGTATTCTTCTTTAATGAACATTCAAGATAACTTATTTCTTTCTTAATTTGCAATGATTTGTCATAAGGAAATCTCTTGGAGAGGTCACTAAGCATATCGCATACTTTTTCTTCATGTAATTCATTTAATACTGTTATTTTTCTTAATAATATTACTTCTTCTTTTGCACCTTCACAATCACACGTATATCCAATAATACTACGAGAAGGTCTGAAGCTATTCGGCGCACTTAAACCTTTTCGAATTGGTAGAGCTTTCTCTCCACAATATTGACAGAAAGTACTACCTTTAACCTTAAAAGTCCAAGTCGGCTCTAATAATTCGATTGTTGAATCCCAATTTTTTCTTGTTGGATACTCAGTACATATACCATATTTATTTTCTAATTTATATAAAACTTCTTCTACTTTTAATCTGCCGGATAATATTGCTTTGCACTTACTTGACTCTATTTCATGTACCTCTTCTTTAAGGCATAGTTTTTTAGCTCCTTCTATCCAATCAGTTATATCAGTGCCTTCATTATTTTTACCGATATGTCCTTGGATAGCTAGTTCTTTATTGACTAAAACAAATGCGTATTCTTCTGATGAACACTTCAAAATTGTTAATAGCATACCTACTCTCCGAAAAAGTGAAACATTAATGATAAGAATAATATAAAACTACATATAACATAAAGTGAGATATTGCTTGCTCTTTCAAGATGTTTTAATATAGTTGCATCACCATTCTTCTTCACACCCTCCACAGAATCTACATGTTTCCCCATTTTCATCTACTTCCTCTACTCCACAATTTTCACAGTAAATAATAAAACTTCCATCATTATCTTCGTTATCATGTTCTTTATTGCTCATTTTCTAACTCCCATTTCGGAAAAGGCTTAGGTTTATTACTTAATCTATAATAAGCCATAGGAAAATTTTCTTTATTTCTTTCCATATATTTCTTAGCATGTTGACGAGCAGTCTTAAAGGAGTGTGATATAAAGAAGACTTCACTATTATCACTGAGATTTACTACTTTAGCTTCTTGTTTCATTATATGACTCCATTGTATATAAGATTTCTTTAATAAAAAGCTGCTCTAGAAATCATTGCAATACCTTGAACCGTTAATGGTGCTGGATAAGGCGTTCCATTTTTAGGATATAACATTACAAAATGAGGAGAAACATTTCCAAATCCTTTGTCGCTCATTTCTTTTAACCATGTAACTGGAAGAGCATAATCGAACTCATCATTAGGATAAAGATCTTTTGCAAGATCCCCTTTTGTGGCACAATTAATAATCTCATCATTTTCAACATCAATATATTTTTGCATGTTTTCACCTTTTAGATTCTAATTAAAATATTATTTAATTGGCTCGCCGCGCCCATCAACTTCTTCAATTTCATATAACGATAAGAGTAGATCATCAAAAACTTCTTTTATCAAATTATATTCTATTTCAACATTTGCTTTATAACTTTCGACAGCTTCAGTAATATCCGCGCCATATCCTCTTTCTATGTCTAATTTATTTACCCATACTTCAACACTTTGAAATCTTTCCTTGCGATCATCATAGGTTTTTAATTTTGTATTGGATGGTGAATATACAACTACAAAAGAGGGTATGTTTTCATGTCTAGCATCAATTATGAAAAGCTCACAATTTCTTTCTTGTACAACACATCTTCTATTTAATGCATTTGATTTTATAAGAAGATCGTAAAAGTCACTATCTTTTTTAATAAAATGCACTTTTATATCGGGGTTAATTCCGTCTGTGTCGTAAGTTTCTGTTAAAGTTTTTAAAATATTTTTATGGTTAATAAGTTTCTCTTGTACAAAATCAAAATTTTTAAATGATATTGTTTCCATTATTTACCTCCTGTTTTGAGGTTTTCTAAATGCTCCTTCAATAAATTAGCTCTATATTCAGAGGCTAATTTATATGCTTCTTCTTTAGTGCGGTTAGATGTTACACTGAAGGTTTTTGTATTAGAATCTCCATTAAAGCTTACTCTATAAAAAGCATCGATATATTCTTGACTCATAATCTTATTTTTAATATTGTTATCTTTTTTAAACTTTAATAAACGTTCATATGCTTTGTCATATCCTATTTTTAAATATGACAAAGATTTTTTCTTTCTTTTTCCTTTTTCACTATATACTAATAAAACCTGTTTAACTGGTGTCTCATGAAAAGTTACTCCGACATCTTTAACCTCTTTTGTTTCATGTTCTTTTCGGTAGTTACACGCCATTTCAAAAGCTTCGTCATGGCCGTACTTTCGAACTGAAAAGCTCTTACTTTTAGTCACCCCATGTTCATTGACAAAAACCGCTGTCCAGCGTTTGTGAATACCATCTTCGACATTTTTATGTACACCATTAACTCCACTAGTATTATTTGTGCTTAAATCTTTCGAAGGACTTCTACGTATTTCTTCCATTGTTTAACTCCATAAATAAAAAGATTAAAAGTTTGATATCTCATAAATAATATTAGTTTAAATTTTATTTTAATTTTTATTAGAAAACAATTAATTATTATAATAATAATAGTAAATCATATTAAAGGAGAAATTTAATGAATGTAAAATATAATAGTGAGTCTTTTAAAGAGAAGATTCTTAAATGTATTGCTAAAAATGAAGTAAACAATCTTGAAAAATTTATTTATTCTTTTACTGACCCTGATGGATCTGGAAGATCAGGATATAGCTTTGGAAGGAGTCAATTTGATGTAAATCATTTTGGTAAAGCTAGAATTTGGCAAATGCTTACTGATCTAGGTTTAGATCATAATCAAAAGCGTAGGGTCATAGAAAATAAAAAAGATATTGATGACATTCAACTACTTTTAAAGACATCTGAAAATAAGACAATTATTGATGAATTTGATAGAGAGCATATTGACGAATCCATACAACATGTTCTTAATCTCAAAGATATGCCTAATATTCACGATGACTCTGCTTTTGCAATGTTAGTAGATACTCACAGTCAATTTCGCATAGATATTAATGGTAAAACTCATCAATGGTTGAGATGGTGTAATTTTGAAATTGGATGTGTATCGGCTGAAGATATTATGATTTTTAAAACTCAGAATTATGACTGGGGAGAAAAGAGACCTGATGATATTGAGCGTAGATACTTAAATATTAGAAAGATCTTTAAAGGAATGTAAATAAAATGAAAATTGATTGCGAATATACTACTACAAGATTAATGCCAAAAGACACTATTGATAGTCTTATTAAACTATTCAATCAACATGATTTAAAATATGTTCAAATGGTACAACTAAGACACCTTGTATATGCTCTTAATAAGAAAGATATTTTTATAGAGGGGGAAGAGGTTAAGATTCCTACTCTTTATAAATCAGGGCGTATTAAAGATATGAGAGAAAATATCATTTCTTTAGAAGATCAAAGATCTTTAAAAAAGGGAAAAGAAGTAGTAGAAGTTAAGACAACTAATACAAATATCGACTATTCAGCAAGTGATAAAATAAAAGAGAAATAAGTTTGTAAAACGCTAAACATCTATTATCTGGGTGTTTAGCGTTCTTTTATTTTTTTGAAATTATAAAAGAACATAAGATTGATTGAGCGATGGAAAAGATTATAATTCTAAAGATAAATTCTTATCTATATGAGTCAAATTTTAAACTTTTATATTAAATAAATTAAGTAAGAACTATTTATGACTCAGATAGTTTTAATATGTTTAATATAAATGATGATTTTAGGAGTTGCTGAATGCAAGTACAAGGTTCCTTACATTTAATGGCCGGTGGACAAATTGTCAACCTTCGTGTTGAAAACTTAGCTTTAGACCCAGTTACACCATATGCAGGACAAGTATGGTTTAACACTGCTGAAGGTGTTGTAAAGTATTATGATGGCACAAATGTCATCGTATTGGCAACTGGTGGAAATCTAGACGAATTTATTGCTAAACTAGCATCTCTAGAGCTTGACCTAGGTGCTTCTTTGGTAGGTATTCATGACCTTGGTGGTCTAATCTCTGCTACTACAGTAGAAGGTGCTTTCCAAGAAATTTTCACTGCACTTAATTCTGAAGTATCTAATCGTACTTCTGCTGATAGCACTGATCGTGCTGATCTAGCTTCTTTTGCGGATGCTGCTAAAGGTGCTTCTCTTGTCGGTGTTTATGACGCTGCAGGTCTTTTAGACTCTACAGATGTTGAAGCTGCACTTAATGAGCTTATCGTAAAACACAATGCCGAAGTATCTGCTCGTACTTCTGCTGATACTGCTATCCGTACTGATGTAGCTTCTAATGACACCGCTAAAGGTGCTTCTTTAGTTGGTATTGAGGATGCTTCTAGTCTTATTACTGCTACTACTGTAGAAGGTGCATTGCAAGAAATTTTCACTGCACTTAATTCTGAAGTATCTAACCGTGTTGCCGCTATTAACGCTCTAATCGCTGATTTAGCTTCTGTTGAATCCGGTAAAGGTGCTTCTTTAGTTGGTATTGAAGATGCTGCTGCTAAATTTACTGCTACTACGGTAGAAGGTGTTCTTGTTGAAATGGATACTGCTTATAAAGCAGCTGACACTCAGCAAAATAACGACCTCGCTTCTGTAAGTGCAGGTAAAGGTGCTGCTCTTGTTGGTATTCAAGATGCTGACGCTTACTTCACAGCTTTGACTGTTGAAGGTGCTTTGAAAGAAGTATACGAAAAAGTTGTTGCTAATGATTCTGGTGCTGGTGAACGTTTAGATATCGCTGAAGCTGAAATTGATGATCTTGAAGCTGCTTTGGGTTCTGCTACTGGCGCTGCGGGTATGGTATATGCTACTACAAATTATGTAGTATCTGGTACTACCGCTGTTGCTGCTATTAGTGCTCTCGACGCACAATTAAAAGCTACTGAAGAGTTGGTTGGTTCAAGTGATCTTCAAACGGCTTATGAAAACTCAGCTGCTAATGCACCTGATGGTCATGCACGTATTAAACTAGAAACAGGTCGTGACCTTCGTTTCGTAGATGATACCGATGACTCTACATATTTTATGGTTGATGCTGAAACAGGTAACGTTGTTATTACTGGTAGCTTGATTGTTACTGGTACTACAACTTCTGTAGATTCTTCAATTACTGAATTTACTTCACAAGCTATTAAAACTGGTACTGCTGGTATCGTAGGTCTAGACATTCGTCCTGGCGCTGCATTTACAGCTGTTCCTTCAGAAGTTATTGGTACTGGTAACGGTTCCCAAGTAACTTTCTCTGGTACTTTGACTCAAACTGATGTACAAAGTGTTATCATCACTGATAGTATTGAAACATTCACTGATGATAAAAATGGTTTCCTAGTCGGTTCTGCTGGTGGTACTGGTACTATTGATTATGCTACAGGCGCTTACTCTGTAACATTTAATGCTGCTCCTGCTAATACTCAGTCTGTTAATACTTCTTATAGTTATGCTGATGGATTTATTACACCTACTGCAGATCTATTCTCTACACGTTCTAATGCTGAAGCTCTTACCGCTGATGTTCGTATTGACAGTGCTGGTGTTCTTATTCTTGAGACTGCTGCTCTTCAAGCTAAAGCTGGTGTTGCTGTAACTGGTAATATTACTGTTACTGGTACTGTTGATGGTGTTGATGTTGCTGGTCTTAAATCTGACTATGATACTCATGTCAATGGTGCTGCTTCTAAGCACGATGCTACTGAAATTGACTATGAAAAAGTAGATGCTAATTATATTACTCCTGGAGCAAGTGTTGAAGTTGCTCTTACAGAAGTAGATGCTAAGATCAAAACTATTGATGATATCGTTGGTAGTGGTGAAGGCGAAACTCTTACATCACGTATTGCTGATGCTGAAGCTGCTATTGGTTCTACTGAAGGTGTTGAAGGTCTAGACTATGCTTCTACAAACTATGTAACGCTAGATTCTCCTTTGTTGGTTTCTGTTGCTGCTCTTGATGCTGCTCTTAAAACTACAGCTGATGATCTTGCTACAGAAGTAATTGCTCGTACTAACGCTGATACAGCTGATCGTAATGATCTTGCTTCAACAGATTCAGCTAAAGGCGCTTCTCTAGTCGGTATTGAAGATGCTGGTAGTAAAATTGTTGCTACTACTGTTGAAGGTGCATTGCAAGAAGCATTCACTAAGCTTGCTGAAGAAGCAACTGCTCGTACTAATGCTGATACAGCTATCTACACTGCTTTTGCCGCTGAAACTGGTGCTGCACTTGTAGGCATTGAAGATGTTGCTGCTAAATTTGCTGCTACTACTGTAGAAGGCGTTCTTGCTGAAATCGACACTGCTTATAAAGCAGCAGATGCAGCTATTCTTTCTTCTCTTGCTGCTACCACTGCATCTAATGGTGCCTCTCTAGTTGGTGTACAAGATGCTCTAAGTAACTTTACTGCTACTACTGTTGAAGGCGTTCTTGCTGAACTTCAGGCTAACCTAAATCAAGCTGTAGCAGATAACGGTGATGCTATCACTGCTGTTTACGAGAACTTTGCTGCTACTACCGCTGCTAAAGGTGCTTCTCTAGTTGGTATCGAAGATGTTGATGGTTACTTGACTGCTACTACTGTTGAAGGCGCTATCAAAGAGATCAGTGAGCGTATTACTAATAGTACATTTATTTACTCTTCTGAGAGTGCATCTACTTCTCACTTGGTTAACCACATGTTTGGTCAACAATTCTGTACTCTTGTTGTTATCGATGCAACGAATAACATGGTTATTCCTCAATCGGTAGTATTCAACAGTGCTAACCAAGCTACTGTTACATTTAATAGTGCTATCGACTGTACTGTTGTTTGTAATAAGTAATAAATAATAATTGAAGTGGTATATGGGATAATTTCTCATATACCACTTTTTTTATAATGGGAACATTAAATTGATAGAATAATTAATTTTCCCTATAGAAAGAAAGAAGAAATTATGAAGTCTTTTGGTAATTTAAACCTACAGCAAAACTTATTAAAGGCAGCTGTAATTGAATCATCCGAAGCTCTTCCTAATGCTAATGTGGCTAAAGGTCGTTTAGTTTTTCATGATGGGACACTATATATTTGTGTATCTATTATAGGAGCACCTTTATGGGTTCCTTTAACTAATAAAGCGTCTACATACTCACATAGACAGGAAGAAGCTTCTAAAGCATGGTTAATTGATCATGATCTTGGTTCTGAAGCAGTTGTTACTTTTGTTTATAACGAAAATAATGAAATGATTATTGCTGATTCTATTAAAATTGTTAATAGTAATCAAGTATTAATTGATTTTAATGATGAAATTGTAGGAAGCGCTGTTATTGTTTCTAGTGCTGCTATTTCTAGTGGTTTTAGAGCAGTACCTTGCTTTAATTACACACAAACAACTCCTTCTGAAGTATGGACTATTAATCATCGACTAGGATTTGATCCTTTGGTTCAAATCTTTATTGATGACAAATTTTTTATTCCTGCATATGTTAAACATGTTAGCGATAGTATTGTAGAGGTAGGTTTTACAGAACCAACTTCTGGAACTGCTCGTTGCATATAATTTTAAAGAAAGGTTCTTTTTAAATGGAAGTACATGGCGATTTAAACATGATGCAGAATCAACTTCAAAACGTTGCTTTAGAAGAAGTTACTGCATTTCCAGTTTCACCAGTAAAGGGACAATTTTGTTTTAAGTCTAAAATTGTTCATATTTGTGCCGATGTTATTGATGGGGTTCCTAGTTGGATTCCCATGACTAATGAAATTATGACCTATGTCCACACTCAGTCAACTGCAGATATTGAGTGGGTTGTAGAACATAATTTAGGTAAAGACGTAATCGTTCAAGTTGTTGATGCTAACGGCGAAGTAATGATTCCTAACTCTATTAATATTGATTCATCTACTAAAACTATTATTGGTTTTGGTAATGGGCAACAAGGTAGAGCTATCTGTATCGCTGCTGATAACGGTGGTGGCATCAATACTGTTACTGCTCACATTCATGAACAAGAAGAAGAGTCCGACACATGGACTATTCAACATGATTTAGGATATCAACCTATTATTCAGGTAGTATTGGCTGATAAGTTTCAAATTATTCCTAACGAAGTAGAACATGTCGATCTATCTCAAACGGTAGTTCGTTTCACACAACCACAATTAGGTAAAGCACGTTTAATCTAATTTAAAGAAAAGGTATATAATAATGCGTCAAGACGGTATTAAACTTACAGAAGGTTCTAGAGTTGTTAACTTAGTCGTTCCTTATGGTGATGAATTTCCTTTGGAACCAAATGACGGGGAAATTTTTCGTCGCTCTGACTTAAAAACAATTTTTATGTATGAAGATGGGGTTTGGGATAAACTAATTAGAATTAGTCAAAGTAAAAGCTTCTATACTTCTGAAGAAGTAGACGCTATTGCTACAAGTAAAGCTAACGAAGTATTAGCTGGCGCATCTGCAGAGAAGGTTCAAGTTCTTTCAGATCTTACAATTGCTTTAGAGACTGATCCCGATCTCGGAGCTAACGTTGTAACATCTATTGCAGAACGAGTTCCTTTGACTGGCGAAACTCCTATGACAGGATATCTTAAAGCTCCAGGTTTTGAGATTGTTTCTGCATTAGATGCTAAGATTGTTCTATCTGATGTAACTATTGATGCTACTGCATTGATTGAAGGTGTTGCACTTAAGAATTTCTTGTATAAAGCTGATGAGACAAGAGAGCCTAAAGTTGGTTTCATTGCTGACTGGACTCCATCTGTTCTTTCTGGTACAAATCAAAATCATATGGATGTAGCCAACTGTATTGGTGTACTTATGAAATCAGTTCAAGAACTTTCTGCACGAGTGCGTGAATTAGAGGCAAAGGCGTAAGTTAATAGATTTAATCCTTTTTAGATGAATTCTATAAGGATTTTAAAAAGATATATCTATTAATCATATTCTTATAGAATTTATTTTCTCTTAAAAACGGATGGTAATTAAGTATGGAAATCGGATATAAAGATATTAATGGTACAGATCTTGGTGATCTGTTAGTTCAGAAAGAAAATAATTTAAGTGATTTAACTAACATTCCTGAAGCATGTGATAATCTTGGTTTGGGAGATATGGCGTTTGAAGACGCTAATGAGAATATTAATGTATTACCACAACGTGATGGAGCTGCTGGACAATTAGTTTTCACTAATGGTGAAGGTGTTAGTAGTTTTGGTGATGTCGGTGAGATGGAAGGTTCTTTCGTAACTACTCCTAGTATTACTGGGGCTGGAGGAAGTCTTGCATTTGATGGCACTGAATACGCTTATAATGCAAGTGGTTCTTCTACCATTGACCCAACTGCAGATGCTTCCATTCAATATGTATGGAGTATTGACGGCGGTAATTTAGACTCTACTACAGGTAGTTCTATTAATGTATCATTTTCTCTACTACATGAAAACTCTGTTAGAACTTTGAGTGTTTATGCAGTAGATAGTAAAGGAAATAAAAGTAAAGCTGCCGAAATGGAGTTAGTTGTAGGAGCTATTGCTGCTCCTTCTGATTTAGCTATTTCTGTACCTTCACAAGTTCGTCCTGATGTGGCAACTGTATTAGATGTTACTGTCGGCAATGATGGCGGAGATCCTAATGGACTATTCTACGCTTGGGAATATAGTTTTGATGGTGGCTTAACTTGGGATGATATTTATTTTGAAGATAAGCGTTTAAAGACTCCTGAGATTACTATTGACTTTACTTTAGAAACTATTAAATTTAAAGTAACTGTTTATAATCGTGGCGGCAATTCTTTTGTAGTATCTGAAGAAGTAGCTACTGTTATTGCTCCTTCTCAAGCTATTTTGACTTTACCTGAAATTATTAGTATTAATACCCCTTATGTTTTAGGTATTGATTCTTTTGATGACGGTGGTGACACTAACTGTACTTATAATTGGGAAGTTGCTTTAGATGGTGTAACATGGAATCAAGTTGGATTTGTTGATCCTACTGTGAATAATCCTACTTATCAAACTGCTTTACCTGCGGAACTTCTTAAATTCCGTGTTACTATTACTAACGGTATTGGAGGCTCTTTAACTACTTCCGATCAAGTTATTACTCTGTCTATTGACGAAGATAGCGGTGTTATTGACACTACTATTAGAGTTTTGGGCGATGATTTCATTCAGAATGTTGAACAAGATCTAGGACAGTCTTCGTTTAGTAAAACTAGTATCGAGGTATTAAGTAATCGTGAAAAATATGATGTAACTCAAGATGGTGAATCTTTAGTTATTAACCACGGAAATGATGCTTCTGTACAGCCATTTATTGCTGGTAGTGAAGTATTAATTGATGGCGATACAGATGTAAAAACTACTATTTTAGACGCTATTAAGTCTGCAATTCCTGGAACTGGCGAATTAAAGTTTGAAGCGCTTCCTACTGTATTTAATACTGGTAGTACTTATTATATTTCTATTACATCTTTAAGTGATACTAAAATAATAATTAGTTATAGTGATTATAGTAATAGTTCTTATGGTACTGTTGTAGTAGGTGATATTAATGGTAATGTAATTACTTTTGGTAATGAATATGTATTTAATAGTGGTAATACT
>Ga0193964_1000438_pt1 | contig 20560 bp, 16 predicted proteins | sample FB_7_MG_FD_140323 | JGI IMG/M metagenome (GOLD analysis project Ga0193964, IMG submission 140323) | Microbial mat bacterial communities from the Broadkill River, Lewes, Delaware, United States - FB_7_MG | ecosystem: Environmental > Aquatic > Freshwater > River > Microbial mats | place: USA... | reverse complement strand
GGTAGATGGCAACGTTGCTTTTATGCATCGATGTAGTATGGCATTGGTCAACAACCACAGACCAATTGTGCACTTTGACAAACAAGAAACTATTCACAGTCGTTATGTGGGTCTTGGCAACTGTTGAACAAGAAAATTGAAGTAGCAGTTTTTCACAGTGTACGTGGTCGTTGTATGCAAAGTGTTTTAATATCTGACTGTCAAATGTGCGACTCCTTTGCGCGATTGGTGTCGACCACCGAGCAGAGACAAACAATCAAAATGTCATTTTGCGCACAACACTTTCCACTTTGTCGACACTGGCAAGATTCGAGTGTTTAAATAGCCAAAGTTCCGAGGTCGTTTTGCAACATGTGTTTCTGTTGTATGTACAAAAGCGTAAAAGTGAGATTATAGAAGGATAGATTTTCACGTAAACATCAAACCAATAATCAACAATGTTTTGCAGATGGGCGATTTAATTTGACGAGTCGGCCTATGCAAGGTGTATGTTTGTTCAGCCGGTCTTTGTAAAACTGGGATGGCAACATAATCTATCGTTCCCAAACCATATCATAATTTTTACCAATCAACGCTGACAGATTCGCATGGTGTAGATTTACCCGTGTATTTTTGATTATCAAACTTGCGAGTGGGCATTTCTTTCTGTGGTCCTGGCGGTGTGTTTTTTTGCCATCGGAAAGTTTCTCAACAATTTGTTCGATTTTGACCATCAAAAAAAGTAGCAGTTTTTGCCAATTTGTGCGGTGACGATTTTTGCCAGACTTTTGAAAAACGTGTGTACAGGTTTGAAAAAAATGCAAACCAACATTTGAAAAAGATTCCTTGCGTGCATGCACAGATCGCAACCGTCAAAAAAAGAAACCTTTTTGAAATATTCTATATACAGTCGCAACATTCTGTGTCGACTGTCAATGGAAGTTCAAGGACAGGCAATGTGTTGAAGTCTGTCAATACTTCCAATTCCTTTATCCACAAACATCACATTTGCGTATGCAAAGATTCACAATTGCCGAATGTGTTGGTTTGTATGCGCAGAATTATTTTTTTTCTTTAATGTGCTCTCTGGCTCGCATTTGGTTGTCAGAAGAAAAAACATGCTTTCGGTTGTTCCGCGCTTTGCAAGCGCATGAAGCACACTTTGACCCCAAATATCGACGCAGTTTACATTCACACCGCTCTCAATCAGTTGTCTTCCAAAGCGGCACGATGCGTTGCGATCATCTTTCTCCGCAACAAGATCAGAAAAATTTCGACCGAAACATTCTCGATCACCGATCATTCGTTCAAATGGCCGATCACCAAATATCGATCGCCGATTGCGCATCGCGTTGCACAAACAACAACCAAACACAACCATGACTTTTCAACCAGATACAGAACAACAACAACAATTGATTGCAGATGCAATTGCAAACAAGGTTTTGGAAATGGACCAGCGGAAAATGATGTGGTTTCGGCTGGTCGCTTCTGGCGATCGGCGAATTTCCGAAATCGAACATACAATTCACAACACAGGCCACGGGCGCGTGTTTGTAAATTGTCGCAACCCGTATGGCTTCACTGCGCTCATGATCGCTGCGAAAAGTGGATGCGAAAAACTCGTCCAAGTTCTTGTGCGCAATGCCGCGAACCAGCGATTGATGCACAGCACTGGCCTCACGGCATTGGCGATGGCGGCTCAAGCAGGTCACACAAATGTTGTGCGAATTCTCATCGCTCACGATCACGAGATGACACTTTCCCACATGACCACTTTCGGAATGTCAATTCGCAACGAGGCCAACAACCGAGATCTCGCATACATTGTGAATATTGTCGACAGTGCTCGAGAATCTATGCTTTCAACCAAACTGCGAAACTGCCCTGACCAAAGTGTTGACGAGTGGCGCACCCTTCAAAAAATTGTCGCATTCGAAAAGGAGTTTGCGGCCGGAAACATTACCAACATTGGGCAGGAACAGTGGCTGATCGCAATTGCTGTTGCAATTGACGTTAATTCAGTGGATCACCTCCAGTTGTTGCACGAGCACGCAGATCGACCCTCGTTTGCCAATCCGCACTTGAATTATCTCGAAGAAATTCTTGCGCGTGTGCACCGTGGACGTGCCCTGCCCGACGTTCGACGCTACATTGCCACGCAGTGTGAAACTGAAGCATTTTTAGAAGTCAACTGGGACGCACTTCACGAAACTGCAAACAAAGTGTCGGGTTTATGCATGGAGAATCGAAACACAGATGCATGTGGTCGTCAACAAACTCTCTGATTAAACGGTTGGTTATTTTCAGAAAAAAGCATTTTAGTTCTCCTGCAAGTGCACGCGTGTCTCTCAAAATGTTTACCACTTGAAATAAACACACATGTACTCAACATATCGGTCTGACCACCATGTGCGTTTGTGATATGTTTTTATGTACAAGTGCGATGTTTGCGGATAAACCCGCCGAAAATATTCACAGACTTGAACGCATTCCGTCTTTCTCGACTTCCATTGGCAATCAATACAAAACTTGGTCACAACATAACCGCATTCACCTTTTCTTGCTTTCAACTGCAGTTTTCCGCGATGAATCGTCTTTTCCAACGCCTTGAAGATGCGCAATTGAAACGACGTCAGAGAGCGCTGGTCTTTTTTGTAAATGCTCATGAGAGTCTTGAGATGGTTTGCGTCGTACCGCTCCTGCGAAATAGGCGGTGCAGACGGGCATTTCTCGAGTGACATTTTTCGTCACGATGGAATTGTGTGTTTAACCATCGGTCATTTCGAAAGATAACACGCGTGATTTCAATTGTAATTCTCTGTTTGGTTTGTTCTGCAGCAACCAGCTGTTTTCGGACCGGAAGAAAATACATCGCGATCACAGACTTGTCGACTTATCGTTTAACACGAATAATGTTTTACAGTTTTTGCTATCTCCCACATTGCAATCTGCGGTGGTAAAAAGGTTTGCAGCGTGGGGTTGGAGATCGTGACTTTTGCTATACCCAACATAACCAGCACGGGAAGATCTTTTGCACGCAAGCCAACACAAACATCAACAAGTTTTTTCAAGACAAACTGTTTCAGAAACGGCTTGCCCTTTTTTCGTGGAAAACAAGTTGAAATGCATTCGTCTGTCATTTCTGCGCCCGCGGAAAGCAAACCTTTGGCATGATTGTAATAACCGTCTTTCACCGCAATATAAAGTGGTGTCATGTTGCTTTTTCCAAACGCGTCGACATTTGTGGTGTATTGTGCAATCTTCATGACCACCGCCACGGTGCATTTACCGATAGCATTGTGCAAAGCAATATTTCCATCGGTATCGACAACGTTGACACTGTCGATCACGTCTTGTTTGACAGTATCGTGTTCAAATAGCAAAGTTACAAGCGCATTCCGGACTTTGTTACCGTAACGAATAACATATTGTAAAGCGGTGCACTTTTGTGACCCACAGAGTGATTGCAAACTACATCCTGCTGTGAGCAATTGGCCAAACATTGCAACGTTTGCCGAATCGAAAGCAATTTTCAAAGGACTGCGACCACAGTCATCAACGCGATCCAAATCGAGTGTTTCCAACTTGCAAAGTTTCTCTACGGCATAGAGACGCTGCGCGTCGATGGCTTTGTGCAACGTGAACCCAATATGCGGATCAGCAGAGAATCCGAGCAAAATATCAATCTGAACATCCAGGTCCAACTGAACAGCAAGTGCGAGGGCCGTGTCGCCACTTTTGTTGACCTTGTTCACATCAACAGCACTGTCGCACACTCGCATGATCATTTCCAAATTACGTGATAAAACTGCATTATGGAGCGGATATCCAATATGAGGATCGGCAAACGCACCAAGTAACGTTTCAAATTCCCAAATGGATGCGCAGAGCGCAGCGATGCACAATGGTGTCTTTCCATCTTTGTTTGCCCTGTTGACATCCACTTTTGGATGAGCAACCAAGCGTCGAAAAGTTTCTCGATTGCTTGAACGTGCTTTCATGGCGTGAACAAGCAGAGTGTCTCCGTTCTCAAAAATCCCATTGAGATCAACGTGTGGGTTGTCGAAGAGAAAATAAAAATCATTGAGTTCCGCGGCGCACATGAGAGGTGTGACGTCTTGCTTGCCCACTTTTTGCACGTCGGCCCCCACGGCAAGCAGAGCATCCACCACCCTATAATGTTTGTTTTTCATCGCCAAAATGAGAGGTGTATCCGACCCACCAATTGTGCGACATGAATTAACGTCCACATTGTGATCAATGAGATATTGGGTTGTTGACAGATCGCCTTGGATTGCGCTCATTCCAATGAGGGGAATTCCGTTGCACATTGAGATGTCAAAATCGCATTTGACACACGAAAAACGACAGAATAAGCGAAATATGGCTTTTCCAAATGCATCATACGTCCTCGCGAGCGCGGTGCAACCATAGACATCGACAAGATTTCCATCGACTTTTCCGGTATCGAGAAGTTTTTTCAGAATGTCGGCGGTCGCAAGACCCGCCGCCACATGAGCCGGTGTTTGCAAAGATTTGTCACGTGCATTCACGTCTGCGCCATTGTCTAAAAGTAGCCCCAATGTGCCAGCATGCTCGTTTCGAACAGCACAGTGCAATGCCGTTTCGCCACCTTCAGTTTGGCAATTCACCAAGTCTGGAGCGACACGCAAAAATTCTTTGACGATTTCTGTTTTGCCATCGTCTGCTTGACCGACAAAAAAATTCATTGCCGCTTGTGAAGACAAATCGTTGGCGACGTTGCACATCTCAGATCCATAACCAGCATCAAGAAGAGAAAGTTTTAAACTGCCATCCATGATTGATTCTTCAATGCAGTTTGTTTTGTTGTCTGTCTTCCGATTTGGGCTAACTCAATGTCATTCGCTCAAACAAACAATCGGTGGCCCATTCGCTCAAACAAACAATCGGTGGCCCATTCGCTCAAACAAATGATCAGTGGCCCATTCGCTCAAACAAATGATCGGGGAACAATCGCCATCTGACCGAATGAATGCGCCGACAACACACAGTTATAGCAACAATGACCAAACTGTTTGTGCAATCTTTCCGCGTTCCAAATTGCTGGTCGGAAGAAAAAGCACGATACGACGAAAGCGGATTTTCGGGAAAGTGTCTCTCGATCAAAAAGTCAAACTGTCTCGCACCGTTTGCGACAATCTACATCTGGAATGTGACCACTCGGCGACGTATCGGTGGTAAAGACGGAACCGTGTCCGAGAGCAGTTGTATTGACTGGAGCACAACAGATTGGCGCACCGCATTGCAAACAGTTGACCTTGGCAAACGCGCACAAACAGACATGCCACCGGAAATCTGTATCTTAAGCAAAACCTGCCAACTGGCGTTCACCATCGATATAAAAAGCTTGGTTGTCACCAATGTGGGTGGGTTTGCAACGAGCGTTGACAACGTGCCAGGCGAAAACAAAAATCTTTCATTTCAGTATGGCGACAAACTTTACATCTGTGGACCATCTGATTTGGACAATGACGACGCGCAACTGAGATTGCACTTGTGCACGGTGGCGAGCGCTGCCAAGCCTCATTTTGAAAGTCGCGTCGAGTGGTCACGAAACTCTCTGATCGCAGACCACTATTCCGTGCACAGGCGTGGACAAAAGCCACAAAAAAAACTTCAACTGCAGTGCGGAAGTCCCCACATGCACATCGAAGTGACGAAACATGATCAAACGGTTGTTCTTGACAATTTCAGCGACAATTCTCCCATGACAACAAACAAAACGGATCGCGACAGGTGGCTTGTTGGTGGATTTCAATCAGCATCGCTTGGTATTACACGAAGCAACCGTTCAAGGGTGACGACGTGGTTAACAGAGGATTGGCCAGTGACTTTTTTTGTGGGCAACAATGGAAAGCTTTCTTTTTCGGTCAAGTGGAAAAGATGTATCGGCGACTTGTATGGCTTGGGAGTGATCGATTGCCAAGCAAAGGTCTATGGTCCACAAGAGCACTGCCGTCGATGCAAAGAAGCAAATGAATGGGATTGTTACGGAGTTTAAAGATTGTTAAATCACGTTTCATTTTGTTACGAAATTTTCATGTTGTGTAAAGAGGACCACCTATGCCACCCATGAGTCCAAGCATGTACTGTGCCGATGGCATTCGACGTGTATGCGATTTCTGTCTTTGTTCTTCGTCAAAGCGGGCGCGCTCTTGCGTATTCAGGTTGGCATACCAGAGCATGTGAGCGGCGTCTTTTTGCGCTCTCTCTGTTCTTGCTTTTTGTCGGCGTTTAACAAATGCCAATAATTCTTTTTCGTTTTCTTTGTAAATGCGCTCAATATGTTCCACAAATAAACGTGAAGGAAGTACATTGTGGTCTTCATAATAGTGCGACAATCCAGCAGGCCAAACAAGGTCTGAGCCGTCATCAAGCGCAGTTGAAAACTCTGCACAGTGGTTGTGTTTTTTGCAAATTCTGCACGGGCTGATTCCCATGTAATCACTCCTGGCGATCTTGTCACAACCATCCTCCACAACTTTCAGTTTCTGTATGAAAGCTTTGTTTTCGTCAGACAAAGGGCCGGTTGAAGACACTGGGAATGGCAAGTTGCTTTCTTCGTCGGTTTCAAACTTTTTTGTGGGATCGCAACTGCTTTTTCTCCAATAGCCTTCACGGATCGTGAACACTTTCGACTGGTTTGTTCGGCATGTGCTGCGACACGTTCCAAATGAAATGTTTTGATTTGAATATTGCATTAGTCAACTTTTGTTCCGGTTGAGTTTTTTTTTCAATTTCACACCGCCAACATTTTCGTGCTGAAGAAAGATGAGTGCAGCGCTTGTGCATGCGGCCAAAAACAACCAAATCAAAAACCTCCGAAAACTTATTGCCGACGCAACATGGTCGGCACAAAAGTATCGCGATGCTTTGGACGAGGTGGCGAAAAGAGGGTACAAAAAACTCGTATTCCTGGTCGCAAATCAAGGAATAGCTGCGGCAGACACAAGCGAAATTCTTGGCAAAACTGGAGAGTTGTCGCCACTGATGCACGCCTGCAGCAACGGACACTTGGGAACGGTTAGCCGTCTTGTGTATGCTGGAAGCGATGTAAATGGACAAGAATATGTCCTCGGAAACATGCCACTCCACAACGCCGCCCGGAACGGTCACGTGAACATTGTCAAGTTTTTGTTGTCAGAAGGTGCCAAAGTCGACGCGAAAAACTCGCACGCCGAAACGGCTCTGCATCTCGCCTGTGCGAGTGGACAATACCACGTTGCAAAATTGCTGATTAAGAGTGGGGCGAGCATTCACAAGGCCACGGCAATTCCACAGGGAACCGCGTTGAGTGTTGCGGCAAAAACTGGTGACGTACGACTTTTGCGACTCTTGCATGAGGGAAGATACATGGTGACACATCAACTGCCAGTCTACAATGCCGCAATGCGAGGACATCTTGCCGCTGTCAAATATTTGTTGCACAAAGGACATAGTTCAAATGATCGGCAGCTTATTCCCAATCTTGTCAGTCTTGTGCGCTACGATGGCGGCTTTGACATTTTAGAGTACATGTTGAAACAAGAGGGTTCCAAAGACGTAACGGGCGCGTTGGAAAACCTGTGCCATGTGCAAGATTGTGATTATGTGAAAACGTTGGAACTCTTGTTGTCGCATGGTGCAAACATCAATTGTGACGCATTTGAACGCTACCAGTGCCCAACGGCAACTTTATTGGGCATCGAGGCCAGCCAAGCGAAACCAAATCTATTTCGCATGAGAGAACTAATCAAGCACGGCGCCAACATCGACCAAAAAGACAACAACGACATGTCCCCAATGGATTATGCCGCAAGCTGTTGGCGTGACCACCCATCACTCTATTTTCTGTTGGAAGTCGGCGCCGACCCAACGTTGGTTGACGCTTTCGGTCGTGATTGGGTGCCGGAGAACGTTGCACGCGCAGTTTCAATCGTCACGCAAAAGTTGCTTTTGGATGTCGCTCTTTTGCTAAAGCCTTTCAATCTGCCAACTCTGGTGGTTTATCGTATCTACATGAAGGTAATGTGTGATCGTCCGCACGTAACCATGTGTCGGTTTGACGCATGGAAACTTCTAACCGCTGTGAAGAAAAATTAAATCGCTTTTGTGCAATGGAATATTTGCATCGGCGATTCAACTCCAAAAATCGAACGTTCACTCAAAAAGGCTCTTGATCTCCGTTGTCGCACCAGGCGGCAAGACACCCAATTGTGGCACACCAAACATGTGCTGTGCAAGTTTGGTATATTGATTAAACTCTTCTCGTACATACTTTGGCGACAAGGCTGCTTTGACAGCTTTGATCTCTTTTGCAGACGGCACTCGCGGATGCTTGTACTGAGTTGTCTTCAAACACACAGTGTTTTCGTGAATAAGCGGTGCGCTTTGCTGATTGGGAGAAAAATAGTGTGCCGGCACTGCTCCACGTTGTGCAATGATTGCCAATCGCCGTGCGGTGTCTTCGTCGTACGTCGGTGTGTGCGTTCCAACGACAAACCGCAAGCGAGTTGCCGAAGGATCGTTGCGTCGAGACTCTACGCGGTGGAGCGAACGGTCGATATTTGCGAGCCATGGAAGACTTGTTGCTGCCGATTGATCGAGTTGCCGACCGACTGCCTCAAAATGCACTGTTCCGCTCGTCCACAGAACCATAGATTTTGGTGGTGGCGCAAACGAAAACTTGTCCAAGACACCCATCAGCTTCATGGCGCGATCGTCAGTTCCGATGCGCTTGAAACCGTGCGATGTAAACATATCGGGCTTTCCGAGATACTCGCAGATCAAACGACGCACAACCGGATCACGCGTGCCGAGCACAAAGAACAGTTTCATGTTTCCGGTATCGTTGTTGATGATCGCCTGCACTCGATTTGTACGCTGTCCATGTCGCGCTCCATACTCGTCAATGTGTGCCACAGTGCGCACTGTTTTTGTCTGGCCTTTCACTGGCCTTCCCTCGACAACCTTGCACGAATCTACACTGATGCAAGTTCGTTCCGGCGTTCCAGCAAGTGCCAACAGCCACATTGTGCGCGTCGGTGCACTGGCGCACATCAAACGTGCACATACGTTGTGAAAGACTGGTAAATAGGAGAACTTGACACGCTCTGTGGTTGCTTCTTGCGTCACAGCATCGCGCACTTGCAACAGCGTTTCGTCCCACTGTGCTCTTTTCGGTGCGGTGTACTGCAGGAATTGGTAGCCGAAACTTCCGTTTCCACAACCACTGCTCACGCGACGGTAAACATTGGCGGCTGCGAGATCGCCAGCAAGCACCATTTTTCGCGTTTCATGTAGCCGACGTTCGCACTCTTGGCTTTCTTGTTCATCTGCGACCTTGGTTCGCTCTTGTTCATCATAGGCGTCAGCGTACATATCGACCATTGCCTCTCCGACCCAGCGACGCGCTCTCTGAATGGTTTCTTCATCGACAGCATTTTTCACAATGACAACGCCAAGTCCGTCAAAGAGATGCTTTCGTAAACGCTGAACTGTCTCGTCTGAAAACGTTTCGGTCAAACAGTCAATCACAAAGTCGAGCGATTGTTTCTCGTCGTGTTGGGAATTTTTGTCGACTTGTCCGTTCATGAGGCGTGTCAAGCGACTTTCGATCGCGCACAAAATGCGCTCGTCACGAACATTGGTCGGACACTCGGCGGCGGCTTCAGCACGACGCTCTTTGTCGACATTGCGCACGTTGATTTTTTTCGCAGCGACGCATTCCGTTTCGCTCGCAGCGCTAATTTCACTCTGTGAACGCTTTCTGTGATTTTCCGCGACCGGTTGCGCGTTTGGATTGCTTGAGTTGTGTTGCAAAGACATTGTTGTCTTCAATATGCCGTGTGCAGGGTTGGCTCAGCAATTTCGTTCCGACGCGCAGCCGATCGCCGATCACTTTTCGTTCAAATCGGCAATCGATCGATCGATCACTTTTGTCGACGATCGCTTGCACCAACCAAACCCAACGCTGACGAAAACAATGACTGATAGTAAAGAAGAAATCTTGGACCGTTTCTTGTCTTCTTTGAAAACACTCGATCCACCAACAATAAGCGAGATTCACATGGTCAAACAAATCTCCAATGCTGTCAAAGACGCCGATGAACATTTTGAGAGTGATCGCATTTGCAACGCATTTGTCATTGCAGCAAAGTCTGGGTTTACAAACCTCGTCGAGTTGATGTTGACACTCAACAAAAACCTTATTGATCTTTGCGATTCAAACAAGAACACGGCACTTGCTTGGGCAACGATCCGTGGCTGTAGCGGAACAGTCGCGTTTCTCCTTGATGCCGGGGCCGATGTCAATAAGGTCGAAGGTGATGGGAACCCCCCAGTCTATTGGGCCGTTTACCACAAAAGGCACGTGATACTCGGGCAGCTGTTAAAGGCCGGTGCCGACGTTGACAGAACCAACGCGGCCGGACAGACTCCGCTTTTGTGTGCCGTTTGGCGTGGTGACGAGAAACTTGTCGAACAACTGCTGGAAGCCAACGCTCGGGTTGATATACAGACCCACTTGGGAAGAAGCCCACTTTTAGTGGCAATCAGAAAACGTTGTGTTAAAATCATTGAGCGTTTGCTCGCTGCCGACGCAGAAATCACTCTGCGTGTCCTTTCAGCGGCACCTCCTGAATTTGCGAAAATATTTGAGCAAACTCAACAAAAACGTGAATGGCAACGCTTGATAAATCTCGCTGTTCACGTTCACCCGCTCGATTTGCCCGTGTTGGTCGTTTACAACATTTACAAGAAAATCCCAAGATATAGGGAACACATGGTGCCGCTGCATCTTGCGTGGACCGTGCTCAAAAGCATTAAACAACAAACCCATTGAAGCTGCACGAAATCGCCACCCTGGTTTTTTTCATTCAAACATCTCCGTACCATTCTTTAAAGAGAGACACACTGTCTGAGAATTCCTGCCATCCATTTTCACACAGCATTTCGAGCGTAATACCACGTGAATAGCCGACCTCTTGCAGTTTGCGTGCCACAGATTCGTGAAAGTATGTATCGTTCTTGTGCAACGGTCGCATGTAAGGCTGACTCACATGCACGTGCTTGATGAGGCCAATATGCTTGTCGATTGTGTTCATAATTTCGTCACTCTCATTTTCCAGCATGGCGTTGCCAACGTCGAGTGTCATTCCAATGCGTGCATGATCGACAAGCTTGACAAACTCGGCAGTCTCTGATGATGTTGTGAGAAAGTTGCATTTGTACGCACTGCTATTGTTCTCGACACAAAGTGTAAACTGATCCAGCTTTTCCTGATCGAGCGCGTCGCCAAGTTTGCGAAAGAACACTGCAGCAATTTGTTGAGCAGCGCAGAGCGACATTCCGTCTGGCACTCTGCGATTGACAGGCGATCCAAAAACCATAATGCGACTTTGTGTCGGCAAAGCGGCTTTCGCGACGTTGACAATGTGAGCGAGCAGCTTGTCAGATGTCTTTTCACAAAAAATATTGAGGTCACGCAGACCGTATGTGATGGACTGCAGAGAGTATTGTGGGGGGACAAGCTTTTTTGCGCCCAAAAGTCTCTGCGTATCTGCTACCAACTTGACTGCTGCATTTGCCGCAAAAAACCCTTCCCATGTTTGAAAAAGAACGGTTGGTGCCACTTCACAATAGTCCATATCAAACCAATTGGATAGCGCACAAAACTGTATCCACGCTGTTTCGATTGGAACGTGCTCTGGCGCAAGCTTTGCCAAAGCGATGGCGGAAATGCCCTTTTTGGCGCGTCCAGTCTGTGTCAGCTGTTTTGTTTGCGCTTGAGTGTATGCAGAAATATCGGCCAGAACCGTTTCCTTTGTGCGCACGTATCTCGGTTGGTCTTTTTTCGCTGCGCGCACAAGATGCTCGGCAAAAATGGTTTCAATGTCGTAAGAAACCGTTGGGCTTGTTTTCACAACGCAATTGTTGACACTGTCTGGAAAGAGTTGCAAAATGCTCTCTGTCGCCAGTGGCTCTGTACACAGGTTGAACGTGCCACTAGAGTTTTTTGAGCAGATGGCGTCGAGGTCTCGCACCAACCACTGCATGTTGTACCATTGAAAGTGTGTCGCACGCGAAATGTTTTCCACGCAGTTGTTGTTGAGCAAATCGTAGATGACATTTTTCTTCAACCCACGACCAAAGAGCGCTGGAAGCCTGACAACAATCACGTTGTCAAAGTGCTCGCGAACAAACTCTTCAAACGCAAAGCGATGTCGTCCGTATGCGTGCGTTGCAGTTGGCTTTGTCGTCTCGTTTTGACCGGTGACGCTTGTGTCGTACACATCGACGGTGCTGATCAGCACAAGTTTCTTTGTAATGTTGACGCTCTTTAAAACGTCTTGAATAGCGACTATGTTTCTCCAATCATTTTCTGGGTCTTTGTTGGCGAGCCACTTTGCAGCCGGCAACGCACAAAAGTACACGGTGTCAAATTGCTGACCACGGGCGCTTTCGATGTTTTTGCTGTTGTACAGACTGGTGAATGTCTTGTTGCGCAAGAGCCAATGGCCAACAAAGCCTGTGAATCCAAAAAGTGCACAGGTGCTCATCTTTTAACAGCAGTGTTTTGGTGCGACGCTTTTTTTACGTTTTTTCTGCACGCTCGGCCGCAAGCGTGTAATTGGTTTCCTTCCAGCGTCGTCCGTCGTGCGCCATCTTGACAGTGAATGTTGAATTCCAGATCTTGCACAAATCACACGTTGCGCAATAGCAGGTGCGATGTTCTCGATTAATGCGCTTCCCATTGATCCAGTGCTCAATCAAATACACATTGTCAGTCTCCCCAGATTCCTTCACGTGTGCAACGGCGTCTTTGCGGGTGCGAAATGCGCACACATAAGTGGTTTCTCGGGCAAGCGTACTTTCAGCAGATAAATGTGCTGCACGCTGACGTAAATTGGCACGTTGGTATACTCGAAATGTAGAGTTTTGTTTCGTGCTCTTTTTTCCGACACGGGTTGACGACAAAGACATCTTTTCTTCTTCGGTTCACGTTTCGGTAAAAAAACAAAGATGAAGCGTGCAGTGATTATTGGTGCCGGGTGGTACGGACTTTACGCTGCCGACTATTTGCTAAAGCACGCACGATTTGCAGACTGGGAAATCTGCGTTGTGGAGAAGAACGCAGACATTATGACCGACTGTGCATCATGTTTCAATCAGTGTCGCCTCCATCTCGGCTTTCACTACCCAAGATCGCACGAAACACGCACACTCTGTCGGAAGGGTTTTGACGATTTCCTCGCCGAGTTTCCGCACCTGGCAGAGCCCGTAGAAGACAACTACTATATGATTTCGGACCGTTCACTAATCGATTTGAAGACGTACACTGCCATCTTCCATCATGAAAAATACGACTTTGAGCAAGTCGAGTGTCCGAGTGCTCTGTCTCACGCCGACGGCAATGTTTTAATTCGTGTCAAAGAGCAATTTATTAACCCAAAAACTGTACGGCAACACTTTAGAGAGAGCCTGTCCGAAAAAGAACGGTTGCAGTGGATGTTCAATTGTCGCGTTTGCGATTGTGATCCAACTGCCAAAACTCTCCATATCACAAACACAACAAACAATTCCGACTCTGTTTTGTCGTACGATCTGTGCATCGACTGTAGCAATTATCAAGCCCCACTTGAACCACCGATCGCCCTGAAAGATACCGTATGCTACGAGGCGTTTGTGGCCCTACTGTACAAGCGGACAGAACGTTTCCAACAGTTATTTGGGGCATTGACCGTCATGGATGGGCCTTTTTTTTCTTTCTACCCTTACGATCCCGCCCAAAATCTATTTACACTGACGCACGTCGTGCACGGCGTTGCTCGCCGCGGAACAGACTTTCGAGACATGCCCGTTCTGACTGAGAAAACGGTGGCTGCGATGCGCACAAAGATTGAGGTGGAAGTCGCTCGTTACTTTCCTGGGTTTCTTCAATCTTTTGAATTTCATTCACACTTTTGCAGCCCCAAGACCAAACTTCAGAGTGTGAGCGACAGCCGAAGACTTTTGTTTCGAAGCGTCACGCCCACGTTGCATCGGGTAAGCTGTGGAAAAATCACCGGGGTATTTGAATTACGCGACAAGCTTGAGGGCGTCTTGAACAGCACCGCAGACTGATTTTCTCGAGTAAAGCGTATGTTTGTCGAGGAAGACCGCCTAATTAGCATCCACCCAGTCCTGTCGGTATGTCCATGTTTCTTGCGGCTGATCGGTACGGTAATAATAAAACGGCGCTTCGAAAGCATTATAATCAAGATCGTTCACCTCTAGCACGGGAATGCAACCACACATAATTGCCTCTAACATTCTATAGGACCACTTGTAAACGTCAGTGGGGCACAGAACGTACTTTGAACTGACATCGCCGCAAAGTAGTCTTGATCAAACAAAAACTTGTGTTTTTTGTCTCGACCGCGAAGACTCTGTGCAACTCACAGTCTCACACCAATAAACGAATACTGCTCACAAACACATTTTTTAATTATTGGAGATACAAAACTGCCTGCGTGCCTTTTGCGTGCACAAGAATATTTGCTGTCCGCGCATAGACGTCAACAGTTATACTGTCGTGAATCCCATGAAAAGAGATCGATAAATTATCCAACACACTTGTTGCCATCAACGAGTCGACGTTGCGACCAAATATAGCATCGTCAATGCTCATTTGCAAATCGGCTACCGGCACATAGAGCCAGCCCGGTGCATTTGAAACCTGTTGCGTTGGTACATTCACTGAAGGCCACGCCGGGGAACCATCAACTTTCATGTGGAGTGACACAGCCGTTGGAGGAAAAGTTTTTTGCGGCACGCCTTGGAGACATGGGTGCACATAGAGGAATAGGGCCATTATCGGTAGCGCAATGTGTAATCGTCGGGCCACATTATCTCCTGGTACCAAATCAAAGGTATCTAGATGGATATAATCAAATAGTAAGCTTCTTTGATCGATGATGTGCGACTTTAGCGAAACCGATTGGTATTCAAGCTGAGGAATTGCGTCCCAGTCAAGACCGTCTTGTAGAAAATCCACATTCAAGCGGGTCGTTCCGTAGCAACCTTGTTGCAAAAGCCGACTTGGGAACAGTGCAATTGGACATGACCAATACCACGCTTTTTTGTGCCGCATCATTTCTTCCAGCAATTCGATTGGTGCAGTCTTACACATTTGCAACAGAGTATTATCTGAGACACTATTGTCACAAATCAATGCCTGAATAACAATTAGATTTGCCACACGCCGCGGAAAGTTCAGTTGCAAGCACAATATACCAAACAGCGTATTACACCAGCCAGGGGCACTTTGCTGGTTACCCGTTTCTCTATGGTAAACAAGCGCTGCCAACTTGCTGTCTGTAGACGATAATATTCCACTATCAACCTCCAGATGTAGTTTGTAATTGACATCGGGAAAGGACAGGGTTGCCCGGCTTCTCCTTACTTCATCATTCAACTCTATTGGCCATATAAACCTAAATTTTGAACAAATTGTGGGCCCATTGCTTGGCAGTGCATATCGCGTGTACCGTCTTGCGCTCACCGCTTTCAACCTGCGCCAGCAACTGTTTGCAGAATTATCGCGATCGTAAAATGCTGTCTCTTGCCGGGCGCACTTACGCAAGGCCTTGGTAACTAAACAATGCTGTGTTGTCATGACACACATTTCGTGATGCTCGATAGCAGTTGCCATCAGTGTTACTTTCTCGTTTGTGTTTTTATTTTGTTTTACCTCCATGTCCCTTTATGCGTTTTGTTTATTTTTTAGTGTACCAAAACACTTGCATACATCAATTGCGACCCAAATCTTGTACATTGTGGGCTGATCAAAGTTTGGCATGGTAAACTCGGAGATAATGCAGAGCACAAGATTTGGCAGATTCATCGTGTGCAATCCCCGGCAAATTTCAAATACGGTGCGAATATGAATGCGCCACAGATATTTTTTTTCCGCTTGTCAGAGCAAAGCATTGGAACGAATTGACAAACGAAAAAATTTCGCTTTCAACTCAACTTTGAGCGGTTCAATCGTACAAATACAATAGACAAGGTTAAAATGGACCCAATTCCAACAATGATCATAGGTGCGGTCTGTGCAGCGATCGGCATTTGTGTTTTGATCGGTGGCCGAATTTGGAGCGACCGGCGTTCGGCGACAATGGCCGATGGAATCATGGAATGCGGCTATATGGTTGCGACAATTGGTGCTTGTTTATACTTTTGCGCGACGGGCATTGTTGTGTTTGTTGTTGGTGCGATCGCGTACAGCGCAACCGAGTAAAAGGGGGAGAGATTTCTTTGTCAAACTCTTCCGATTTGTTTAATGGTTTTAAGCAATGACCATGCTTTGAAACGCGATACACAATAATGTTCGCGAGCAAATGAAGCACAACTGTAGATTTCATGTAGCGTTTACCAAACCCGCGTTGAGCGAAAGGTGCACGTTTGACCGAACGAATGCCGCAAAAATTCTGGCGTCGGCGGCAGAGCACGAAAAAAATCTGAAAGCAACATTGACATGTTTCGCACAATTACAAAGAACAGCTGCAACGGCACCGCCACGGCACGCAATGTGAGCAAGGGTGCGGGTGGGTTGCACCAGTCGACGAGCCAACGGCAGAGTCTGGAAGAGTCTCGGCAAGCGCTCGAAATCGGAGGCCTGTTGCAATCGTGGCCGCGCGACAAGGCCAATACGATCCTCAACGTTTGTCCGCAAGGCGAAGAGCACGTGGTCGAGCGATTTGGACAACTTTACGACATTCGCAAAGCGGGGCTTTACTTTACCCTGCCGCTGATTGACAAGATTCGCTACCGCGTTGATATGCGCGAAAAGGCTCTCGCAATTGACTCGCAGACGTGCATCACCAAGGACAACGTCAGCACGCAAGTCAGCGGCGTTGTGTATGCCAGTTTTTTCAATGCTCGTCTCGCTGCGTACGGCCACTACAATCCACTTTTCGCGGTCATGCAGCACGCAAAATCGATGATGCGAGCAACAGTGGGTCAAGTTGAACTCGATCAGCTGTTCCACGATCGTGACTATGTCAACAGCAAGATCACAAATGCGATTTGTGAAGCTTCATCTAAATGGGGCCTCACAGTGCTGCGCTACGAAATCACTGACATCACGCCCGACCGTCACATTGCCGAAGCAATGGACAAGCAGGCCGCTGCAGAGCGCTATCGGCGCGAAAAGGTGCTCAAGGCTCAGGGAGAAAAGGAAGCAGCGGTTCTCACATCAGAGGGCCTACTGATTGCACGTACCAATGAAGCAGAGGCAACGCGTCGCGAACTCGAAGCACATGCGCAGGGGCAAGCAAAGGCGATGCATCTTGAGGCGACCGCGCAAAAGCTTGCGATCGAGTCGGTTTCAAAGGCACTCTCTGGAAAGATGGGCGTTGAAGCGGCGCGTCTCGCTCTCGGCGAGAAGTACATCGGTATGATGGGCGAGATCGGCTCCAAGTCCAACACTATCTTTTTTGGCGAGCAAGCGGGCGACATGAGTGGCATGATGGCTCGCATCGGCACTGCACTTCAGGCCGTGTCAAAGACCAGTGACAACACCGATCAAAACGCGGCCAGAGATTCGCAATAAAGTTGCATTTTTGCAAACCTCTGTTTGGTTGCAAACATAAAACTTTTTATTTTCGTTTATCTGTTGCAATGTCCACGTCCATACATAGAGAATTGATTTGGTGCAAACAACGTTGCATCGTGTGAGTTGTGGTAAGCTGAGCGGCTTATTTGGGTTGGGTGATAATTTGGAACGCATTATCACTGAAAAACAATTAAAAGTGAAGAGCGTATGTGTATCTTTTATGGTTTAGTCAGATTTCTACATCGGTTTTTATTTTTCTTTGACCCTGCAAACTTTTGGCAAACAAACTTTTCATAGCCGAGGTTGTGTAGAGCGTGTGCTTGTCCAGAAACATTTTATAGTTTTCTTCGACCCAGTCGTGTCGATAGACCCATTGCTCCGCAGGTTGGTCGCTATAATAGCAATGAAACGGCGCTTCAAACGCATTGAAGTCGACATCTTGGCTCTGCAGAATCGGAATTGCGCCACACATCACTGCTTCCAGCAACCGATACGACCAGCGATAAATATCTGTCGGACACAGCGCATACTTTGCAGCACACATGTGTTGAAAATACTGTTCGTCAAATTCAAACTTTTGAGTTTTGCTGCGCCCACGCAAACTTTCACGCACAACACTGTTGCCAATTTGCGAAAAGTTTTTCACCCAAAGCTTTCTTGGCGTTTTTTCGTTCAGGAGACCCACAAAAACACAGTCAATTGTTCTCTCAGATGATTTCCTCCACATCGAGCGCAACAACACTACATGCGTTCGCGGGTAGCACAAAGGAAAAGCATTTTTGTCCAAATAACAAACAGATGTTCTGTGATCCACAGAAATGTCCAATGTGTGGTTTTGGTCTTCTTTTGTTGCTTTGGTGAACCAGTGCATCTGCAAAAGTTTCTCAGACTTGAGAGTTTTCGGCTTTAGCGTTGTGTCGATCAAATTCGCAACCCGCAATGTTGATTTTGCATTTGGTACGCAAAAGACGGTTGCTTTGTTTTGAAGAAGCGCATATCTGTCCGTTAAAGTTTTTCCGTTCGGACTAATTACACCAACGTTTGCGTATCGGTTAAAAAAACACATATACGCGTATAGTGTGGCACCTAAAAATGAAACAATTCGCTTGGCACACAGCAGAGTAGACACGACGTCATACACGTCACTTTCTGCGGGGTTCAGCACAAACCACCCTTTGTTTTGTAGTTGGGTTGTCAAGTCGGTATTGACAGAACAGTCTGCGTTCTTTGTTGTGGGTTGATTCAAAAGTATCACGTCCCGATCACGGGGCACATCAGATGCACGCTCGAACACCATTTTGCGCAACTCGTGAACCAAGTCAGCATGTTTTGTAATGTGCCCCACATTATCTTTGATGATGTGCGTCTTCCCGCTGAGTCTGTAGGCGACATCATTGTCCAATTCAACAATCTCGATTCGCTCCCCAAGAAGCATTTTCAGAAAAACGCTGTTGCTTGGCGTGTTGAGCCGCATCTCTTTTAAAACGGCAACCTTTCGAATTTCCGAATGTTTTCGAATGTAAGAGACAGAATCAATAATTGTTGAAAGTTCACAGCCGACATTAACTCCGCTGTACGCGCTAGTCAGCAAAAAAGTTTCTCCCGCAATGATGGTACACTGTCTTTCGTTTAGCTTTTCACACAACCATTTTTTTGTGTAAGCAAGGCGGTCGTATATTCTTGTGCGTAGGTTTTCCTGCTTTCGTCTGGTCGTATCGTGCAACAGGCTGTTGCTGTTCACGACGAGTTCCTGCTCATTCATTGTAATAGCTAGGACAGCTTGCCAGCTGTTGGCGTCGTACGTCGTGCATCCGACAGCGATATCTTCATAAATGTTGTTGGCAGATGATGCGATTTGAGGTCTGTTTGTTGCACATGCGAGTATGTTTGGTAAATTGTGCCGCTTTAACCATTTTCTTAAATCAACGTCGACTGCCTCGGTGCTCATTATTACTGTCTACGCTGTTCGTTTGATGTTGGAAAATTGTCACCTTTTTTATATTTAATTGTATTTCTTTTTTCTTTTTGTCTTTATTTGAAAACGTTGCACATGGCGTACAATACAAATGTTTTCAGCCCGTCCTTATCAAAAAACATTGCCTCCTCAAGACGATCCAGATCAATTCGAATTTGCTGTGGCTTGATTTGCGGCAAAAGATCGTTTGGAGAGACTCTTTTGAATGGAACTGCATCGATGTGGGTGCACGGCAAATCAACAGCTGCAAAGTGATCGTGATATTTCGTGTCGTCACCGTTGATGTTGTTATCGAAACGAATCCATCGCACCGGAATGCCGTAGGAATGGCAGACTATGATTCCGTGCAAGGAACTAGACACCACACGTTCGCATTGCAGTATTTGTCGAACAACCGACTCGACATTTATGGTTCTCAGATCAACCACAAAGACCTCGCCAGATTTGACATCTTCATCGTACAATTTCAGCACTTTCTTGTATTGGCTGACGTGAGGAACGATACCGAGTTTGTAGCGCAGAACAAATGGTGGATTATAAACGCGGGCGAGAAGTAGTGCCGGGTCACCGTAGATGGGTGGACACTCGTCGCCAACCGCCAACACACGTCTGCGGGTAAGTGGGCCACGCACACAAAAGACAGAGTTGGATTTTTGAACACTTTGGTCTCGATCTCGCACACCACTACCAAAAACAAGTGCGTTTTCGTTGACAAGTCGGTATATGCTTCCCGTCGACACGACCGTACATGTTTTATCGTGGAGAGCAGGTTCGTGTGCATGTTTCACATTAATGTTGCAGCATTTGCGGAGAAAGTAGGGCGTAATAAAATCACCAAAATTGGCTGTATGGCTGTACCAATAGAAGTTAATATCGCTTTCAAGCGGCAACTCGACGTTGAATTGTGGCATCAGTGTTACAAGCTGCTCTCTTGACAAAAGCTTACATGCTTGCTCTTGCCATTTGAGCATAAAGTATCGGGT
>Ga0193964_1000437_pt1 | contig 20607 bp, 13 predicted proteins | sample FB_7_MG_FD_140323 | JGI IMG/M metagenome (GOLD analysis project Ga0193964, IMG submission 140323) | Microbial mat bacterial communities from the Broadkill River, Lewes, Delaware, United States - FB_7_MG | ecosystem: Environmental > Aquatic > Freshwater > River > Microbial mats | place: USA... | reverse complement strand
TGGGATTGAGTAGCGCGTTTGCTCAGTCAAAAACGGTAACAGGTACAGTTATCGACCAGGCAGGTCTTGGATTACCCGGAGTTACAGTTGCTGTAAAAGGCACGACCCTTGGTACATCTACAGACATTGATGGTAAGTGGACATTAACAGTTAACGCTAATGATGTTCTTGAAATTTCATTTATCGGGATGAAAACTCAGGAATTTAAAGTTGGTAATAAGACTGTATTTAATGTAACTCTAGAAGAGGATAGAGTTGCAGTTGATGAAGTTGTAGTAACAGCAGTTGGTATCAAGAGATCTGAAAAGAGTCTTGGGTATTCAGCAACTTCAGTAAAAAGTGATGAATTAACAAAGTCATCACCAATTGATGTAATGAGTGGAATTAAAGGTAAAGTAGCCGGAGTTCAGATTTCATCAAACTCAGGAGCACCTGGTTCTTCAAGTAAAGTGATTTTACGTGGTTATTCTTCTGTCGGAGGGAATAATCAACCACTTTATGTTGTAGATGGTGTACCTTTGAACAACTCAACAGCTGGAACAGGAAGTTTAAATGATGCAGTTGACTTTGGAAACAGAGCATCAGATATCAATCCTAATGATGTTGAAAGTATGACAATCCTGAAAGGAGCATCTGCAACAGCATTATATGGTTCCAGAGCTGCTAATGGTGTTATCATGATAACAACAAAAACAGGAAAAAACACTGGGAAATTAAATATTTCTGTATCATCTTCTCTTGATATTACACAAGTAGCGAATCTTCCTGATTTCCAGAATGAATTCGGACAAGGATGGGATGCAGTATGGAGACATGATGAGAATGGTTCTTGGGGACCAAGATTTGATGGAAAAAATCACCCATGGGGTTATGTTGTAGATAACTCACAGTTAATTAAGCCTTATGTAGTTCAGAAGGATAACATTAAAGAGTTCTTTGATCTAGGTAAAACTTACAATAACTCGATTTCTATTAGTGGAGGTAATGATAAGACTTCTTTTTATGCTTCTTTTGCTAATGTTACTGCAGATGGATTTATTCCAACTGATGCTGACAAGTATAGTAGAAATACTGCATCTCTTAAGGCTTCACACAAAGTAACAGAAAAACTTAAAGTTTCAGCATCAGCAAACTATGTTGTAAAAGTTGCAAACGCAGTTGCTGTTGGTCAAGGTATGCCAACAGGAGGAGAATCAGTAATGTCTTCATTATGGCAGATTCCTCGTGATTTCAGTTACCTGGACATGAAAGATTATAAGAGTACTTTCTATAATTACCAGAATTTCTATACTCCTTATGCTGATAATCCATATGAGGCAATTGGTGAAAACCAAAATAAGCAAAGAGAAAACAGAATTTATGGAAATATTGGTATAGATTACGATATAATCGAAGGACTTACATTGAGATATAAGCTTGGAACAGATATTGCTAACACACATATTTTCCAATCTTCGGCTCCATTTAGTTATAAAGGATCGAACAGATCGACAAAGAAGCCAATTGTTGGTGGAGTAATGGAGAAAGAAAGATATAACTCAGAAGTAAATTCAGACTTGATCTTAACATTCTCAAAAGATCTATCAGAAGATTTTAATCTAAATGCAATAGCAGGTTGGAATGTAAACCAAAGAGATTATCGTTCTTCTTATATTCTTGTGAATAATCTTGATATTCCTGAATTTTATCACATCTCTAATAGTGCAACAAAACCTAATGTAGCATACTATAGCGAAAGAAGAAGATTGTATGGAGTATTCGGGCAAATTGATATAGGATATAAGAATTTCTTATTCTTAAATGCAGTAGCTAGAAACGACTGGTCTTCAACACTTCCAGAAGGTGATAACTCATTCTTTTATCCAGGTGTTGGATTAGGTTTTATTCTAACAGATGCAGTTCCTTCATTAAAAGGAAACATTCTACATTTTGCAAAACTTAGAGCATCTTGGGGTAAGACAGGTAATGATGCTGACCCTTATTCACTTGCAAACACACTAGTACAATCATCTATTGGTTTAGGTTTTGGAAGTTTATCTTTCCCTATGACAAATACAATTCCTGGTATCGGACAATCAGTGAATTCGTGGGAAGTTTCAAACAGACTTGCTAATGATGCAATCAGACCTGAGATTACTACAGAGATAGAATTCGGTGCTGACATCCGTTTCTTCGAAAGTCGTTTAGGATTTGATATTGCATACTATAAGAAGAATACAGTAGATCAGATTACTTGGGTAGATCTACCAGCTTCATCAGGATTTAGATCAAGACTTGCAAATTTAGGTGAGATTCAGAATAAAGGTATTGAATTAGCTATTACTGCCAATCCAATTCAAACAGATGACTTCTCATGGAATCTAGTATATACATTTACGAAGAATGAAAGTGAAGTTATTGAGTTAATGGACGGAATAACAAAACTAGATTTAGCCCCAGTAAATGCAGCAGAATTTAGAGCAGAAGTAGGTAAGCCACTTGGAGTATTCTATGGTCCTGATATGGAAAGAGATCCAGAAGGAAACATAGTTGTTACTGATAAAGGAATGCCAATCCAAGCTACAGATAATGTATACTATGGAGATGCAAACAATGACTTTACAATGGGATTAAATAATTCATTCTCATATAAAGGTATTAATTTAGGATTCTCTCTTGATTGGAGACAAGGTGGTTACATGTATTCAAGAACTGCACATGATTTCATGTTTACAGGAAATGGAACATTGACAACTTATAACAATAGAGAGACATTTATTATTCCTGGATCTGTAGTTAAGAATGACGATGGAACATATTCTCCAAATACAACTCCTATTGGTGCATCGGAATTAGATAATGATTTCTGGTCACAAGGATTCCTTGATAGAGCAAGTGTTGTCGATAAAACATTTGTTAAACTTCGTGAGGTTACATTAGGATATCAATTACCAAAAAATATCGCAGCAAAACTACATCTTGATAATCTTTATATCAGTGTATATGGTAAAAATCTATATACATGGAGAGCTGCAGAGAATACATATGTTGATCCAGAGGGAGCTACATTTGGTAATGATTTAACATCAGAATACGGAGAGTATTCAGGTATGCCTTCATCAAGAAATTTTGGAGTTAGTTTAAAAGTTAGTTTCTAACAGATAAAAAGAACGATTATGAAAATAAGAATATATACTACAGTTATACTGTTGGCGATTCTAAGTCAACTGTTTGTAGCTTGTGAAAAGGACTATCTGGATGTTAATAATAATCCAAATGCTCCGACTGATGTTCCTGGATATGTTATGTTTCCAGCGGCAGTAATGTCGACAACAGGAACATTCGCTACAAGAATTGGAATAACTACAGCAATGTGGTCACAACACCTTACACAAGGAAATACAGCTAACCAGTTTAGAGATATCGATAAATTCAATTTGAACTATGATAATTTTGATGCAGCATGGAATGAATTATATTCAGGAGCATTGAATGATTATAAAACAATTATTGATTTTTCTGAGAATAACGAGGATTGGTCAATGTTTTTCATGGCAACCATAATGAAAGCATATACATATCAGTATATGGTTGACCTATGGGATAATATTCCTTATTCTGAAGCATGTGTAAAGTATTATCCAGTATTTGATAAAGGACCTGCTATATATGCAGACTTAATAGCATCTATTGATAATGCATTGTCTAAGACAGTTACAGATTTACCAGGAGATATTGCAAAATATGATATGGTATTTGGAGGTAAAATGGATCAATGGAAGAAATTTGCTAACACGCTGAAGCTTAAAATGTATCTTAGAATGTATAAAGCTAATGATGCTGCAGGAAATACATTGATTTCTGGAATGCTATCTCAGAATTTATTAGATGTTAATGCAGGAATTCTAAGTTTTGTAAATGCTGACAATCAAAGAAACCCATTGAATGAATATAACTTCCATGGTTTAAATACAGGAAACAACTTAGTAGCATCAAATACAATGTTATTGTATCTACAAGAGAATAATGATCCTAGATATAGAGTATTCTATCAATCAGTAGGTGATTTAGAAGTTGATCTTCCAAAGAACAAATGGGCAGGATTGAATCAAGGAGATTTCTCAAATACATCGATTAAATCAGGTGAACTATCGCTAATGAAAGACAGACCATCTGATCCATGTTTCTATATTTCAGAAGCTGAATCTTATTTCTTGCAAGCAGAAGCAATTCTTCGTACAGGTGGAGATGCAGAAGCAATGTATGAAAAAGGTATAAAAGCAGCATTAAATCAGTATAGTACTGCTGATTATGCAGTAAGTGCATTTGATGTAGATGCTTTTGTAAGTTCTACTTATGCTTATCCTTCAGCAGGAACAGTAGCAGAAAAGTTAGAGGCAATTATACAGCAGAAATGGGTTGCATTATACCAAGGAACAAACTCAACAGAAGCATTTATCGAATTTGTAAGAACAGGATATCCTAAAGTGAGTGCTGTTAATTACGATGATGATGCATATGTGAAAGGACAGTTTGTATATCCTGTAAATGGGGTTACTAGTGGTAAATTTCCTAAGAAATTACCTTCTTCAAAAGAAGAGAATGTAAATAATCCAAATGCAGATGATTTAGTTGATGCATTTCAACCAGTTTGGTGGAATAAATAATTTTAAAAAGATATAATTATGAATAAGATAATATATTCAATTGGTATTCTACTTGTATTGTTTCTGTTTACAGCTTGTGAAAAGGAAGATACATTAGGATTATCTAAACAAACAAATTATGTAGTGCTTACTATGGCTGGTGATGAGCTTATTGTAGTAGATAAAGGTGCTACGTTTACAGATCCTGGTGTAACAGGAACAGAGGCTGGTGAAGCTGCTGAGGTTGTAGTTACTGGTTCGGTAGATGTGTCTACTGGTGGTATATATAAGTTGACATATACTAGTATCAATGTAGATGGTTATCCTGCATCAGTAAATCGTTATGTTGTTGTAATTGATAAAGCAGCAGCTGCTACTGTTGATTTAGCGGGACAGTATGAACGTACATATTACGGTAAGCCAAGATCTGGAACATATTCTGATTGGACTAAGGTTGAAGATTGGAAGTATACTGTAAATGATCCAGGAGGTGTTGATAATGCTGATCATGATGCAATTAATATTACTATATATCAAGTTGATGCAACGCATTTTGTAGTACCAATTCAAAAGAATCCACTAGGAGGAACAATGTTCTGTTCATCTACAAAAGGTGGAGATGTTCCTGATAATATTGAGCATAATGGAGCTAAATATCTATGGTCAGTTAAAGGTGCTGGTTTTGGTACTAATCTTAGAACATTAGAAAAAAGATAATAACGTTATAAATTAATAACTATGAGAAATAAATATATAAGTCTATTGTTCATCATGTTTGTTGTTGGAGTATTTTTTACTTCATGTGAAACAGATACATATGATGGAATTGATTTCCTTGTTGATGAAGGAACAAAAGCTGAAGCATTTGCTGGAGACTGGTACGTAAGAATGCAAGATAAAGCTACTGGTGATTACGTAACAGGAGTTGGTAAAATTAATACTTTTAACACAGTAGAGAATGAAAAGAATCTATTCTGGGTTAATGATGATTCTCTATGGGGGTATCAGATTAAAGCTCAAGGAACTGATGACTTAACATTTGCTAGTATAGATGGTAAATCAATAAAGTATGGAGAAGACGCTACAATTTCTGCAGGTAAAATACTAAATGGAGTAGGACATTCTAAAACAGGGAATGCTACAGATAGTATTTATATGGAAATGGAATTTGTTAGTGATCCAGGTGTAGTTTATATTGTATCTGGACATAAACGTACTCGTTGGCCTGAAGATGATTATTAATATATAAATACTCTTTATTTAGAAACCTACTAAAGCTTGCTTTAGTAGGTTTTTTTATGTGTGATAGTTATTTAATAATTGATATTTTTTAACGTTTCGGATATTATATACGACCATGTGTTTTTTTTGATTTATAATAATACGTATATTATATATGACTTATCTGTATTAAGTCAGTGTATAGTATTATTATAGTTAATAACTTTCAATATTGAACACTGAAAGAAAGTGAAATATTATGTAAATAGACGTTAAAATAGTGTTAATATACGTTAAGATTTGCTTGGTTTATTTGTATTAATATGTTAATTTAGTGGACATGAAAAACAAAAATTCCTATTGTTTTAACTAAAAATTAACTAAAGTATGAAAAAACTGATCGGATTAATAGCATGTGTAATGCTATTGGGATTGAGTAGTGTATTTGCTCAATCAAAAACGGTAACTGGTACAGTTGTCGACCAGGCAGGTCTTGGACTACCCGGAGTTTCCGTTGCTGTTAAAGGCACGAATGAAGGTGCGTACACTGACATTGATGGAAAGTGGAAATTAACAGTTACTTCTAAAGATGTTCTTGTAGTTTCATTTGTCGGAATGAAGACTCAAGAAATTACAGTTGGTAAGAAAACAGTAATTAATGTAACTCTTGAAGAAGATAGAGTTGCAGTAGAAGAAGTAATGGTTGTAGGTTATGGTACGACTACGCGAGAAGCAAAAACAGGTGCTGTGAGTGTGGTTTCTGCTGCTGATTTATCAGTAGAAACAGCAGATACTCCTGGTAAAATGCTAGAAGGTAAAGTTGCTGGTGTTCAAATTAATACAGTAAGTGGAACTCCTGGTGGTGAAACAAAGATTCGTATTCGTGGAATTTCTTCTATAAATGCAGGGAATCAACCATTATTTGTAATTGATGGTGTGCCAGTAGTACAAGGAGATTATAATTATGTTGGAGTTGGTGATGTGATGTCTTCAATTAATCCAAGTAATATTGAATCTATGACTGTTCTTAAGGATGCGTCATCTGCATCTATTTATGGTTCTAGAGCTGCGAATGGTGTAATTCTTATAACAACAAAATCGGGAAAGGAAGGAAAGACTAAGTATGGTTTAACAGTGAATCAAGGATGGTCAAAGAAAACTAATGATACTGATTTTGGTTTTATGAATGCTAAAGAATCTCTTGATTACTGGAGAACAGCAACTATAAATGCAGGAGATGATCCTGATGTGAATTATCCTGAATCATTATTAGATGGTCCTTTGACAGATTGGTGGGATGAAGTTTTTAGAACAGGTAGAACTCAGAATTATGAGTTGACGGCTTCTGGAGCTACTGAAAAGGTTAAGTTTTATACATCTGGTAGTTATTATAAACAAGAAGGGTTTGTTATCGGATCTGATTTAGAGAGGATAAATTTTAGAACAAATCTTGATGTTAAATTAAATGAAAAATTGAATTTTGCAACAAAGTTATCTTTGTCAAGAACAGAACAAAATACACAGCCTGTTGACTTGGCGTATGCTAGTCCATTTTGGGGAGCTTCTAGTATATTACCTTGGCATAATGCTCGTAATGCAGATGGATCATTTAATACATCAATTCCTTCTAATGGAGATGTTAATCCTGTTCAGAACGTTGCCCTTAATGAAAGAAAAGAAGAGGGGTATAAGGTTCTTGGGACTGCAATTTTGGATTATGAAATAGTCAAAGGATTAAAGATTAAAACTCAGAATTCAATTGATTTTTTATCTTCAAATGGACGTCTATATTATCACCCAGAAACTAAAGATGGTGCGGGTGATAATGGAAAGTTATATGTTGGAAATACAAGAGTAATAACTTTAACATCATCTAATACATTGAATTATATTAAAACTTTTGATGAAGTTCATAATATAAATGTTTTGGCAGGTTATGAGTATCAAGCAAATGAGTGGAGTAGATGGGATGCAGAAGGTAAAGGTTTAGGTGCAGATATACCTTATTTATCGAATGTATCTAAAGATAAGGATGTTGATAGATCTCTTCAAGAGTGGGCTATGATTTCATATTTTGGAAGATTAGATTATAATTATGATGGTAAGTATTACGTAACTGGAAGTTTGCGTTCAGATGGTTCTTCAAGATTTGGTGAGAATAATCGATTTGGTACATTTTGGGCAGTTGGAATGTCATGGAATATTCATAAAGAAGATTTCTTAGGCGGAATGGATTTCATTAATATGTTGAAATTAAGAGCAAGTTATGGTACAAATGGAAATGACAACATAGGTGCTTATGATGCTTATGGTGTTTATTCATCAAGATTGTACAATGGACAGGGTGGTTTGGCTCCATCTCAATTAGCAAATCCTGATTTAACATGGGAGAGAAATGTTACTTATAATGTAGGTTTGGACTTTGCTTTATTTAATAGAATAAATGGTACAATTGAATATTATAATAGAAAAACAACAGATATGTTGTTAGATATGCCTCTTTCTAGAACAACTGGATTCTCCTCATTGAGACAAAATATTGGTGAATTAGAAAATAGAGGTATTGAAATTAATATTGATGGTGATGTTATTCAGACAGATGATTTGACTTTAAATTTAGGTTTTAATATTGCGTTTAATGAAACTGAATTACTTGATTTAGGAGGCGAAACTGAAGTAGGTGATGGTTTCTGGAGAAGACATCGTTTAGGCGGTGGTTTTTCTGATTATTATGTGTTTGATTGGGCTGGAGTTAATCCAGATAATGGTGCTGGTCAGTGGTATGATAAGAATGGAAATTTAACAGAAGATCAAACAGAAGCTAGAAGGGTATTTAAGGGGCAGATTGCTCCAGATTATCAAGGAGGTTTTTCTACTAGTCTTAATTGGAAAGGTTTGTCTTTTAATACTAATTGGAATTATAAAGTTGGACATTATGTATATGTGATGGAAAGAAGATATACAGATTCTGATGGATATAATGTAGGATCTAATCAATCTAGAAATCTTCTAGATTATTGGAAAAAACCAGGGGATCATGTAGCAAATCCAAAACCAATTGCTGGTAATTCTTCAGGTTCGAATGCTTGGGGTACTTCAAGATATTTAGAGAAAGGTGATTTCTTGAGACTTAAGAATATATCTCTTGGATATCAGTTGCCTACTAAATATGCTAAAGTATTGAAGCTAGATAATATTAAATTATCTGCTAGTGTTGATAATGTTTATGTGTGGCATAATGTTAGTTATTGGGATCCAGAAAGAGATGTTGAGGGTGGAGGATATGCAACTTACCCTCCTGCAAGAACATTTACTGTTGGTATTAAATTAGGATTTTAATTAATTATTAAGAGGAACTATTATGAAATTATTATTAAATAAATACATATTAGTGTTGGTTGCATGTATTACTATTTTTTCTTCATGTGAGGATGATTTAGAGAAGCTTCCAAAACTATCAATGTCTAATGAGTTAACATTGAGTACTTATGAAGGTGCTAAGTTAGCATTGAATGGAACTTACTATCTGTTTTATGATTCAGATTGGTATGGTAGAGATTTTCCCGTTACTGCTGATCTTAAAGGAGGTTTAGCTAAGTCTAGTCCAGTTACATCTGGTCGTTTTCAAACTGAATTTGGGTGGGCAAATACACCTTCAACTACTGCATCTGTATGGAGTATAGCTTATACAATGATATATAGAGCGAATATGCTTCTTAAAGCAATTGAAAATAAATCTTTTGTTGCAACAGATGATCAATATGCTCAATTAGCAGGCGAAGCAAAATTTTTAAGAGCATTTGCACATTTTGATCTAGTTAGAATGTATGCATGGCCGTATACATATAAGCCAGAATCTGAAGGTGTTCCTATTAAGAAAGATACTAGACTTGTTAATATGCCTAGGAATACGGTTAAAGAAGTATATGATTTTATTGTACTTGATTTGATTGATGCTGCCGGAATGCAGGCTCACGATGGTGAAGCAATTGATATGAAGGCATATGCATCTGCAGATGCAGCTAATGCTCTTTTAGCTAAAGTGTATCTATATATGGGTAATTGGACTGATGCTGCTACTTACGCGAGTAAAGTGATTGCTAAAACTGATTATGAAATGTATACTGCTGCTAATTATGCTTCAGTTTGGGGTACAAATGCCGCTTCAGAGGTGATTTTTGAGGTGTTTGGTAATGCTACAGAGTCAGCTTGGGGTGGATATGATGAAATTGGATATATTTATGATGCAGATCCTGGTTATGGAGATGTTTGTGCTGCAGATAAATTGACTAGTATGTATGAAGTTGATGATGTACGTGGAACTTTGTTTAAAACATATACAGATCATCCTGGATATAAATGGCCTACTAAGTATAATGGTAAAGATGCTAACTTGCGTGTTAATAATATTGTATTGTTGCGTCTTTCTGAAATGTACCTAATACGTTGTGAAGCTGTATTAAATGGTGCCACAGGTGATGCTTTGGTTGATTATAATATGGTTCGTACAAATAGGGGCTTAACAGCTGCTACTTCTGTTTCAAAAAGTGATTTATATGAGGAAAGAAGTAGGGAACTTTGTTTTGAAGGAAATGAGTTATTTGATTTAGCTAGAACTGGTAGAGATCTTGTGCGTCCAGATAGTGATGCAAAAAAACTTGGTGATTCTCAAAATATTACTTGGGGTGATTCTAAGTGGAGAATGCCAATTCCTATTGTAGAAACTGATGTAAATGAATTATTGAATCAGAATTAATAATTTATTATTATATTAATGATATTTGGGGGTTGTGTATTTTGCACAACCCCTATTATTTATATATTTGACTTGTATATATGAAATTCCTTTGATGTGTTAGTTGTATTTTTTATAAAAAATTTTGAGTCGTCCTAAAATAGGTTGACAATTATTAATAAAAATATTTATATCCGTGAAGCTAGCTTCACGGATATTTTTTCATGTATAAAGTTAGGTGTTTTCATTTTTAAAGACAAATGAGGTCTTTGGCTATTATATGTATCAATAGATTCTTTAATGTATTTAGTTAATTCTTTTCCAGTATTACATTTTTCTATTAAGAATTCGTGTTTTAATATTCCATTAATTCTTTCTGCCATTGCATTTTGATAACAGTCATATCCATCAGTCATAGAAGGAGTTATTTGATTCTGTTCTAAGGATTTCTGATAAATACTCGAGCAATATTGCAATCCTCTATCAGAATGATGTATCAAAGGTTCATTTGTTTTTCTGTTTTCTACAGCCATCACCAGAGCTTTAACTACATTTTCGGCACTCATATCATCACTAAGCTTATAACCCATTATTTTCCTACTGTATGCATCTGTCACCAAAGAAAGATAATGTGTTCTTTCTCTACTTTTTATATAAGTTATATCACTTACAAAAACTTCTTCAGGCCTTTGAACTTCAAAATCCTTCAATAAATTTGGATGTTTGGTTAACCAGTGCTTTGAATTAGTTGTTTTTGTATAGTTTTTTCTTGGCTTTATAAGCATATGCTCTGAACGTAAATAACTAAATAATGCATCTCTTCCCAACTTTATATTTAAAGCACGAATATCATCCTTAAGAAGATAATAGAGTTTTCTAGTTCCTAATCTAGGCATAGTCATCCTTTTAGATTGAACTAAATTCTTTATGTGTATAAACTCTAAGGATCTCTTATCAGCTCTTGATTTAGCTTGATATATTGATTGTCTACTTACCCCAAACAATCGACAGCTACTTGATAAACTCACTAAACCTTCTTGCTGCGTAATTTGGATTGTTTGGGTGAATACTTTTTTCTGATTGATGTTCCATATTGCGAATCAGAAATGTCAATCATTTTGTTTAAAATTAGATTTCTATTTCGTTCATCTGCTAATTCCTTTTCTAAACGTTTTATCTTCTGAGAAGGACTTTCGCTTTGTTTTGGACTAGTCATAGAATGTGCTTTTAGATTATACCAATCTAATGTACCATATTTTCGTAACCATACCAAAACTGTACTTCTGCCTTGAATTCCATAAGCTTTTTGTGCCTGTTTGTATGTCATCTCGCCTTTTTCTACCTGTTGTACTACAGATAATTTAAAGCCTAAATTGTAATCGCGTTGACTACGTCTTGTTACTGTCTGCGTTACTTCTTCCATTATAAGTTGATTTTGTGTCAACTTATCATAAGACGAGGCAATTAATTAAAAAAGCCTTGAAGTAGACTTCAAGGCTTTTCTTGTGGAGCGAGAAACGGGGCTCAAACCCGCGACCCTCAGCTTGGAAGGCTGATGCTCTATCAACTGAGCTATTCTCGCAAGTGGGTCATTATATTGTGGGGAGAGCAGGATTCGAACCTACGAAGACATAAGTCAGCAGAGTTACAGTCTGCCCCAGTTGGCCGCTTTGGTATCTCCCCATTTGCAATGATTTTAAGAACGTTTTTCCTCTCTATTGCGATGCAAATATAGGACGTTTTTCTTTATGCTGCAAGGGGTATAGCGAAAAAATAGAATATTTTTTTCTAGAATTGATTCGATGTATTTGTAATTCATTGAATACTAGAATGAAATAAATCTAAGTCAATCTTTATATTTATAAATAAAATTAGGAATATTTATTTATAGTGATGGTATATAAGTGTTAGATATTACATCTAAAGATATTCTTGTGACAACATTCGGTTTAATTGAATGCAATTAATTTAATCAGTGAATATATATGTTATTAATATTTATTTTAAGAAAAAAGAGGCGTTTGTGACGAATTATTAGTTGATGCGTGCATTAAAACTATTTACAATGTTTATGAGATTTATCTCCTAAGTCGTAATGCTTAGTAAATACGATTGTTAAAAATAATGCTTTATAAAAACTAATGTAGATACTACTGCAACATTTATTTAGATGAAGCGTACAATGCTTGTGTAAGATTATTAGATATCCAAGGATATAGTTGTAACAACAATCTTAGATAGAGTAATATTGATAAGTTTAATGATCTTTATATTAAAACTGTTCTTTCCGTTATTAAACTTCAAAGAACTGAATTAAATTATAGAGCACTTATAGAAATATATAATGTATTTATATAGTTAATGATTAATAGCACATATTGTTAAATTTAAATTTAAAAAAAATGAAAAAACTATTTTACGTAACCTTAGCAGTAATTATGCTAAGCGGAGGTTTTTATTCATGTGATGATGACTACGATGACGCTAAGTTGTGGGAGCAAACGAATGAAAACACTGCAGCAATTGAAGAACTAGAAGATGCTATAGAAGCATTGCAAAATCAAATTAGTGCTGTTGCAGCTGACCTTGATGGTAAAGCAGATTTAGCAACTTTAACTGATTTAGTTAATCAAGTAACTGCTTTGTCTGCTCAGGATGCAGCAAATCAGGCAGCTATTGATGCTCTTAATACAGAACTAGCTGAAATAATCCAAAATAGAATTTTGGTATTAGAACAGACAATGGGTGAGAATACAGAAGAAATTGCGGAAGCAATTGCAGAACTTAAAGAATTATTAGGAAATTTATCAGAAGAAAATCTTACTATCTTCTATTATGACTATATGGAAGCTCAAGTTATGCCTAAATCTGTAACAGGAGATTGGAGTAGTATTGCACCAACTATTAATGATGAAGATGGAGCTGAGGCTGAATATAGAATTATTGGTGTTAGAAAATTTAATCCAGCTATTCATCAAAGACCAATGCTACAAGTTCCTGCTGGAAATGGTGGAAATGGTGGTACTGTTGTTGGTGACTGGTGGTTGGAATATTTCGAAGGTTGGGATGATAATCCTTGGTTTGAGATTGACAAGTATACTGGTATCATAACTCCAATAGGCGGAGTAGATATACCTGTTGGTGAATATATAATAGGAGTTATGGCAATAGACCGTAAGAATATTGGTTGTTGTGATTTCTTAGCAATTAGAACAATTGAATTTGAATCTGTAAAAGATCTTGATGTTGTTTTAGATCCAATGGCTATAGAATTTAGACTATGTGGTGATGCTGATGATATTGACTGGGATGCAGTTCTTCCATATACTTCTCCAGAAGTAGATTTAATTCATATTCTAGGCCCACATAGTGGTAGCTTTATGGGTATAGATAATGAAGTAAATGACTTTAGAATTGTAGTTGATAATACATGTGAGTTTGATCTTCCATGTCATAGAGATACAACTTATAATTATGATGCTGTATTTAAAGAAGAGATAGATGAATATAATTTTGTGACTAAACCATTCAGTGTAACTATATTGCCTAGATTATTATCTGGTTTCGATAAGCCTTGTGGTTGGCATGGAACAACTATATATATTGATACATGTAACACGGAGCCTTGGAGACGTGATTTGAATAATTTTATTGAGTGTGAAGAAAGGGCTGTTTATGAAATAATTTCTTTAAATGGGGTTGATTATGATCCTGTAAATCCTGATGATCCATATATATCTATAAATGATAATTGGCTTGAAATAATTAATAATGATCGTAGAGTATCTTGGATTTATGACAAGATAGGTTTTGATAAAGGTTCAGTAGCTATAGAGATTAAGGCAACAGATTATTTAGATCCAAGTGTTTCTTATACTAGAACTTGTATGGTTAAGTTTAAGGCTTATGATAGATTACTGGGTCTTGAAGAGATTGATGATCTTAACTTTGATGAGGGTGAAATAGATGAAATTGATATTGATGTATATTATGATCATGTATCATATTGGCCTAAAGATGGTGATGTAGAGATTGAATCTATAGTAGTAGAGAAAAAAATCACAGACTCAAGTGATTGGGAAACTATTACTAATCCATTCGATACAATGGTTGGAGATGATTTTGAAGATACTATTACTTTGACTGGTGTGGATGATATTGAAAGAGGTACTTATAAAGTAACTTTAACAGTAAGAGATATGCATAATACATGTGGTACAGCTACAATTATGTTCTATATGGAAATTGATCCTGGGTGTTGTCCTGATCCTAAATAAATAATTATTAATTTTGAACATATTAAAAGAGGTAGAATATTCTACCTCTTTTTTTATTGTACAGTTGTGGTTTATTTTATGTAATATTTGTCTGCTTTTAGTTGTATAAACAGTCTTTTGTGGTAAATTTATAATTGGAAATAAATAGACATGAAATATGATAGAGAATCTAAAAAAACTATATAGGGAAAGATTTGCTTCAGAGCCCACTTATATTGAAGAATTACCAAAATCCGGATCTTACCGCAGGTATTTTCGTCTAACAAATTTTAAGAATACAGCAATAGGGGTCATAAATGAAGATTATAAAGAGAATAGGGCATTTGTGGAGTTTTCTAAACATTTTTATGATAATAACATTAATGTTCCCCAGATATATTCAGAGGATTTAGCAAATAATATCTACTTGCAAGAAGATTTAGGTTCTGAATGCTTGTTAGATTATGTAGAGAGAGATAATAAGCAATTCTCACCTGACTTGATTGAGTTGTATAAGAAGGTTATTGTTAATCTTGTAGAAATGCAGATTAAAGGAGGTTATGGACTTGATTATTCGTTGTGTGTTCCGCGTGATAGTTTTGATAGTCAATCAATTGCCTGGGATTTAAATTATTACAAATATTGCTGGTGTCGGTTAGCTAAAATATCTTTTGACGAGCAGAAGTTAGAGAATGATTTTAAAAAACTTACAGATTATCTTCTTTCAGAACCACATGATTATTTCTTGTTTAGAGATTTTCAAAGTAGGAATATAATGATAAAAGGAGGTGAACCTTATTTTATAGATTATCAAGGAGGTAGAAGAGGAGCTTTGCAGTATGATATAGCTTCATTACTATTTGATGCTATTGCTGAGATTCCAAATGAAGTTAGAGAAGAACTTTTTGAATTTTATATGGATTGTGTTTCAGAAAAGTTAGAAATTAATAGAGAAGATTTTAAGAGTAAGTATTATGCATATGCATTCGTAAGGTTATTGCAAGCTATGGGAGCATTCGGTTTGCGTGGTTTGCATGAGAATAAGCAACATTTTATAGATTCTATAGAACCTGGTTTATTAAATCTTAATTACATTGCATCTATTTTAAGGAAAAGTATAAAACTACCTGAATTATATAAGAGTCTGAACACCCCTAAACTATGAATGCAATGATATTTGCCGCTGGTCTAGGCACAAGGTTAAGACCATTAACGAATTCATGCCCTAAAGCTATGGTTTTACTGAATGGGAAACCCCTTTTGGAGCATGTGATAATAAAGCTAAAGTCTGTAGGAATTGAAAGAATTGTTGTAAATGTACACCATTTTGCTGATCAAATAACTTCTTTTCTTGCTAATAATGATTTTGGTATTGACATTAGGATCTCTAATGAGAGAGAGTGTCTTCTCGATACAGGAGGAGGCTTAAAATATGCAAAAGACTTGTTTATAGAAAATGAGCCAATTCTTATTTATAATGTTGATGTCCTTTCTAATGTTGATATATCTCATCTTATTAATATACATGTAAAGTCCAATTCTGTGGCAACATTGTTGGTGCGCAGTGATTTCTCTGATAGAGTATTCATGTCGTATCAGAATAAATTAACAGGTTGGCAGAATATAAAAACAGGTGAAAAGAAGATTGTAAATAAAGACTTTTATAAATCTGAAACTATAGGATTTACAGGTATTCATATAGTATCATATTCGATATTTGAACAAATTGTTGAGAAAGGAGTGTTTTCTATTATAGATCTTTATTTGAGATTGGCTAAAACTGTAAATATAATGACTGTTTGCGATAATAATGCTGTTTGGATGGATTTAGGAACTCCTGATCAACTTATGCTCGCAGAAAAACAGTATAATGCTGAATAAACATATATTTAATCATAAAACTTTATTGCATATTATACGTAGAAACACAATACTAATCAATATGTTATACAATGAAAAAGTTAATTATAATATTAAGTATAGTTGCATTTGTAGTGTCCTGCAGCACAAGCAAGAAGACTATAGAAGTCAATCATAAACAGGTAAAAGATTCTGTCGAATACGAGTTGATAATTTTTGATGTGGGATTTGATACCTGGTTTATCATGAGAGATAATGAATCGATGAAAAAATCTGAAGAATATTATAAGTTTAAGAATCAATTATATGTTATAGAGTGGAATATAAGATATCACCGGGGTAGTTCGTTATATGATTGTTATATTGACTATGAGCCACATATTGATTATGGTTTTGATTTTAATTATAAACTTTATATGTACTTTAAGTACTTTGAGGAAAAGAATAAGATTAAACTTCTAATCCATTAGATAGAATTCTTGTAAAAGATAAGGGTATCTAGAAAGCATAATTACTTCTAGATACCCTTATTTTATTATAGTAATGCTTATTTTACAGCAATAGTTTCAATTTCAACCATTGCACCCATAGGAAGGTCTTTAACAGCATAAGCCGCTCTAGCTGGACAATTTTCAGTATAATATTTAGCATATACTTCATTCATCTCACCGAAATAAGCAATATCAGAAAGTAAACAAGTTGATTTAACAACATTATCATATGTATATCCAGCTTCTTCAAGAATATATCCGATATTTTTCATTACTTGTTCAGCTTGTTCTTTGATACCTCCTTCAACGAATTTTCCAGTAGCAACATCAACAGGAAGTTGACCTGATATATATAATGTTCCATTAGCTTCTACAGCTTGAGAATATGGTCCAATAGCCTTAGGTGCTTTTTCTGAATTGATAATCTTTTTCATTTTTGTATGTTTTTATGATTTCTATAAATATTTTGAATAAAATTGCCTTATTTTGTTTCAAAGATAATAAAAAGAGGGGTAATGAACATATACGTTGTAGATAATTATGATTCTTTCACATTTAACCTAGTTCACTATGTAGAAATGCATTGTAAAAAGTTAAAAGTTGTTAGGAATGATGAAGTAAAAATTAGTGATATTGAAAATTTCGATAAAATAATAATATCTCCAGGTCCTGGATTACCCTCTGAAGTACCTGTTTTAGCAGAGATTATTCAAAAATATGCAGGTCATAAACCTATATTAGGGGTATGTCTGGGTATGCAAGCAATTGCAGAATATTTTGGAGGACACTTGTATAACTTGCCTAAAATTATTCATGGTGTTCCAGCTAACACAGTTACTGTAGGTCAAGATTATCTATTTGATGGTATTCCTAATAACTTTGATTCTGGTAGGTATCATTCCTGGGCAGTTGATATAAAAACATTACCATCAGAGTTAAATATAACTGCTATAGATAATAATGAAGTATTAATGGCATTTGCTCATAAAAAATATGATATTAGAGCAGTACAATTCCATCCAGAATCGGTTATGACTGAATATGGGAGTAAGATGATTGAAAATTGGGTTAAGCATTAATCCCGATGATAATATTATCTATCTAGCCAACTATCTCGTTTTGTAAGTTTTAAATCCTTAAGTAAAGAAGATTTAATTCTAATCTCAAAATTGAAACTCTGGTGATCACCAAAAGGAACACAGTTGAAAGTCATTTCCCAGCAATGTAAGTCTCTGTAGATATTAAAAGAGGTAGCCGTAATCTCTTTTTGCTCATAATCATAACCAGTATTAAATCCTATTTTCCACTTTGGAGTTAGACTGAAGTCACCACTAACTCTAAAAATTTGAGTTGTTGTAGGTTCGAACTTAGTTTTATAGTATGTGAAAGAATAGTCGATATTGATATTCCAAGGTACCTCAAAATCAACATAATTGGCATAATTGCCTATGTACTGTTCCTTTTCTTCTTTCTTCTTATCTCCATTCTTGCTAGAAAAACTCATGCTAGTAGTTAGACTCGCTCTAGTTAATCGGCCAAGACCTCCATTATATTTGTTAATTCTATTACCATCTGCATCTAGAGCATAAGGATCCAAATCTCCAGTTAAATTAATATTCATCTTTCTGTTGAAAAGGCTTGTTCTAGCTGCCATACGAATTGGCGCCCATTTTAGAGAGTCGGCAAACATACTGTAATTTGTAGACAGTCTAAAGCTTTCTAAAAGTTTAACCTTCTTCATCTCTACTTTTTGTGTAGAGTCGTTAGCTGTTCGTAATTTCATTTCTAAGTTGTTGTCAAGACTTAATCCAACCGAACCTGATCTTTTAGATGTATTAGGTATGTTGAACATAGGATTGTCTCCAAACTTATAATATTCAATATATTCGATTTCCTTATCACTAGTATACCTTGAATAAGTGTTGTAATATTTATCTCTTGCAACTCCCATTTTAGGTGTGTAGCTCACGCTTATGTTAGGAGTAACAACATGTCTTATAGCTGCCACTTTTGAATCTTTAGAAAAATTATACATACCAAAGATTTTAGGAGAATACGAAAGAGATAAAGATGATGAATAATTGTGCGCATATCCAAATCCTTGTAAAGTATCTATCGCAACCCCACCTGCACCATCATTTAGATTTTCATCCCATTTTTTTCTTACTTCGTCGAAATACATTACTCCAGTATAATTAAAAGATGGAGAAAGGGTCATATCTTTTATTATTTTAAAAGAAGCAGAGATAGGGATTTTATGTTGAAATCCTTTTTTCCATTTACTAAAAGAAGTAGTAAATAGTTTATCTTCTTTTAATTTGTTAGGAGTAGCATTCTTAAAATCAGCAGTATAAGAAACACCAATTTTGTCATACCAGGACATTTCTCCAACTTTATCTTTCTTTCTAAATGGGTATATTTGAGTCATTCTAAAGTTGAAATTTGGGAATGACATAGATACAGTTGAATCTTGGCTGTTTTGGGAGTGATTAAATGCCATAGACATGCTAAAAGGACTATCTGGCCATCTTTTGCTATACGAAACACTTGATTGTTTACGCTGATTAGCAATATCATTTAAATTCTTATAATTATAATAGTCATTTTTAGAAGATGAAATATCAACTGAAGCTGAAAATGTGCTATAAGGATTTGCTTTTGGATCTTGACTATGAGTCCAACGAATGGAGTAGTCTTTACTTTTACTGTAATCAGGTAAACCTTCTTCTCCAGTAATATTAGTACTAGTAGAGATGTTTAAACTACCGTTGAATTTATATCTTTTTTTATAAGTAGAGCTTACATTTAATCCCCACGATGAATTTGCATATATATCTCCTAATAATGTAAGGTCAAAATAATCATTGATTGAGAAATAGTATCCTCCTCTTTTAAGATTAAATCCTCTCATCTTTTCTTCACCATAAGATGGGATAATAATACCAGATGAACCTTTTTTTGTAATAGGAAAGAATCCAAAAGGAATAAATAATGGAAGTGGAACTCCTTCAATAACAAGATTCGAAAATCCAGAGATAACCTTATCATCTTTAATCATCTTTGCCCGTCTCATCTGTATGTAAAAGTGAGGGTGATCATGTTCATCACAAGTTGTATACCAACCGTGTTTTACACAATACACATTACTGTCTAGTTTTTTTGTCCTTTCCCCTTGTACAAAGCCACCATTATCTTCTGTGATAATATCTTTCACAATACCTTTTTGAGTACGGTAATTGTACTTTAATTCTTTGCAATCAAACTTTTGACTACCATCCTTAAAAATGGGATTATCATAGAATTTACCAGTTGAATCTTGAGCACCTTTTGCAAGAGCAGTCTCATCTTTAAAATTCAATCTTATATATGCAGCTGTTAGTTCAGTACTTAAATATTGGATTTTTGCTTTACCATATAGT
>Ga0193964_1000436_pt1 | contig 20612 bp, 16 predicted proteins | sample FB_7_MG_FD_140323 | JGI IMG/M metagenome (GOLD analysis project Ga0193964, IMG submission 140323) | Microbial mat bacterial communities from the Broadkill River, Lewes, Delaware, United States - FB_7_MG | ecosystem: Environmental > Aquatic > Freshwater > River > Microbial mats | place: USA... | reverse complement strand
AGATGATTGGTATTAATTGTTTTTAGATTAAACCTCGTTTTTAATTATCCACTGGTATGTAACTGTATCAGTGGATAATACTTCTAATCTTATTGTTTTTAATATGGAAAATATAAATAATTTAAATAGAAATAATCAATCAGTATTGAAGCTACCGAAAATAGGGGATATACTTGGTGCTCCCCTAGTTGCAGCTGTTTCTGCAAATTCTACTATGGTTCGTGAGCAGACAAAATTTTTAATGGAAACTTGTTTTGTTTCTAAAGGAAATAACCTTTATGAACCTATGATGATTGAAATGTCGCTTTCTAGATTTATTGAAGATGATAGAGATGAATCAGGACTTAAAGAGATTAATACTACATTTCAAATCCCTTTATTAACACTGGTTCCTATGAATTCGTTAGTAGTGGATTCTGTTGAAGTAGATTTTAGTCTAGAAATAGTTTCTCAATCAGCATCTCAATCATCAGTACAAATTAAGGGTGAGAAGGATAATTCCTCAAAAGGTAATATTCAAAATAATGATGTACAATTCTCAGGAAAATTGAGTTATGATTCAAATGATAAGGCTTCAAATCGTACTCATAACGCTTCTAAACTGAATGTAAAAATTCAGACTAAGTCAATTCAATTGCCGCTTGGGGTTACCTCTCTTATAGATATGTATATTAAGTCTATTAATGTTTTACCAAAATAATAGTTTTAAATGATGAATAAACCACAAATAATAGAATGCCCAAACTGTAAAACACCTATCTATTTTGATGTTAATGGGTTAATGCAGGGAGTTAGTTTTACTTGTTCTAATTGTAATTGTTCAATAAGTATGGCATCTTCAAGTTCACAAGTTGTGAAGAAAACAATGAATAAATTTGAAGAATTAAAAGTTAAGTCTAAATAAATAATATAGCAATGATAAGTTTAAATAAATTTATAGATTCAGTTCATGATGCTGTTGTTTCAGCTAATGATACTTTGACTGATAGTAGTGTTGGTATCCTAGCTAGGTTTTTTAATAAATCAAAGGATGAAGATGGAAAAGAAATATTGGTTCCTGAAGAAATTAGTATAAAATATCCTCATATCTCAGATTCTGGGGTTGAATATATTGATGTTAATGTTCCTCTTCTAACTTTAGCTCCTTTAACTTGTCCAACTATTGATTCTGTTGAGTTTTCTACAAAGTTTTTGCTTGCAGTAGCTGAAGATCAGTTAAAGATGGAGTTTTTAAAGGATAGTAATAATAATTCAGAGAGTCAGTCAAATAGAGTTGGAAATTTAAAGATTGTAATATCTCCTCAGGATGTTCCGGAAGGTCTAAAGAGTTTAGTAGAGGGGTATGAACGAGCTTTAAAATTGCAGATTCCGTAATTATTCTAATTATGAGAATATTTCAACATAGAAAAAGGAATAAACATACGTTGTCGCTATGTAAGATTATATTAAGCTTAAAAGAAGCATTTTTTGATAATCAAGAGTTTTTTAATGGATATCAAATACAAAAGTTATCAGAGTTTTACAAAGAGGATGGAACCCCCGTTTTACGGAGAATTAGAATTGATAAAGATCGATTTATTGAAGTTCCGTTGATAAACCTGGTTAATTATGCTCCACTGTGTATAAGTGAATTTTCTTTGAGTTTCAATATCAAGTCAAGATTTATAAATATTAAAGAAGTAGAAAAGCAGATTTCTCAGATAGAAGGGACTGGATTTGATTTATTTCTAGGTAGAGACAAGGGTGATAATAAGATTGTTTCTGTAAAACTAAGTTTTAAGAGGTAGTTATTGTATTTGTGTAGTTATTAATTGTATTAAATTTAAATAAAATGATAAAGAATGAAAATTATAATTGGACTGATGTAGAGAAAACGGTTAAAGAGGCATTTGTTGGAACGCCTGATAAAGTTCTAATCAAATCTACAGCAATAATTGCAAGGTTTCATCAATATGATACTATTGCTAAAGATGAGAAATCAAGTACAAATTTATCTCCATGGTGGTTTGTTTATTCTGGAGATAAGGGGAGTGAATTTATAGATGTTGTTAAGAAATCAGAAAAGAGTTTCAAGGGGTATGCAAGAGAAATATTTGCTTTACCTCCAGAGTGGAATAGTATGATTAAGTTATTTATGTATCATCCAATACATGATATCTATGGATTTTACGGCGAGATAGCGTCTCAATATGTTAAGGGAATTGATTATAAGGGAGGATGGAAGCAGTTGTATATCCCGGATTTCGTTAATAGTGATCTTAATCTTTCTTCACGTAAAGAAGCTTTGATTTAGAAGTTATATATTATAATCATAGTTACTATGAATTTATCGAGAAATTTAACATTAGGGGAAGTTACTAGGTCTGCTACTGCAGATAGACTGGGTATTAAAAATGACAATATTTCTCCAGCACAATTGGAGAGTATTAAGACTGTTGCAACAAATGTGTTTCAACCTATTCGTGATAAGTTAGGTGCAATAAGAGTGTCTTCAGGTTTTCGCTCTTTAGAATTAAATAAGGCGATTGGAGGGGCTGTTTCCTCACAACATTCGAAAGGTGAGGCTCTAGATTTACAAGGTATACATTTTGAGAATAATGTAATGTTTACTTTCATAAAGAATAATCTGGAATTTGATCAATTGATTTGGGAGTTTGGAGATGATATAAATCCTGATTGGGTTCATGTATCATATACCAAATCAGATACTAATCGTATGCAAGTTCTTAAATCAGTAAGAATTAATGGTAGAGTTATTTATGAGAAATTGGGAAATAAGAATTGATGTTATATCATTTCTGTTGTTCATGTTTTGTGGGATTAGAAAAACGACCGTAGCATTATGTTACGGTCGTTTCATATATTTATTAATACAGCTGCTTATCTTATACTAGCTCCTAATTGTTTTTCAAAGCTCTTCATGAACTTTTGCATAATCTTATCAATTTGCTTGTCTGTAAGAGTTTTTTCTTCATCAAGAAGAATAAAGCTTACTGCGTACGATTTCTTGTTTTCTCCAAGAGATTCATTCTCGTAAACATCAAAGATTGATACTTTCTTAAGAAGGTTTTTCTCACAGTTATTAGCTATTTGCTTAATATCAGAGAATTTAACTTCTTTGTCAACTAGTAGTGCTAAATCTCTACGTACTGCAGGGAATTTAGGTATAGCGTGGAAACGAACTTTATTCTTAATGACTTCTTTAAGTACGTTTTTCCAGTTAAAATCAGCGTAGAATACTGGTACGTCAACATCTGCTTTTTTAAGTTGTGCAGGGTTTACTAAACCGAATTCAACAAGCTTAACTTTGCCATTAAAGTATGCTAATCCTTCTGTATATATATCGTTCTCAACTTCTTTTACTTTCATCCTATCAACACCAAATCCAAGTTTAGCAAGTACAAGCTCTACGTAAGATTTTATCTGGAAGAAGTTTGTTGGTTCTTCTTTTAGATTCCAGTTTTCAGTTTCTTTGTTTCCTGAAATGAATAAACCTAAGTGTTCTTCTTCGTGATATTTTTTAACTGGGTGTTCTAATCCTTCTTTGTCGATACAGAAGTATGCTTTTCCGAATTCATAGAAACGTACGTATGGGTTCTTACGGTTTACGTTGTATGAGATTGATTCTAATCCTCCGAAAAGAAGTGATTGTCTCATTCCGTTAAGGTCCTGACTAAGTGGATTGAAGATGCTAACAGTGTTTTCTGCTTTGAATGACTCCATCTCTTCGTAGTAAGAAAGCTTAGTTAATGAGTTGTTCATTATCTCATTAAAACCGTTGGCACTTAAGATATCTGATGTTAGATTTCTTAATTTGTATGCGTCTGGTTTTTGTGCGTAACTAAGTGTTGATTGTACTTGTACTGGTACTTCAATGTTGTTGAAGCCGTAGATTCTAAGAATGTCTTCTATAATATCAGCTTCTCTTGTTACGTCAACTCTGTATGGAGGTACTTGTATTAATAAATCGTCACCTTCTTCTTTAGCGATAATCATTTCTAATGAAAGAAGTATGTTTTTAATTATATCTTTTCCAAGTTCTTTTCCAAGTAGTCTTGTTATGTTTGAGTATTTAACTTCTACGTTAAAATATTCAACTTTAGTAGGATAGTAGTCTTTTATTTCTGATGATACAGTTCCTCCGCAGATCTCTTTAACAAGATTTGCTGCTCTTTTAAGAGCATATATTGTTGCATTTGCATCTGTTCCTCTTTCGAATCGGAATGATGCATCTGTATTTAATCCGAAACGTCTAGCTGTTTTTCTTACGTAAACAGGGTCGAAACTTGCCGATTCAATAAATAGGTTTGTTGTTCCTTCTGTTACTCCAGATTCCATTCCACCGAATACACCTGCAATACACATTGGTTGTTCAGCGTTACATATCATTAAATCTCTTTCGTGAAGTTCTCTTTCTACTTCGTCAAGAGTAGTGAATTTTGTTCCGCCTGCTAGCGTTTTAACTACAACTTTATTGCCATTAATTTTATCTGCATCAAAGAAATGTAGTGGCTGTCCTGTTTCAAACAGTACGTAATTACTAATGTCTACAAGGTTATTTATTGGATTAAGTCCAATAGCTTTCAATCTGTTTTGTAACCATTCTGGTGATGGTTCAACTTTTACATTTGTCATTGAAACTCCTGAGTATCTTGTACAAGCTTCTGGTGATTCAACTTTAATGTTTATGTCTAGATTATTATTGTCTGTTTTGAAATCTTCTACTGATGGAATAGTGTAGTCGATGTCTTGTGTCTGCTTAAAGAAAGCTGCTAAGTCTCTTGCTACACCAATGTGTGATCCTCCGTCAATTCGGTTAGGAGTAAGTCCAATCTCAATTACTTCGTCTCTGAAGATATCGAAGTATTCTGCAGCTGGAGTTCCAACTACTGCGTCTTCAGGAAGTACCATGATTCCTTCGTGTGATGTACCAAGACCAAGTTCGTCTTCTGCACAAATCATACCCATAGATGGCTCACCTCTAAGTTTAGATTTCTTTATTACGAATGATTCATCTCCATCGTATAGTACAGTTCCTACAGTAGCTACAACAACTTTTTGTCCTGCTGCAACGTTAGCTGCACCACAAACAATAGGTAGTGTTTCTTCGAATCCTACGTTTACTGTAGTAATATTCAGGTGATCAGAATTAGGGTGAGGTACGCATGTAAGCACCTCGCCGATAAAGACTTTCTCTAATCCACCTTTTATCGCTTCATACTTTTCTAGCCCTTCTACCTCAAGGCCTATTTGTGTTAATATCTCGCACAGTTCTTCTGTAGGAGTATCAATCTTTAGATAGTCTTTTAACCAATTTAATGATACCTTCATATTATAATCTTGTTTTGTTTTTTACTTGACTTACAAAGTTATTGTTTTTATCCAATTTCCAGCATTCTTTTTATTGGAAGTAATGCTTTTTTTGCCAGTTCTGCTGGTACTTTAACTTCGTATTGTTCTTTTTCCAGTGCTTCGTATAGCTTTTCGATTGTCACTCTCTTCATTGATCCACAAAGAGTTGTTTCACTGACTGGAATGAAGTTTTTGTCTGGATTGTCTTTCTTTAGCTTGTGAATTGTTTCGTTTTCAGTTGCAATGATAAAGTTTTTCTTACTTGATTCTTTTGCATGCGAAATGATTCCTGCTGTAGAATACATATATGTTTGTGGATGACTAAGTATTAGGTCATCATGAGAGCAGTTTGATTCTGGATGAATTAGTACATCAGCATCAGGGTATTCAGCTAATTTGTCTATTATCATCTGTGTCCCTATTCTTTCGTGTACGCAACAGTCGCCTTGCCATATTTCCATATTTCTTCCTGTCATCTTTTTTATATATCCTCCTAAGTTTTTGTCTGGTAGGAATAATACTTTTTTGTCTTCAGGAATACTTTCAACTATTTTTAGTGCGTTCGATGATGTACAACAATAGTCAGATTCTGCTTTAATTGCTGCAGTTGTATTAACATATGTAACAACGACTGCTCCAGGATTCTTTGCTTTCCATTCTCTTAGCTCTTCTGGTGTTATTCCTTCTGCTAATGAACATCCTGCTTTTTGCGCTGGTATTAAGACTTTCTTTTCTGGAGATACAACCGATGCTGTTTCTGCCATAAAGTGAACTCCGCAAAATACAATAATGTCTGCATCTGTCTTCTCTGCCTCTCTGGCCAGACCAAGTGAGTCGCCAAGGTAATCGGCTACGTCTTGTATTTCTGGTCTTGTATAGTAGTGAGCCAGAATTATTGCATTCTTCTTCTCTTTTAACTCTTTAATCTTTTGTACTAAAGCTTCCATCGCTATCTTAATATCGATTTGTTTCTATTTATTGTGAATTAGGGGGCTAAAATAACAATTAATAATGTAATACCCCAAATCGCAGTAATCAATTAATTTTAATATTCATACTAATGTCCAATGCCATTACTGAGTGTGTCAATGCTCCGACGCTAATGAAATCAACGCCTGTTGCCGCAACACCTTTTAATCTTGGAACGCTCATGTTACCAGATGCTTCTGATTGTGCTTTCCCGTCGATAATGTTGACAGCTTCTGTCATTGTAGCGTTATCCATGTTATCAAGCATTATTATGTCAGCTCCTGATTCAATGGCTTGCTGAACTTCTTTAAGTGTAGTAGTTTCCACTTCAATACGAATATCCGATGGGATAGATGCGCGTACTTGTTTAACGGCATTTGCAATACCACCTGCAATCTTAATGTGGTTGTCTTTTATCATTGCTAAGTCAAAAAGACCAATTCTGTGGTTTGTTCCTCCACCCATTTTTACTGCATATTTGTCAAGTAATCGTAGGCAAGGTATCGTTTTTCTTGTGTCTAATAATTGTGTAGAGTAGTCTTCTAGTTCTTTTACAAATTCATTAGTTTGTGTTGCAACTCCCGACATTCTCTGTAAGAAATTAAGTGCTAGTCTTTCTCCTGTAAGAAGTGTTCTGAATGTAGATTCAATAGTAACTATTAAATCTCCTTTTTTTACTTTATCTCCTTCTTTGATGTGTTCTGTCCAGATTGTTTCTGGGTATAGTTTCTCAAATACCATTCGTGCAACAGGTAGTCCTGCTATTACACCATCGGCTTTCGCGGTCATTGTTGCAGTTGCCATTTGTGACTCAGGTATTAGAGCATTTGTTGTTACGTCTCCACCTTTAACGTCTTCTTCAAGAGCTATCTCTATTAAAGTGTTTATGTGTTTCTTATCTAGTAATTCCATTTTTGAATTCTATTTTTCAACTTTTATGAAAGAAGTTTCTTCGTCTTTTTGTTGTATTGTGTGAACCTCAAATTCTTTTTCTTCGTTTGGAAAATCTTCGCGTATTTGAGCTCCTCTACTTTCTTTTCGCAAAAGTGCGGCATTTATTATTAATCTGCAAACACACAGTAAATTATCTAGTTTCAAACTGTATAATTCGTTATTTTCGAATTTATATTCGTTTTCTATGCCTTGTAGTTGTGTTAATGCTGTTTTAAGAAGTCCTTCGTTCTTAATTATTCCAGCATTTTGGTTCATTATACTGGATATTTTATTGTTGATTTCTACAAATTCGTCGGCTTTGTTTTCATTGATGTTGTAGCCTTCTTTTTCGTATATCTTGTATATTTCTTTTTTATTAAGTTTTGAGTCGTCAATGGAGCGTTTTCCGTATACGATGCATTCAAGCAATGAGTTACTAGCTAGTCTGTTAGCGCCCATTATTCCTGTTGATGCCAGTTCTCCACAAACGTACAGGTTACTTATGTTTGTTTCTCCGTTGATTCCTGTTTTTATTCCTCCGCACATATAGTGTGCAGCAGGGGCTACAGGTATACGGTCTAACATGTTGCAGTTGTTCTCTTTGCAAAGATTGTATATTTTAGGAAATCTGTTTTTGATTTTTTCTCCGTCAAGATGGTCAAGTGTAAGGTATACGTGGTCAGTATTGCCTTTTTGCATTTCGTTGAAGATAGCTTTTGCTACAACGTCGCGTGGTGCAAGTTCTTTTAGTTCGTGCTTGCCTACCATGAAGCGTTCGCCTTTTGCATTTTTTAAATATGCTCCTTCTCCTCTTACTGCTTCACTGATTAAAAATGTATAGCCTGCGTTTGAGTGAAATGAAGTAGGGTGGAATTGAATAAATTCCATGTCTTGTACTTCTGTTCCTATTTTGTATGCCAGGGCTACTCCGTCACCGACTGTAGTGTCAGGGTTTGTAGTTCTTTTGTATATTGCTGACGTGCCGCCCATTGCTAGTACGGTTGTGTTTGCGTAGAATATTTTTTCTTCGTTTGTGTTTTCGTTCCACGCTCTTATACCGCTACAAATATTGTCTTTTGTTAGAATCTCAAGAGCCATATTATTCTCAAAGATGTCTATATTTTCATTGTTAGACACTTGGTCTATCATGAATTGTGAAACGAGTTTGCCTGTTGAGTCACCTCCAGCATGGAGTACTCTTCTTTTATGATGTCCACCTTCTAAGGCTAGGGCTAAATGTCCGCCTTCGGTGTCAAATTTCATTCCAGCCTTTATGAGTTCTTTTATTCTATCCGGGCCTTCGTTTACTAGTATTTCAACAGGTTTATAGTCGCATAATTCTCTACCAGCTACTATTGTGTCTTTAAAGTGGAGCGATGGAAAATCATCTTTATCGGTGACAGCAGCTATACCGCCTTGTGCGTGGTATGAGTTGCTAACATCAATTCCAGATTTAGTTAGTATTGCTACTTGGCCATATTGCGATGCATACCATGCTGCATACAGACCGGCAAGTCCGCTTCCTACTATTAGATAATCGTATTGATGATGCATTGTTGTTTGTTTAATTTGTGCGAAAATATAACTTTTTCTTTTAAGCTGATAGCAAATTATGTTTTTTTCCTCTTTAAATATGTTTTATACTTGTTTTCTTTGTCTTAGTTGCTTGTACTTTGTAGTTTTCTTTTTCTTTCTCTCTATAATGGAATGAAAGTTAGAATATTTCTTTAACTTTATCGTTCTAATAATTTAATAACATTTTAAAATTATATAATATGTTCTCTAGTAATACATATATAAATAGAAGAGAGAAACTTCGTAATATTGTTAAGGACGGAGTTGTTATTATTCTTGGTAATAATGAGTCATCAATGAATTATCCTGATAATACTTATAAGTATCGTCAAGATAGTAACTTCCTTTATTTCTTTGGTCTTGATCATCCAGGGTTTGCTGGTGTTCTTGATGTAGATTCTAATGAGGATTTTATTTTTGGTAATGATGTTGATATTGACGATATTATCTGGATGGGCCCACAACCTTCTGTTAGGGATTTAGCTGCAAAGGCTGGTGTTTCTAAAACAGATGCTTTTGGTAAAATGGAGGCTTATATAAAGAATGCAATTGCTAAGGGTCGTAAGATTCATTTCTTGCCTCCTTATCGTTATGATAATATTTTCTTATTAGAGCAACTTACTGGTATTCATAATACTAAGATTAAGGAGAATGTTTCTCAGGAACTTGTAGATGCTGTTATTTCTCTTCGTGAGGTTAAGGAAGAGTGTGAGATTATTGAGATTGATAAGGCTTGTAATATAGGTTTTGAGATGCATGTTGCTGCAATGAAACATGCTATGCCTGGTGTTGTTGAGCAACATATTGCTGGTATGATTGAGGGTATTTCTTTATCTTATGGTGGTATGCCTTCTTTCCCTATTATTCTTTCTCAGCATGGTGAGACTCTTCATAATCATAATCATGGTAATACTCTTACTGAGGGTAGAATGATGCTTACTGATGCGGGATCTGAGACTTCTATGCATTATGCTTCTGATTTTACTCGTACTGTTCCTGTTGGTGGTAAGTTTAGTCAGCGTCAGAAGGATGTGTATAATGCTGTTCTTGCTGCTAATAATCATGCTACTTCTCTTATTAAGGCGGGTGTTACTTATCAATCTATCCATATGGAGGCATGTAAGGTTTTAACCACTCATCTTAAGGATCTTGGTCTTATGAAGGGTAATGTTGATGATGCTGTTCGTGCTGGTGCTCATGCTATGTTTATGCCTCATGGATTAGGTCACCAAATGGGACTTGATGTTCATGATATGGAGGATCTTGGTCAGATTTATGTTGGTTATGATGAGGTTACTCGTCCTATCGATCAGTTTGGTACTGCTTATCTTCGTTTAGGTAAGGAGCTTCGTGAAGGGTTTGTTCTTACTAATGAGCCTGGTTGTTATTTTGTTCCTGCTCTTATCGATAAGTGGAGAGCTGAGAAGATTAATACTGATTTCATTAATTTTGATGCTGTTGAGAAGTTTAAAGATTTTGGTGGTATTCGTCTTGAGGATGATATTCTTGTTACTAAGGATGGTCATAGATTGATGGGTGATCAAAGAATTCCTATTACTGTTGAGGAAATTGAAGATACTATGAGATAGTATTCTTTCTATGATATATTTGAGGCAGTTGCTTTTTGTGACTGCCTTTTTTTTACTGTTGATCATAAGTATAGACTAGATGGCTCTATTTTTGCCATGTTTTTGGTAGGAACCCTCTACCTACCCTCTTCTTCTCCTCGACCACCCCTCTTTTACTATCGATTTTCCTGGTGTGTATTTAACAATAATATTTAGTTGGAGATGAGGTAGTTTTTACCTCTTTAGCTTAGTGTTATGTGTTGTTATTGTTAATTATTTATTGTTACTGAAATTATTTTGCTAATTTCACGTTTTGTATTTAATTAATATAAATGAAATAGTGATGAAGCAGAGGTTGGTGTTTTTATTGAGGTATTATATTTATTGGATTTTTCTATTCATATTTTCTAAATTATTATTTGTCTTTTATCAGTATCCGCTTACTAAAATGGTTGATTCTGGTGCTATATTTTCGGCTATTCGTAAAGGATTGGTTATGGATATTTCTATTGGTGGTTATATTCTTATGTTGACGTCATTGATTTTGTCCTTCTGCGTTTTATTGAGGGGGGTGCAATATGGGAAGTATATTAGGTTTTTAAATCTTATATTTTTATGTATTACCTTCTTTATAGTGGTGGGTGATTTTGAGTTGTATAGGCATTGGGGGTTTCATGTTGATTCTACTCCTTTGTTTTATTTACAAACTCCTAAGGATGCTTTTGCTTCTGTTAGTGTATGGCTGTTAGTTAGTTTGCTTGTGGCTATTGCTTTACTGATTTTTTCTTTTGATTATTTATTTAAGAAGCATATTTTAGTTAGGTTGAATAAGATAACTTGGGGTAAGTTGTATTATTTTCCAGTTATGTTATTTGTCACTGCTTGTATGATTATTCCTATAAGGGGTGGTTTGAAGTTAGCGCCTTTAAATCCTGGTGCTATGTATTTTCATGAGAATATTTATGTGAATCATATTGCTATTAATCCTGTTTGGAATTTGATGTATTCTTTGAAGAAGATGGATGATCTGAAGAGGGATTATGATGTGGTTAGTAATGATGAGATGACTGTTATTAAAGATAGCTTATTTCATGAAAGTAAGTCATTTAAGAGGGTGGTAACTAAGGAAAGACCTAATGTGGTCTTGATTCTTCTTGAGAGTTTCTCTGCTAAGACAATTGAGGTGCTTGGTGGTGCTAAGGGGGTTACTCCTAATATTAATAGATTTTCTCAGGAGGGTATCCTTTTTGAGCATATGTATGCGTGTGGGAATAGATCTGATAAAGGTATTCCTGCTGTGTTGAGTGCGTATCCTTGTAATCCTGGTAATTCAATTCTTCGTTATCCTGCTAAATCTGAGAAGCTTCCTTGTTTGGCTAAGGATTTTAGTAAGATGGGGTATAATACTACGTTTTATTACGGTGGTGATGTGAATTTTGCGAATATTCGTCAGTATGTTACTACTGGTGGGTTTGATTCTATTGTTGTGGATGAGGATTTTGATCCTAAGTTTAATACTTCTAAGTGGGGTGTTCATGATGGTGTGATGTTCGATAGGTTTTTTAGTGATATGAAGGCTGAAAAGAAACCTTTCTTTAAAATGGTGTTTACGTTGAGTAGTCATGAGCCGTTTGATGTGCCTATGGAGACTGTTATTAAAGGTTCTGGTGATGGTGCTAAGTATTTAAATTCGGTTTATTATACTGATAAGTGTTTGGGTGATTTTATTGAGAAGAGTAGGGCTTCTGATATGTGGGATAATACGCTTTTTATAATGATAGCTGATCATGGTGTCAGATTACCAGATAATGATTTGGTTAGTGATCCTAAGTGTTTTAAAATACCTATGTTATGGATGGGGGGCGTTCTTGATTCTAAGGAGAATGTTTCTACTTATAGTAATCAGATGGATTTGGCTAGAACTCTTTTATGTCAGTTAAATGCTGATAATAAAGATTATAAGTTTAGTAGAAATCTTTTTGCTGATGAGGTTGAAGGGTTTTCTTTTTACACATATAATGATGGTTTAGGATTTATTAATGATTCAATTTGTAGTATATTTGATAATACAAGTGGAAAGTATATTGATAAGCATAAATCTAAGGAATTGAGAGGTAGAGCTTTATTGCAGTGTTTTTATGATGATTTTAAGAATAGATAAATAGTAGAAAAGATATAATAATGAGAAGAATTTTAGTCCTGTTGCTTTTTGTTTTACCACTATCTCTAGTGGCTCAAAGGAGTATTAATAATACCAATAATCAATTATTTAAGAAAGGTGTTGAGTTTTTTGAAAAAGGTAAATATGGTTCTGCGTCATATTTGTTTGAGAAGTATATTGAAGGTAGTGATGATGTGAATTCGTCCGATTATGTGGCTTCAAAGTATTTTAATGCTGCCTGTGGTGTTAAATTGAATCGTCCATATGCTCTGGAGGATATGGAAGGGTTTGTGGAGGATTATCCGTATTCTGTTTATGCTTCAAAAGCTAGACAAATCTTAGCTTATTCAACTTTTTCTTCTGAGGATTATTCTAATTCTTTGGAGTATTTTGAGAGTATTGATGAGAGTAAGTTGGAGGGTGATAATAAACAGGAGTTTCTTTTGAAAAGAGCTTATTGTTACATGGTTAATAATCAGGATAAAAAGGCAGCAAATGAGTTTTATAGTATAGATCAAAGAGAAAAGAGATATAAGCCTTATGCTGATTTCTATTATGCAAATATTGCTTTTAGAAATAAGAAGTATCAAACAGCTTTGGGCTTGTTTGATAAGTTGAAGGATAATAGTAAATTCTCCAGAGTTGTTCCTTATTATATTATTCAGGTATATTATATGCAGAAGAAATATAAGGATGTTGTAACTGCTGGTGCTGATTATTATAGCAGAATTAAGGGTGATAGAAAGATAGTATTGTCAAGGATTCTTGCTAATTCTTATTTTAATCTTGGTAAGTATACTGAGGCTGAGAAGTATTATTCAATGTATTTTGCTAAGGTTGATGATATTGAGAAACAGGATAATTATGAGTATGGTTATTGTCTTTATAAGCTTAGTAAATATACTGAAGCTATTGGGTTTTTAGCTAAAGTGGGAGGTAAGAATGATGTTGTTGTTCAGGCTGCTTCTTATTGTATGGCTAATTGCTATATAAAAGTTGGTGATAAGGAGTCTGCTCGTAAGGCTTTATTGATTGCTGCTTCTCTTGATTTTGATGATGAGATTAAGGAAAGTGCGTTATTTAATAGTGCTAAGATTAATTATGAGTTGTCTTATTCTCCTTTTAATGAGACGCTTAATAGTTTTGATGAATATATTGCTACTTATCCTGATTCTAGGCGTAATGATGAGGCTTATGATTATCTAGTTGAGGTTTATATGCAGACTAAGGATTATGAGGCTTCTTTGAGATCGATGGAGAAGATTAAGGTTAAGACTTTGAAGATTAAGAAGGCTTATCAGAGAATTGCTTATTATAGAGGTGTACAGTTATTTAATTCTAGTGAATATAAGGGGGCTATTTCTTTCTTTGATAAATCGTTGAAGTATAAGATGTTCAATAATATTATTGCAGCTGATTGTGTTTTTTGGAAGGCTGAGGCTTTTTATGCTTTAAGTGATTATAGTAAATCTAAAGATGTTTTTGATGAGTTTTTGCTTACACCTGGTGCTTCGTTGACCGATAATTATGCTAGAGGGTATTATGCTTTGGGGTATAGTTTTTATCAGTTGCGCGAGTATGAGAAAGCTATTGATAATTTCAAAAGTTTTGAACTACAGAATGCTGATAATTCTTCTGAGTTATTGTCTGATTCTCGTAGTAGAATTATTGATTATTATTTGTTTACTAGTGATTATGAGACTTGTATATCTTATTGTAATAAGTTGATTAATGTTGGTGGGGCGAGTGTTGATTATGCTTTACTAAAGAAGGCAAGGGCTCTTGGACTTGCTGGTAGAGTGAGTGAGCAGTTTGATGCGCTGAGTCTTCTTGTTAAGACTTATTCTAATTCTGTGTTGGTTGATGAGGCTTGTTATGAAGCTGGGAATGTTGCGATGACGTTAGAGAAGAATGAGTTGGCTAAAGAGTATTTTAATAAGATTATTTCTAAAAAGAAGTCATTTAAATATGACCCTATGGCTAGATTACAATTAGCATTGATAGCCTATAATGATAATGATTTAAGAGAGTCAGAGCGATTGTATAAATCGGTTATTATGGATTATAAGGGTACTGATTATGCTATGTCTGCAAAATTGGGGTTAAAGAACGTAATGGTGGATGTTAATCAGGTTGATGACTATTATGCTTTTATATCTGAAAAAGGAATGAAGACTGATAGAGATAGTCTTGCAAAGGATTCATTGAGTTTTGCTGCTGCGGAAAGGCTTTATATGGATAATAATATCAAAGAGGCAATAGGTTCTCTTGAATCATATTTGCAAGAGAATCCTAAAGGTGATTTTTTCCTGACTGCTAATTATTATTTGGCAGACAGTTATTATAGAGATAATGATAAGGATAAATCTCTTCCTTATTATGAGAAAGTGTTGAGTGAGGATAAGAGTACTTTTACTCTGGATGCTGCTTTGCATGCTGCTGAAATTAATGATTTTAATAAGGCTTATGAGAAGTCAATTGTGCAGTTTGGTATAGTAGATCGGCTATCGGAGAATGATAAGGATAAGTTGTATGCCAATTGGAAAATATTTCAGTCCAATTATTATCTAAAGAATTATCAGGCTACGGTTAAGAGTGGGGAAGAGTTGTTGTTGTCTTCATATGATACGAAGAATATTAAGTTTGATATTTATGTGATATTAGCTAATTCATATAAGCAATTGAATGATACTGATAATTCAATTAGGTATTATACGATTATTGCTAAAAATATGAATTCTAAAGAAGGGGCTGAGGCAAAGTATATTATTTGTAAGTCATTGTTTGATGCTGAAAATTATTCTGATGCAGAGAAAGAGATAAATGAGTTTATGAGTAGTGAATCTACTCAATATATGTATTTGGCAAAGAGTTTTATGCTTCTTGCTGATATTTTCATCAAGAAGGATGATAAATTTCAAGCTAAATATACTCTTATGAGTATTGTTGAGAATTATCCTAATAAAGAGGATGGGATTCTGGATCAAGCCAAAAAGAAACTTGCTTTATTGCGGGATAAGCAGGAGAAAAAGGAGGATTCTATTAAATTGAAAAATGCTAAGCAAAAAACTAAAGTTGAGAATAAGGACTTTGAGAAGTATAGAAAGAATTTTGATAAATCTGATAATAAAGATTTGAAAGAAAAGATAGCTAAAGCTAAGGAGTTGCTTAATGAAATGGAAAATACTGAAGTAGAATAATCTTGAAATTATAACGGATATGCGTAAATTATTAATATCAACTATTTTGTCTTTGTCTGTGTTGAGCTCGTTTTCTCAGAAGAATGAGTTTGGTAAGCAAGTGAAGATTGTAAGTAAGTATAAGACTACATTACCAAATGCGAGTAAACTGGTTTATAAACCTGTAATTAAGGATACTTTGAAGCAGAACCCTACTTTTGATTATTTCTTTAAGGCTAAACCTTTTGGTTCAAGTTTTAATCTGATAGAGAGTGAATATCCGAAATATAAGGAATCTGAAGTAGAGATTCTTAATGGTGGATATTTAAGGCTTGGGGGTGGTAATTATTCGCATTTTGATGGTGAGGTCGCTTATAATAATATTGAAAATAAAAAGGTTAATTGGGGCTTTTTTGCTAATTCGAATAGTATTGCTGGTGATGTTGATGGTGTGAATATTGGTTTTGTTGATCAGTCTGTAATGGCATACTTTACTAAGTTTAATAGGGGTGAATCATATGGGGCTTCTGTGTCTTATGGAAGAGATTTATTTCATTTTCTTAATGTTAAGAATGATTATACGGATAGTAGAGAAAGAAGAGGTGATCTTAATGTTTCTGCTATTTATAATAAAGTCCTGGATGATGATTTGAAGTGTGGTGCTAAGTTTTCATATACTAATTTTAATGATTCTTTTTCTTCTTTGGTTGAGAATTACTTCGAACTTGATACTTATGGAGAGGTTGAAGTATTAGGAGGGAATTTTAGGGCTAATTTAAATATTGATTATTTGTTTTCAGAAAATAATTTCTTCTCGGTGTCTTTAAATCCTAGCTATAAGGCAAAGTGGGGGGGATTAGGTGTTGATATAGGTTTCGGTTTAACTGATTTAATTTCGGAGAAGTCTAAATTGTATATTTATCCTAAAATTAATATTTCTGCAGATGTTTTTGAGAAGTATGTAGGTGTTTATGCATTAATTGATGGCGGTCTGACTTATAATAATTATTTTAAGTCGTATAAGATTAATCCTTTTGTGGTTGTTGCAAGTGATGAATTTGTAGAACCTACGTATAATAAAATGACTTTAGGAGGAGGAATTAAGGGAAGGTTTGATGATCTGTTCTGGTATAATGTGTATTGTAAGTATTCTGATATAGAGGGATATAATTCATATGTTTTAGATCGCGATAAATACAGTGAGATTATGCCTTTTATGCAAAAATCGTATGATGTTAAATTATTTACTTTTGGTGCTGAGGTTGGTGTTAATATTGATAAGAATCTATCTGTGGTTTCAGATTTTAAGTATTATTCTTTTGATATGCAATCTTTAGAAAAACCTTTTAATGTGCCTGATTTTGAATTAACATTCAGAGGTAAGTATGTTTTTGATAAGCAATTATCTTTAGGGGCTGATTTGATTGTTTTGGGAGAAAGAGACTTTGCAAAGTATGATGAATATGATATATATTCTAAGGATGGTACTAATGGAATTGCCTTTGATTTAAATGTAAATGCGGAGTATAAATTCTCAAAATATTTATACGTTTTTGGGAAGGTAAATAATATTTTAAATCAAAATTATGAGCGATGGGAGAGTTATCCTTCTATAGGGATTAATTTTCTGGCTGGATTTACAATCACCTTCTGATATTACCGAATTTTATCTTTATAAAAGTATGATAGTTTAAGGTATATTAAGTATATTTGCATGAAGTAGATTCTTGTAATCTGCGGTTGTTTTTTGATAAATATAAAACGATATATAATGAGTGAAGAAATAAAGAATCAAAATCAAGATTACTCAGCTGACAGTATTCAGGTGTTAGAGGGATTGGAAGCTGTTCGTAAGCGTCCTTCTATGTATATTGGTGACGTAAATGTAAAAGGACTTCATCATCTTGTGTATGAGGTTGTGGATAATTCGATCGATGAGGCCTTAGCTGGTTACTGTAATAATATTGAGGTTTATATTAATGAAGATAACTCTATTACCGTAAAGGATGACGGTAGAGGTATTCCTACTGCAAAGCATACTAAAGAAAATAAATCGGCATTAGAGGTTGTTATGACTGTACTGCATGCTGGTGGAAAGTTTAATAAAGATAGTTATAAAGTTTCGGGTGGATTACATGGTGTTGGTGTTTCTTGTGTAAATGCTCTTTCTAAGAATTTAAAAGCCGAGATTCATAGAGATGGAAAGATTTGGGTACAGGAGTATTCTAAGGGAGTTCCATTTGGTGAAGTTAGAGTTGAAGGAGAAACTGATAGAACCGGAACTTTTATTACATTCGTTCCAGATGATTCAATTTTTTTAACTACTGAATATAAGTATGATATTTTAGCTGCTAGATTGAGAGAATTGTCTTTCTTAAATAGAGGCATTAAGCTTAATATTACTGATTTAAGAGATAAGGATGAAGAGACTGGTGAATGTCGAAGTGAAGAATTTTTCTCAGAAAAAGGTTTAAGTGAGTTTGTTGAGTTCCTTGATGGAACACGTGAGAAGCTTATTGAAGAAACAATTCATATTTCAACTGAGAAAAATAATGTTCCTGTTGAAATAGCACTTCAGTATAATTCTTCATTTTCTGAGAATGTGCATTCATATGTAAATAATATAAATACTATTGAAGGTGGTACTCATCTTACTGGTTTTAGGAGAGGTCTTACAAGAACTCTAAAAAATTATGCTGATACTTCTGGAATGCTTTCAAAGCTTAAGTTTGATATTAGTGGAGATGACTTTAGAGAGGGATTAACTGCTGTTGTTTCTGTTAAAGTTGCTGAACCTCAGTTTGAGGGACAGACTAAAACTAAACTTGGTAACTCAGAGGTTAGTTTAGCTGTTGATCAGGCAGTTAGTTCTATGTTATCAAATTATCTTGAGGAGAATCCAAAAGATGCAAAAACTATTGTAAATAAAGTAATACTTGCTGCTACAGCTCGTCATGCTGCTAGAAAGGCTCGTGAGCTTGTTCAAAGAAAAACAGTTCTTTCTGGCTCTGGGCTTCCTGGTAAGTTAGCTGACTGTTCGAATAGAGATCCTGAGAAGTGTGAGGTGTTTCTTGTCGAGGGGGATTCTGCAGGTGGTACAGCTAAGCAGGGTAGAGATAGAATGTTTCAGGCTATTCTTCCATTGAAGGGTAAAATCTTGAATGTTGAGAAAGCTATGCAACATAAGGTTTTTGAAAGTGAAGAGATTAAAAATATATTCCAGGCTTTAGGTGTAACTTATGGTACTGAGGAGGATAGTAAAGCTCTTAATCTTACAAAACTTAGATATCATAAAATTGTCATAATGTGTGATGCCGATGTCGATGGTAGTCATATTGCAACTCTTATTATGACTCTTTTCTTTAGATATATGAAAGAGGTTATCGAGAATGGTTATTTGTATATAGCAACTCCTCCTTTGTATTTGGTTAAGAAAGGTAAGAATGAGCAGTACTGTTGGTCAGAAGATCAAAGACTTCAGTTAATTCAAGATTGGGCTGGTGGTAAAGAGTCTGGATTACATATTCAGAGATATAAAGGTCTTGGAGAGATGAATGCAGAACAGTTGTGGGAAACTACAATGAGTCCTGAAAATAGAACTTTGCGTCAAGTTACTATTGAGAATGCTGCTGAGGCAGATAGAGTGTTCTCAATGTTGATGGGTGATGATGTTCCTCCTAGACGTCAGTTTATTGAGCAGAATGCTACATATGCAAATATTGATGCATAACATAGTTTAATAAATATATAAAGAGCTAATTCATTTATTTGGATTAGCTCTTTTTTTATATGTTATTTTAAATGTTTATCTGACCTGAGAAGGAACTTTCTGTTGGACCTTCTAAGAAAGTATTATCAAAAGTCCCATTAGTATTCTGTGTATATACTTTTAGGGATCCTCCTTTTGTTTTAATAGCAATCTCAATAGGATTTGGTATGTCGAGTTTTAGAGCTGTTACTATAGCTGAAGCAATACATCCTGTACCGCAGGAGTATGTTTCGTCCTCAACCCCTCTTTCAAATGTTGATGCAGTAATAGTATGACTATCCTTAATTGATACAAAATTTACGTTTGTACCTTCTTTTTTATATTTGTCACTATTCCTTATTGCTGATCCTTCTTTGTAAGTGTCAAAGTTTTTATGATTGTCAATAAATTTTACAACATGTGGTGATCCTGTGTTTAGAAAGAAATGGTCATTGTTGTTTTCAATCATCGAAACATTCTGCATCTTCAATTTTACAATGTTCTCAGAGTTTATTGTTGCAGTATGCTCTCCATCCATAGCGACGAATCTTGTTTCTTTTTCTATCAGTCCAAGGTGTTTCGCAAATGCAACTATACATCTTCCACCATTTCCACACATAGTCCCTTCATTTCCATCTGAATTGAAATATCTCATTTTGAAATCGTATTCAGTAGAGTTCTCCAATAGAATTAATCCATCAGCCCCTATACCAAATCTTCTATGACAAAGATGTGCAACAATGCTGCATGAGGTAGGGAAGGATTTGTCTCTATTATCAATCATTATAAAGTCATTCCCTGTGCCGTGATACTTATAAAAGTTAATTTGCATTATATATAGTTAAGCTATGTTAAGATATAGATTTATTTATAACATTCATTCAATAAATGTAGTAATCTTGTATAAAGATTGCAATTTAGTAAATTATTGTGAATGATGTTCATGGTGTGTTTGCTAAAATATTATAAAAGCTAGGGAATATATAACTATTGACTTTCTACTATCGTACAATCTAATAGCTCTGAGCTATATCATAGATTTAAGGGAAAAAACGAGTGAATTGTAATATTTATGGTATTATTCGGCATTAAATAGAGTGAGTTCGTGTAATATTATTATTGCTTTT
>Ga0193964_1000428_pt1 | contig 20690 bp, 12 predicted proteins | sample FB_7_MG_FD_140323 | JGI IMG/M metagenome (GOLD analysis project Ga0193964, IMG submission 140323) | Microbial mat bacterial communities from the Broadkill River, Lewes, Delaware, United States - FB_7_MG | ecosystem: Environmental > Aquatic > Freshwater > River > Microbial mats | place: USA... | reverse complement strand
TCTTTCGTCGCAATGACCGTCTTCCACACCCAGTAGGCGATCATCAAAAGCAGACCGACCGCAAGCGCGGCGAGCGCGGCAAGGGCCCACACCGGAATCTCATAGCCGAGAACGACCGTCGGGGACGATTCGGGCACCGCTGCCTCGGCGGCGGCAGCGTCGGCAGCAATCTTGACCGCGGCGGTGGCAGCGGCACCGGCGGCAGCAGCAGACGCGCCGGCACGCTTCAAGTTGCCCGCAACATCGTCTTTCGGCTCTTCCGCGGCGCTCTCCTCACCGGCATCGGCCTCAACAGCAGCCGCGGCAGCAGCAGCGCCGGCCTTGGCCACAACGTCCTTCTTCAGCGACGCAAACACCGGCTCGGGGGCGAGCGCGGGCTTGACCATCGCAGCCGGCTCAGCGGCCTCGACACCATCGTCGGCCGGCGCGGCGCTGTCACCGAGCGCCTCTGAAACGGCAGTGGTCGGCGCAAGCGCCTCCTTGGCTCCGCTGCGCTCCATCGGCGACGCGGCCTGACCAGCCACATCGCGCTTCAGAATCTCTTCGTTGGCGATGATCGCATCAGATTCGCCCTTGGCCTTGTCGTTGATTTTCTGCATGACATCGGCAACCTTGACCGGCTCACCGGCCGCAACCGCCTCGCCAATCTTCTCTTCGACAACACGCATTTCGTCGCTCTTGCCCTTGTTACGCGCATCACGCGCAATGGCGCGCACGGAAAACGGTGCGTTGGCATTGCGATCGCTCGGTGCGAGCGCACAGATGTCGCTGTCGGTCATCTTGTCCATCATGCCGGTAAAGCTGCCGCCAACCGACGAGCCGCTCACAAGCGAGCCGCATGCCGGCTTGCCATACGCCTGCGGGTTTTTGTCGGCCTTGGCCTTGTAGCTGCCACCGGCGTGCATCAGACGCTCAGCATCGTAGCCCTTGAGGGCAACCGTGTGCGCCGACTGGCGGTAGATTTGCGCGGCCGATTTGCCGCAAGTGGCACCGTTGGAAGACTCGTTGTCGCTCATTGATTTGTAGTTGTTTTTTTGCTCAACCTGGAACGTTGCGTTTATACTATGGCGTGCTCACACTAAAAAAAACGAAATTGTGCTTTCATTTCGCTGGCACTTTTTTCACTCTTGTGTGGTCAACCTCGCCGGTGCACCGCTTGCTGTCTGATGTGGCAAGCAAAGATAGAGTTTTTTTTCAAAAAAAGTCGTTTATTTCCGCACCACAAAATGCGCTGCGCGATTGTTCACAGGCGGGCACACGCGCGAATTGTCACACAGCGGTGTCTGATTGCACGGAAAGGGCAGCATCGCAAGTGTACAAAACCGCGTTGGCTGGGACGACTGCCGGCAGACTGGAACTGTGCCCAAAAAGACGCCCAAAAGTTTCGTCAATAAAGTTTGCCAGAGAAACCCACGGCAATTTGCGGCAGTCGTGCGAACAAGAGTCGAAAATGCGCGCAATCTCAAAAAAAGGTTGTGCAGCGTGCATCGCCATTGCAGTGTGGTAGCTGTTTTGACGACAAGACAGAACGTGCTGTTCCATGGACATGCAAATGTCTCGAAAGAGTCGCTGAACGTCACAAAATTCATCGAACCGGCACCGATCGGTGTTGTTAGCAGAGTAATTTCTGTGAAAATAGCACTGCTGTGAAGTATGATAGTGGTGCTGATAATCGACGTTCTGTTCCACTCGGCCAGAGGCCGTCGATAGACCTGTGCTGGCGTGTCCAAAGTCGCAAATCACAGGCAACTGCTGTAAACAGCCGCCAATATCGTTGGCAATTGAATACACTCTATCGCCAATTGCGTACATATAGTGCGACACTGCGTCGCGCGAGTGAACGAGCATAATGTTGTGCGTATGCAGGTCGTTGTGTTTGATCTCTCTACCGTTTGCGCGGAGCGCGTAGAGAGCAGCACAAATGTGCATCAGAACCGACGATAATTGTATTCGTAAGTAGGTTTGCTTTGCCGCTTGCGTTATTAACTTTTGCGGCAAAAGATGCGCGTCCATGAAATGCGTGTTAATCCAGTACAGAAGGGTGACGTTGGAGAGGAATTCTGTGCACATAGCCAAGCGTACGCTCGATCTTACGTCTGCCAACTCTGGCAGGTCGTTTGAAACAGAATCAAGAGTTATCGGCGAACCGATCGTCGCCGCGTTGGCAGCGCCGACAAGATCACATTCTGTTTTGCCATCGATCGGCTCGGTAATCAGCTGCGCAAATGTGTCAGAGAACACTATGGCGTGTCCATACAGCCGCAAAAGGCATGGCGTTGCTTTTGCGAGAGCGAGACGTCGACAAACGTGCAGATGATACAGTTCGCTCCACACAGAGTGTTCGAGAGCCGCTCGGGTCTGTTGCACACACTTGTGAATATAGAAACTCGATTCAGCATCAATATGTATAAATTTGAGCACAACTGGTACACGTGTGCCGGTCGCTGTGCCATTTGACCTGCGGTCGCTGAAAAAGTTGCCGACAAAAATCTGCGCCGGCGTGAGACGGCACGGTTGTGTCGGGTGTGCAAGATTGCGCGTCAACACGATTCCGGTTTTCAAATCGGTGTCAGACATGTACAGGAGTGGTGGCAGAGGAGGATGAGTATCTCCGACATCGTGCTTTTTTCGGCGCCACACGTCGGCAGCAAACAACATCGGCTCTATGAAAAGTTGTTCGGCGACACTGTCTTTCTTGTCACTGTGCAACGTTGCATCGAACCACCTCGTGATGACTGCTTCGCGCTCGTTGTTTGTCGTCAAACGCGCCGTCATTGCTCTCGGTGTGCGTGCGTGTCCATCAATATCTTGAAAACTCATACGGTCATATATGAAATCACTTGGGTTATGTTATGCGCATGTCTTGAATTTCATTTCTTGTTCCCCCCCCACAGGTTTGTTACAGTGACTTTTTGATTTGACTGAGAATGTCCCACGCACAAAATCGCGACACAATTGATCGCGCGCTCCACAATAGGATCGAACAGTAGATTTGGTGCACAACCAACACTGGCAGATCAAATGGTTGCAAAAAAATTGCAAGAGAAACCAATCGGTTGTACTCTTGCTTTTTTCGAGCGGTTTGCACAACGGTATGTATTTGGTGGAGCGGTGTGTGTAGAGTGGCTCGCTCCATGTGACGTTCCACAACCAGTGGCACTTTCAAGTCGAGGTCGGCAACCGAGTTGATCAAAATGCCGACTGATTTGACGTGATTTCGGTATATTGCTGTGGCAAGTGGCGTCCATCCCCAACGAGACTTGGCATTAACGTTGGCACCAGATGCGATAAGCAGTGGGATGACCTGAAAGCGTAAACTCTCCACTGCACAATTAATCGCCCGACCATTGTGGTTGACATCTGCCCCGCCATCAATAAGTGCTTTTACCATTTCGTTGTAGCCAAAAGCGACCGCGCATTCCAATGGTCTGGCTTTCATCTCAATGGTCATGTCTGCATGCGCGCCGCTTTCTAATAGCAGTTTCGCAAGATTAACGTGGTTGCCCTGCACAGCCGCATGCAATGGTGTTGAATGCAACTCTGGCGTTGCCCTATTGACGTCGACACCCGATTCGACGAGGCACCTTGCTATCTCAATGTCGCCTGCCTTGCAGGCCAGCAAAAGCGGTGGGGAGCGCACGGTTTCGTATGGCGGATCGACTTGTGCACCTGCCTTGATGATGTGCCGTACCATATCAATATAGCCACGTACAATAGCCAGGTTTAGCAACGTCGAACGTGTTTCTCTGCACCGTTTGTTAATCCATGTGGTAGCATCATCTTGTTGAAGAAGCGCAAAAATGCGTTCTTTGTTTCCTTCACGAATGCACTGCATGGCATCTTGCAAAGTCATTTGAGAAAATCGTTGCCTGTGTGTGGGTGTGTGTGTGCGTGTGCGCAGGCGAAGCAGATGGAAAAACTAAAAAAACTGTATGCAGAGTCGGCACACACAACAACAAAAAAAGTGCTCAACGAACGATGAAGGTTTTGGTGTATGGTTCTCGTGGGTGGATCGGCGCGATGATGGTCGATGCGCTGCGCAGAGCGGGACACCTGGTGGTGATGGGCCAGGCACGATTGAACAACATTGACGACTTGTTTTCTGAACTCGACATGCACAAGCCCGACCGTGTCTTTAGCAGCACTGGCCGAACACACGGCACGCACAGCGATGGCAAGGTCTACACGACGATCGACTATCTCGAGTTGCCGGGCAACTTGCGAGTGAATACGCGCGACAACCTCGTCGGACCGCTCAATCTGGCACATGCGTGCAAGCAACGCGACATCAAAATGACCTACATGGGCACGGGCTGTATTTTTGTCTACGACGACGAACACCGCCTGCCAGCCGACGCGGCTGTGTGTGGCGCAGCGCAGATTGACTGTAGCGACGTGAAGGGCTTCACAGAGGACGATGAACCCAACTTTTTTGGCAGTGGCTATTCCACCGTCAAGGGAAACACTGACACTCTGCTGCATCAGTACTCTCAGCATGTGCTCAACTTGCGCATTCGCATGCCCATCTCTGATGGCCGCAATCCGCGCGACTTTATTCGCAAGATCACGACCTATGAGCGCATTTGCAGCATTGCCAACTCGATGACTGTGCTCGAAGAATTTCTACCCATTGCCGTTGACATGATTGCCAGCGGCGAAACAGGCACCTATAATATGTGCAACCCCGGCGTGATTACGCACAACCAAATTCTCGACATGTATCGTGAGCGCGTCGACAAGACGTTTACTTATCGCAACTTTTCGGAAGAAGAGCAGGCCGAGATTTTGCTCTCTGGTCGTTCCAACAACTATCTCGACACGAGCAAGTTGGAAAAGTACTGCACAGAGCGCTCGCTGCGCCTCACAGGAATTTACGATGCTGTTGGCCGCGTTATCGACCGACTGGCAGCACGCACCGACGTGTCGTCAAAGTAAACGTTGTTTTTCGTTCAATCCATTTTGCAGCATTGTTTGTCAAACACTGCGTCAGCATAATATCTTTTAAAAAATAGCGACGCCAGTGACTCTGTTGTTTGCAACCAAGTATGAGCGACGGCAACAGTGTGTCGTGGGAGGCTATTCAGGACTGCATTGGCGCGAAAGCACGTGCTGCACTGGAAAGTGAAGTTTGCGATGATCCATCTGATTTTTTGCTGTTGACACACGATGACATCGACGCGATTGTGCACAGAGGTGTCATAAAGCGCGTGCATGTTGCGCTGATATATCGCAAGCTGAATAATTGGCAATCGGTAGCAGACGTTGTTGGCGACATTACAGACGCAAACAAAAGTGCTCTCGGCAACTGTTGGGTGCACCCCAGTGACATGGGAGCGCAAATAGTGGTGAGTGCCATTACGTTGCGTGCCGCCGACATGGGTGTCGGGGATATTTCCGATGCTGTGTGGAACCGGCTGTGCGAGATTGTCCGGCGCCTCTGTGATGTTATGCCAGATGCGTGGAAAAACTTTTGGCACGCTGCTCGACAGGCCAACAACGGCAGGGAGATTGATTCCGAGTTGCTTTTAAAGCTGGAAAACATTGCCGCAAAGCCTTTGGATTTGTGTCACGTCGATATCAACACACTGCGCAGCATACTCGTCGACGAAAAACAACCGGCAAAGGACGGGGTGTGTGAGGCAATCTTTGGTACGCTTGATTCGTGGCACGGCGTGCAGTCTGCCATTTGGCTATCGAATGAGCAGTGGCGGTCTGTCAAGAGCCGCTACCACACGCCGCTCGACCTCGCTCGTGCTATGCAGGCGTGCCAGGTTTTCTTCCCAAACAGTTTCGGAAAACGCCTGTGGCAAACTGTGGCGGTGTACACGTCGCCGTGTGTCAGTCCAAAAGTTGTTCTGACAGAATTGTTTGTTGCCAGCGGCGATCGCCGGTACGAGTTGGCCCCGACATTCAAAGGTCTTGATGTCTGTTTGACGTGCGATCGCACAACTGAAATGTTCATCAACCACCGTTTGGTCGACGATATCTTGGGATCGGCTATACCGAGCAGTGTGTCGTTGCGCCAGGCACTCGGCAGTATTGGTGACTTATCGCGATTGCGCGTGGTTGATTTCAGCAAGGGTTATGTTTGTGATCTTGCGCCGATCGTCGATAATCTTGATCAAATGCCCAATTTGCGCTATATCGACATCACCACACATTCACTTGGCTTCGACAGCGCCACTTTGCGCGCTGCAAAAGTAATTGCCTCTCGTATGCACGATGTCAACGGTGCACTGGTGTTGCGAGGCAGTATTGACAAAATGTCGCGCAGGCTTGGCGATTGGTCGCGAGAAAACTTGCCAACACTTTTACACTTCATTTGGATGCAGCCGCAATGGCTTGGTCCGTTGTGGAAGCAGCGTGTTGGACAATTGTTTCCAGCTTTTGCAATCGCCTCTATTCAAGCCGCGCATTCTGTATTTTATGAAAAGTATGGTGCGCAAATCTGTGAGAAATTGCTTGCTTGCCCCGACCGGAAATGAGTGAATAAACCAATTCACTTTTAATCTTCTGTGGTACTGTTGCCACCTGCTGACAAGTTGGTGCTCTTTGGCAAAGCAGACGATGACGATGACGAGGAAGACCAAGCCACTTTTGTCGGCAGTGCTCCGATTGCGCTCCAGTACCACCCAGAGAGAATTCCATTGCTGCCAAACACCTCGCGTCCGTGCTTGATCTTCTGATAGACAAGATATCCAACCACTGACAAGAGCGCGGTCATGAAAATTCCACCAACCAGCAGCAGCAAAGTCTGCAGTGACGAAAATGCTGCGGCCTCTTCCACTTTGACAGCGTCTTCGACATAGGCCGTTGTGATCACTTCGGCGACATCTGCTTTTCCCGCCGCAATTTTTGCCTGTGCCGCCTGGCTCACTGCTTTCGCATCGTCGCGGGCACCCTTGTCCTCGATCACGTTGCCGAGCAACTCCTCGGCATCATCGAGCAGATCAAAGTTAAACTCGCTGTCAACTGCCGCTGGATCGTCCTTTTTCAGTGTGTCTTTGAGTTCACCTTCCGGCACAACAGTCGTTGAAGTCGAGACGCCTGCTTTGTCGGTGATTGCGGCGGCAGTGCTGCCACCCAACTTTTGCTGTTTACCCAACTCTAGCTGCGAAAAGAACCTGTCGAGAAGCATAGCGTGTTGAAATGTCGGCACACCGCGCAGTAGCGTCAGCAGCGGCGTGAGATGTTGCGGCGGCAAACCGTCGAGCAACTTTCGCTGATCAAAGCGAACGTAGATTGTACCACGCTCTTGTCGCCGCTGTTCGATTGCTGCCATCGTCGCGACAATTGTATCGACAGTTGCCTGTTCGAGTTTCTCTGGCGTCGGAGCGATCTGATCGAGAAAAAACTGGACGTCGGCCGGCTCGTACTGCGACGCAATTGCCTTTGACTCTGCGTCTGGGAAAATCTCGCTACCATCGCGCTTGGCCAGTCCGGAAATCGTCTTGGCATTTGTCAACACCGGAGCGTCCTTGACACGCAAAACTTTGAGGCCACTTTCGTTTGACGCCGACGCACCAGCGCCCTGCGTTGCTGCCACACCTTTGCCAACAATGACGCCCACGCCACGGCCATCTTCAGGAACCCGCGGAAACCGCGACGTGTCGCCGCAATTGCCGGCTGCTGCACCGGCGGCGCACTGAGGCTTGCTGACAGCAGCTTGTCCACGGTAATTTCCCGGTGGTCCGTAGCGGCACACAAGCAGTTCAGCGTTGCGCCACGTATCTGGCGAGCCGTCTGCCTTTACGGTGCTGGCGCATCTCTGAATGGCACAGCCAACCTGCTCGGTGTCGTTCCAGATCATTTGCGTCCAATGACCGCACTGACCACGTTTGCATTTTCCCTCAGCGCAGTCATAATTGCCTTCTTCTTGCAGCCAGCCGCGAGTGCCGACACTGCTGCCCATGGAGATTGACAGATTTTCGCCCTGTCCAGACGGTAGCTTTCCAATATTGGTTGAATGCCAAAACCCACAACGATCTGCGTGAATCTGCGCGTCAGCGGCCAGCTTCCAACTCCACTGCAGAGGCCCGGCATTGTAGCGTGCACGGGCACAATTGTGCTCGTCCAGAAAATTTTGCGCCTGTCCCGTTGAGATGCGCGACATTTCTGGAGCACTTTGTGTTTTGCAAGTGCAAACAACAGACATGAAAAAACGGTTGGAAAAAATGACAGAATCGGAATAGTTGTTTCATGTCACACAAAGCACTTGCTCTCACGCTTTTAATACGAGTGTGAAATCGGAACCGTGCGTTTCGAAGCGCGCACCTGTTTCAGGACAAACCCACCTTTTTGACAAGTATTCGTCCAGAATAGGGTTGGAAACTGCAATTATACTAACTATGTCAACACCGAGCGACCGCAGAGTCGATAGTTGATTGAGAAACCGACGCAGCACACCTGTGCGTCTCTTGTGGCACACAACATCGATCAAATAAATTACAAGCGCGTTTTTTCCTTTCCACGTTTTGTCGTCCAATCCTACCACCAACGTTCCATCGTCGCAGGTAAATTTTGTGAGATTGGACGGCCCACCGCGTACCACCGTCTGCGCAATCTCAATAAAGCGACTGTAATCCTTTTTTTTCTGCGCGACACAACTCATTTTTTTACACTTTGTGTCAAAGATGAGTCTCACGTTTCACACTATTGCTTCCGATCTTTCGGTTGATTACACTGGAACCGACATTGATGAACTTTATCCAGAATGCAAAAGAATTGTTGGGGGAAGCGCAAAGCAGCTACCGCCAAAACAACCAAGAAAAAGCGTAACACTGCCGACGTGAAAACGTTGTCAGCAGAGTTACCAAACAACAATTTATTGCACGTGGGGGCGTCAGCCAAAAACACGTGTCAAACTCGGGCTGCTGTTTCGACAGCGGGGAAACGTGACAGACTTTTCGAAGACTGTGACGGTTCAGATCGCAAACGAGTATATGGGGAAGCGCAAAGTATTTCGAAATAATTCTTGCCCAACCCCAGTACAGGAACAGCCGGAAAAAAAGTAAAATCGTGGTAATGTCAAAATGTCGTTATTATTTCTGTGTGTCTTTTACTGCAATGTGAAAACGAGATCGTGTATGGGTGTCTGTGGACGCAATTCTGTACATAGGTTGTGGCGTTTAGACGTCGCACGCGTCGTACGTCGCAAAAAACAATACCGCCAATCACGACGATGCCTGTAATGTTCGCAGAGTGATCCGCCTGGTGCGCGGTAAAGCTGCATGGTAAACATTCCACGCTCTATAGCGTGTGGTTCGACGAGAACATACAGTGGGCCACCGTCATTGCACCGTGGGCGGCACAACAAAATTTGCTCATGCTTTGATGAATGTAAGACAGTCACGATATAAACTCCGTTGTTAATCATAATTTTTCGCTCATTGGTGACATAAAGACCGACTGTTACGTTGTACAAGTTACGTAGCGGGTAGGTTTGGTGCGTGCAAGAGCCGAGAAACACTTTCAGCGTGTTTTTTGTCATACAAGGTAGCAATCGCATCTCTTTTGTATAAGCTTTTTTCAAGATACTTGTGTGTTCTGGTACGCCGACCGACCAACAACGGCGCGGCACGTGAAAAACGGATTTATTGGTTTTACAATTGATTTAGTCTTTATTCGAAAAACACTCGCAGCGAAAGAGTTGCAGAAAATCGATGATCTCACGACGATCGCCTTGCGCGAGTGCCAAGTGCATGAGATGCTGCCGAATACATGCAACCGGACCTCTCTGACTCGGCAGAGGATTGTGGCACAGCTTCATCGATACAAAATGCGTTAAAAGGTGTCGCAGCATATCGACTGCATTCTGGCGCGCCTCAACTTGCCGCGAGTGCGCAAGTGGCAATAGTTTCTTGCACACTCGTCGCAGCGCCCATTCAACTGCACAGAAATCGAGCCGTCGCATATTCAGTGGACTCGCAAGCCACTCTTTGGCAATGCGTGTCACGCCGGCAAAATCATAGTCCAGCACTGCTTCGTGGAGTCGCTTGCGTGCAGATACTCGCTGACGTTTGAGTTCGATGGGCGTATACTCTGTAATTGGCAATAGTGGTGTGTAAATGGCCGGATTAGCGGCGCAGACGCTCGCTTTTTCATCTTGCAGCAGATCGGTGGTATCTTCAGAGATGTCAAATGCAAACGGCTGTGCTTTGGCCTTGGCAATTGTCGCGCGCAACATTGCAGACTGTGATCGCTTGCGCGGCTGTTCGTCTGGGTCTGCGTCCGCCGCAACAGGCTGTGTGGCGTCACCAACGCAAGTCAATTGCGATTCGGGGTTGGCCGAGCCACACGGCGTGTCGCCGGTGGGCATTTCAGACACGACAGTGTTACTGTATCGTATTCTCTTTCGCTTCTGTTTCTGCCGCAGTGCATAGAGCCGCTGTTTGCGTGCAGCCTGTTGGTCTTCTTCTGGACCAAACACCGTGCGCACTTTTTCGAGGAAGAACTGCAACATTTGCGGATCTTGCAGTTCGACAGAATTGCCTACATTGCTTATGCCACGTTCGACTTGCGTCTCATAGTAGGCGTGCAATGCACAATCGTAAAAGAACACAAACCAATCACGCTGTTCAAATTGCGTTTCGGCATCAAAACGCCACATTGTGAGGCCTTTGTGATCTTCGAGACCATATTCGTGCCACGCTTTGAGTTTCACATTGGCTCGACTTGCCCAGTAGTCGAGTAGCGCATTGAACGCGCGCTCGTCCACTCTCGACGGACCGCCGTAGCGGAGTGTGTAAAAAGTGCCATCAATGTAGACCATGTGTGCGCAAGTGACTTTCACAATGTTGTTTCACAGACGGGTGTATTTCAGAAAAAGAACGCGATGAATGCGATGTGAGAGTGAGTGATCGAGTGCGCAAGTGATTTTTGATGCGCGTTTTTTTTCTCAAGCGGCACACAGCCAACGAGCGCAGAAAAAATATCGCGCACGCGTGATGAAACAAAAAAACGCGCGGCTTTGAAAATTTCGTTGCGCACACAAAAATGAGCGCGACTGGAGACACTGTCGGACATGGTGAAGCGCCAAATGTATCTAAAACTCGCGCAGCAGAACAAAAAGCTACTGCGGGGATCCTCCAAGACGTGAATAGCATCGCTGATAGTGAGCACCCACAGCAGCAAACACAGCAACTGCAACAGCACCTGCAAACACAGCAACTGCAACAGCACCTGCAAACACAGCAACAGCAACCGCAACCGCAACCGCAACAACAACAGCAGTGTTCCTTCTTCATAGATGTTGGGACGGACAAAGATGCGGCGCGCTTTCACTATGAAAATAGCGTTCAGTTTGTTGTGGCAGAAGCACGGCTCGCCAAAAGATTCAGCATGGTTCCGGCTCATCATCGCGGCGACGCTCAGATCTTTGAAGATGTCGGAAATCTTTGTCCAACACAGACACCAAGAGCGGGCGCCAGCTGTGGTGACGATGCAATGTCTGTCAACAGCAAGAGCGATCTCTATTCGTTTCTTGTTTCGCAGGCGCTGTACTGCGAAGCTTGCTCGTCTTTGTCATTCGGCTACTCTCCAAAGGGATCGGCGGTGCCTCAGTCAGACGACAAGAAGAGGCTGCTGACACGTTCGCTGTTGACAAAGCTGAAAAACGAGCGCAGCGACGAAATTCTGCAGCGGTTGTGCAAGCATCTTGTCAACAATGTGGCGAGTTGCGAGGACATTGTGGCGCTTCTTCGCCACAGATGTCTGAAACCGCCGCTCGACTACTTGGGCAAGCTGTTAGCGCACAACCACCCTCTTCTGATCAACGTGTTGCGAATCTATCTCGGAGGATATGGCACCGACATTTTCTGTTCATCTTCCAGAGAGCAGTCAAAGGCATTGCGCATTGTGGAAGCGTTTACCGGATCGCCGGAACTCGGCGGATTTGACTATGACTGCTCAGAAGGCGGACTGTTGATCGATGCAGTGATGAGCCCGTACAGCAGGGCTGCGTGGGCGGTTATTTCCAACCCACACACAGCATGGTCAAAGCACAGTGCCCGCGACATTGCAACGCTGATTGACGAGGATAATGTGCCATATGCCACCAAGAACGGGCTGCTTGACGTGCCCAGTGTGAAAGAGCAACTGGAAAAACTCCGCCGATATCGTGGATGGTGCGTCGACTGACAGACTTTGATCGAGTGAAAAAAAACGCGTTGACGGAAATTCTGACAAAACCCACTATCAATTTGAAAGAAGAAGCAACCAACTGAAAATTGTTGTTTATTTTGCCTTTTGCTTTGCGTCGCTGCTGTCATCGTCAGCATCGTCATCAAAATCATCGAAATTGTAGTTGTTCGATTCGAGATCAATGACTTCAACTAGACCGGGCATTTTCGCAGTCTTCATGCGCTTCTTTTTGTTTTTCCCATCAGCAACGCGTTGATTTGACTCGTCTGCTTGCTTTTCAGAGTCGTCTTCTTGCTCGCCACACGGCTTTGGTTCGCTTGCCTTTCTTGCCGCATCCCATGCCGCCTCCTCGGCGCACGTGTTCGGTACATCCCACAGCACGCCGGGATCGGCAGCGAGACGCTTCTTCGCGATCGCCGTCTGGGCGTCATAGAGTTCCTCTTCAACAGTGCCGCGTGCAATCAGTTGCCAAACGTGGCAGGTTTCGCGCTGCATGAGTCGCCGAATGCGACCGACTGCCTGCCAAAATGTGGCCACCTCTTCATCGACACCGCGCGAGCACAGTGTCGGGTGAACAGCAACCAAATGATTGGCCTCAACCAATTGCACACCACTGATACTTTTGTCGGAAGAGAGCAGAATGATGCGCACGGCTTGGTCGTTTCGGAATGCGTGGAACGCTCGCTCGCACGAGCGAATCGAACCGCGCGCCACGACAAAATTGACACCCTGCTCTTTCAACACGTCGGCGATCAGCACCAACAGATGCTGAAACTGCGCAAAAATCACAATCTTCTTGCAGTCTGCACGACCGGTGATCTGAGAGAGCAGCAAAAGCAGCGCATCGAGTTTAGAACCGTAGCGCTCTCGCACGAGTGTCGTGTCGTCTTTGCCACCCTTTGAGGTGGCACCACTGCTGGCACCACAATTTTCTTTTGGAGGTGCCACAATGTTCCGACGATCGACGAGTCGTAAATCGCGCGGCAATTGCAATCGTCGGCAGCGCATAGGGCACATTGTGTTGCTCGCAAAGTATTGCTTGGCACACGGAGGACAGAATTCGTGTCCACACGCCGTCAGCATCACAGAGTCTTGTGTGTTGTCTTCGCACATGCAGATCGGACACTCAATCTCCTCATTGGGGTTTTGCAATCTGTGCATGACGTTTTGGTAGAACAGAATTTCAGAGAGAATGCGCTGTCGCTTCCCGATGATCACTTTTCGTTCCTTGCAATAGGCCGTGTAGCGCGAGCGCAATGATCGGGCACTTGGACCGAGATCGCTGTCGAGTCGCGCCACGCTCTGCGCAATGCGAACCGAGCGTTCCTTCATCCAGTCGTCTAGGGTTGCCTCCTCAATTTGGCACATGGAATCGTGATTGAGAACAGGAGGCGCTTCTTCTGCGGCACGCTGCTCGTCCTCCTCTACAGGTGTGGATAGAACATCTTTTTCCTTTGTGCTCTCTGGAGCGCCCTGTTCATCGTCTTGCGCCTCATCGTCGACTTTTTGTGCAAGATAGCGGCCGCTATCAACGTACTCGGTTGCCTCTAACAACAGTTCCTCTGGAGCGGCATCGGCAATATCTTTCCACGCCGCTTGAAAGAATGCGATCCGTTCCAAAAGCTGTTTGTTGTGTTGCCGCAGCGTTGCAATGCGCTTTGCCTGCATTGCATTGGCGACTTCTTCGACCGACATGAGTTTGTCGCTGACCTTTCCGCCGCCACTGCTGCTGCTGGAAGCGCCGCCCTGTGTGCCCAAGGTTGTCGCAAGATTCTTTTCCATCCAACCATCGTCGTTGAGCATGTGGTGTGAACAGAAAAGCAGCCGTCGCATTTTTGTTTGAGACCCAATGCGAATCGACGAATAGATGGCGGTCTCAGCCTGTGTGAACACAACCGGCACGCGGTGCATACGCACCTCTGGCAGCGCGGCGTCAGACGTCGTCCCCGAGCAGCGCTCGACAAACTGCCGCCTATAGTCCCACCACGCCTGTACCAGTCGTGACGTCGATGATCCCCCGATCGACAACATTGGACCATAGCCACTGCTGCCACCGGCGTTTGATCTGTAAAACGCATCCGCCACTCCAAAGTTGGCCGTCGCCGTCACACAGTGCTTAAAATCGGCGACGAGCGAGCAGACGCCCCTCTCGAGAACGCGTGCACGAGTGCTCAACAGATGCGCTTCATCGACAACCAGTCGACGAAAGCAGATTGCGTGCAACAGTGCCATGCCAAACAGTTCGCCGGGCTCTGTGACACTCTTTTTTTCGGCTGCATCGCGCAAATTTCGTGAAGTTTTTCCCGACAGTGTGACCTCGATGTCATCGTCGCCGTCAGCGTCGTCGCACTTGGACATTGCGTCGCTTTCGCTGTCCACTGCGCTCCTAGTTCGCTTCCTACTGGCGCTGGCGGAACTGGTTGATGCCGCAGATTGCGGTTTCGATTGCTTGTCTGTTGTTGTCGTTGTTGGTGCTGTTGTTGTTGGTGCAGTCTCGTTCATGAAAGCCTCTGCCAATTTCTGCTCGTGCTGTCGGATAAGCTTTCGTTCGATGGACACCGCCTCCTTGACCCAACGATCTTGTTCGGCACAGACAAACAGACGCCGATTGGATGCATTGATGCCGCGCATTATTGCGCTCGGGGGAGACTGTTTAACCGCGGTTCGGTATCGCTTGGAGAACGTTGTGTACGCATCGCGATAGCGATCCGAGTTGAACAGTTTCACGTTGACAATGAGAACGTCTATGTTCTGGATGATCTCAGAGATTGTCAGCTGTCGGAGAGCGCGAATGTCACGCACGACTGCAATTTGCAAGAGAAGGTTGTCGTTCTCGTCGACAATCTCTCCGTACACACCGCCGTTTGTGATAGAACGGTTCGGGCCGGTTTTAGGGCGCTTTCGTGCCGTGCCACAGCCGATTGTCTTTTCATACTCGGAGAACCATTGTTCGACAACTTGCTCGGGACAGACAACGAGCGTGCAGTTTGCATAGTAGCGTCCGACGCGAACGTGGCACAGCGCGTCGTCGGCGTTTGTCTGCGGATTGCGCAAGTGTGGCGGCAAAGAGAGTGTGCGGCGTCGAGTCGGTAGCATTGCTTCAAACGAAGTCGTTTGCTCGGGATTGCGCTCAATGCGCACATCTTCGCCGAATGAATCCTCCCAGCGCTTTGTGATCCATTGCATAAGGATAATCATTGTCGTTTTTCCGCACCCTGTCTTGCCGCAAGATACTGCGGCGCGAAACAGGTCGGGGTTGCGTGCTATGCGAGTGTCGCTCGCGTTGCGCGAAAGGTAATCAAAGGCGCGCACGGATCGAGAAAGTGCCTCGATTTGCAAATGAGACGCACAAGCGGCGACGCCAGCGTCGAAATCCAGCCCCGTCGAAGAACTCTGTGGCGCAGGAACCGGACAACACTCGCCCGTGCACAATACCGCGGATTGTGCTCGTTGGCATTTGCAGGTATTGTTCTCGGAACTCGTTGACATGATACGATCAAAGTGTTTGACAAAATTGCCCGTAAAATTTTGCAGACGGGGGCCAATCGCATGCGGTTCACCATTGTTTCGGAACAGCGCTTCCGTAAGCATGTTGCGCACGGCAGGGTTGTGCAGCGCTTGGGTGGAAGCAATGCGCGGATAGACGTTTTGAATAAACGTCCGCTCCAATTGCGTACCAGCCTTTACCACGGTCAAAGAATGACCATGGCGTGGACCCAGCGTGTAGCGGAACAGATCAACGTCTCTGAGTGAAGGGCTCTTCTGAACCAAAATTGCTTCCGGAATACAAACTGCGTCGACATTTGCATCGGCAGCAATTTGACTCGAACTGGCGTTGGCGAGAGGATACGCTTCGTACATCAGCGTTTGCAACTCGCGTTTCAAAAGCCAATTGATCATGCGACGTTGATAGTCGTAGAGTAGAAAGCGAACATTGTGCGTTGTTGTGAGGACAGGAAACAGCGGTTCCTCTTCGATGAGCGGTGGGGCAAGCGAGACGTCGCGTCGATCATCGTGCAGCTTCTGTGCCGCCGCCAGCGCGGAGAAAACGCGTCTATTTTGTGCGGCGGCGTTCAGACTGTCGTTTGTTTTCTCATTCTTCTTCCCCGATATGGCAAAAGACCTTTCAGATAGTTTTGACATCATTGTCTGAAAGTCAGTGACCCCCGTGTCGTTCGTTTCGGTGCCAAGATCGCCAATCCATTCCCTTCTGATGCACTCTTCGACAATGTAGAGCGATATGCGCGAAAATAAAACCTCGCAATCACTGTCGACGATCGGGCCTCGCGAAACACTGGCGACATCAACGTCGTCAGATTCGCTTGCCGCGTGCTCGTTTGCCTCGCGTGCCAAAACATGTGCTTTCTGCGCTTCGAGTTGCTCGACAAACACATTGCGCTTTGGTTGCAATGTAGAGTCGCCAATTGTGACATCTGCCGGCTGGTCTTCTGTTCGACGTCGCTTTTCCAAACGTTGGTCAGTCGTCGCAGAGTCGAGCGCTTCAGCGTCGGCAAACGACCGTGACCAACGATCGTCGATGCTTTGGTCGTCGATGCTTTGGTCGTCGATGCTTTGGTCGTCATCTTGGTCATCTTGGTCGTGCGAGTCTTGGCTGAGTGTTTCTTCTGTGGTGATCGATGTGGCCGATCGTTTGTTTTCTCGTTTGGTTGCGGTTTGCGGCGCGTCACCAGACGCTATCGCGTCTGTGCGTTCCAGCAGCCCCAAAAGTGCGGCATGCTCATCGAGCGTTCTGGCGCCGGCAATGGCGACGCTAGTGTTGCGGCGCACGTTTTGTATGCACACAACAGATGCCGGTGCACCACTGAAAAAGTCACGCTGCAGTGCCGACGATTGAAATTTCTCATTGATATCGTTGACGTCAGACTGGTCAAGCGTTGCGTACACACAGTCCTGGCAATCAGTGGCGCCGATGCGTCGCTCGTAGGTGGCGAGTTTTTCGTAGGTCTCGAATACCAAATAGCGTCCTTGTCGTCGATCAAATGCAAGCAAATAGTGATCGAGTGCAGCACAGACATCTGGGGCCACGTTGGCAGAGTATGCAAAGACACAGACGGTCGACGTCGCAAGTTTGCCAAAGACACTCTTCGGTGCGTGATAGCCGTAGATGGAGCGTCCCAATATGTCTGCTTTATCGACGATTGCGATCGGTTGTTTGAGCGCACATGGTGCGACTCTGTTGGCGTTCATTGTTGCTCGCAAAAACCGATGTGCGCGAGATTTTTTTCGTTGCTGTGTGTGTCGGTCGCCGTCTGCACATTGCCGCCCGCAAAGTTTTTTTCAACATGCGCAAGGCGACGAAAATAAAGAAACGCGGTTGGTCGGCCACACAAAAAAAAGTGATATTCGATAAACAAAAAAGCATCGTCCGTCGTCCCCAAACCATCGCACAAGAAGCGTTGAGTAGAGACATTCCCATCGCGCAAAAAAGGTCGCAGACAATAAGCCCGAGCGTTTTTTGAGAGTCTATGCAGCAAAGACACACAGCCTCGTCTATCTACGGCAAGCGCCGCACCGCTGCACAACTCGAAGATCCACAATTCAGTGAGCAACTGACACAGTATCGATCGAGTGGTGGACCGAAACCCTCTTCGGGGGCACAGCAACGTGCAGCCTTGCAGCAAGCAAGCGTTTCATCAGCAGCGCTTGGTCAACGCGCCACTGGCTCTAGCCGCGAGGCATTGCGTGGCGGCAGAGTGGACGGCACTGGCTCTTTCGGCGCATTTGGTCGTCGACCAGCTGCGCCAGCAGCGCCAGCTGCTCCAGCTGCTGCACCAGCCGCGTCTGCCAATCGGCCCTATCCCAAGGAGAATCGCTATGAACTCTACTATAGCCGATCGTTTGATTCGAGTCGACAGCGTGCTCGACAGATTCTCGTGGGCCTGGAAGAGTATTTTATGGACTCTTTCATTATGCAGCACGTTCGTGCCATTGACTTTGACAATCCCGACATGATTGGCCCAATCCACGATGTTATCTTGCGTTCACAGCGCTATATGGCGGCAATCAAGAGCGACTGTATTCTCGTCGATCGCTTCAACAGTTCGATCATCATGCCGGAACATGACATTTTCAAAGTGCTGAGGAACTATTGTCAGTCGCTGGTACCGCAGCAAACGAGTGCCGCTCCCGAAATCGCCAATGATCCGCAACGACAACACGCACTGGAGCAGCGTCGCGCGCAGCAGCATGAACAACATCGACAGCGGCAACAGCAACAGTACGAGCAACAACAACAGCAACATCGTTCTCCGCCAGGCTACGGGCAGTATCAACAGGCACCATCATCGCAGCAGCAGCCGCCGCTGTCGGCGGCGTCGGCGTGCGATGTGTCGCAGCAGCCGCCGCGATCGCTCCTCAGCACGTCCATGATCGTGAAGCAGGTTGGCGCTGATATCGAATCGCCGAAAGCAAATGTTGATCTCAACATTCGTGTCCCAGCGCGGGGCAACAGCATGATTACTGCCGAGACGCAGGAGGAGATGGCTAAGATTCCAAAGAGCGACGTCGCCGGCATCTATGGCAAGAAAAAATCAGTCACACTCGGCTATGGCGACAACACTGATCTGATTGAGAAAAACTTTATGGAGGCGCACAATGCCGCCAATCCTGAGACTCGCAAAATGTCTTTTCCGCAACAGCGCTCGAGAGCCGGCGGCTTTGCGTCTGCCGAACACGATGGGCAGAGCGGCAATATTCAGCGAGACTTTCAAACTCAGCAGCGCCAGCGCGTGAGCCAGCCACACACTAGCATGGCTCCTCCCAGCTGGGCGTCTGGGCAGCAACAGCAACCGCAGCACCCACAGCAACCGCAGTCGCAATTTCAACCGCAACATTTGCAGGGTCTCGCTCCAAACGATGGGCTTTTGAGCGCAGGTGTGGCTCGACCGATTGCGCAACGCGCACCGGCGCCCGGCAGTGCCGGTGGCGGCATGAGACACGCACCGAGCGAACAAATGGGCGGCAGCGAACAACTGGGCACGATCAAGCAAATCTCTTGCGGAAGAAAGAACAAGTGATTGTAAAGAGCACTGTCCCTCCCACCCCTAAAAAAACTCATCTTGTGAATTGACTGTGCCAGCTTTTTATTTCTTTCGTCCCGCGTAATGAGCCGCCACCAGCTTGCAAAACGTGGGCTTGTTTGGTTCTGTGTCTGCGTCGTACGCTCGCGAAGCTTCCGAATTGGCGGGCGAAGATGTGTTGGGCTCATTGAGCAGGGAGACGAGCGACGTAATGATCTGTCGAATCTTCATGATGGGTGACCATTGATTTCCAAGAATGTCAATGCAAATGTCGCCGCTTCTGTACACGTTGGCGTGAAACGGAATTTTGCCGACAAAGTTGACTTTGGGAGGTCGCGTGGGATAATCAACGCCCCTAAAATCAAGCTGCAGTTTGTAGGTCTGTCCATCGTACGGAGTGCCCTCTGCGCCAATCATCGTTGCACTCCACAGCAGTACATCATCTCCCACTGTTTCAACGACCCAGCGCTGTGCCTGGAGGTGTGCCTCTGAACCGCCTTCTTTTGCAATTTCCTTTTGCAGTCGTGCGTTCTCGCGCTGCAAACGAACAGTTTTTCTGTCGCTCATTGTTATTGATGATCACTTTTTTTTCTTTCTTCTTTCCCGTGCTTGTGTCTCCAAAGAAGACTTTTTTCACAGACGCCCGATTTTTTCTGTTTTTCGTTCCGACCAGCTTTTTTCCTGCAACGATCGAGCCGCGTCAGAACGAACCAACGCAGCGGGCAAAAAAAACTCTTGCACAAAAATGATTGTACGAAAAATTCAATTCACGATCGATCGTGCTTTCTGGCGAAATATAGTGTCGCTATCGCGCATGCTGTTGACCGGCGAGTGTTTTGACACAAAGGGCAACTGGATCCCATTTGACATGGTGCTGTGGAGTTTCAACGAATTTGTCGATCTCGAGCACCAGAGCATAGGAACGCGGCGTGCCATTCTCGAACGCTGCACACAAGATTGCCAGGTTCGCCGAGACTATGTTCAGGCCGGCGTCAGGCCAATGCCGACCGGAACAAACGACACAGAGCCTCTCGATTATGTTTGGCGTGGACGTGGCGACCCATTGCGAGACGTTGCGATGGCGCGTCACACGTGGTACGACGACTTTTCAACACATCCACTCGCCGATGCGCGAAAAACCTACCTGTGGGTGGCCGATGCATTTATCCAGTCGCAACTCGACTTTACGCTGTTTTCTGTGCGTGCGTACAATCACATCGCAGCGATCATGGGCCAAGTTTGTTATCCTCACAAAGAGAGCCGCACGTGGAGATTTGCGGTTGATCGAGACAAAGGAATGGTGAAGAGGCACATCGAAACGCTGGCCAAGCCACAGTTTTCAGAGGAGAGTGCAAGCGCCAAACGACAAGTTGAACAAGAACAGAGGCGCATGCAAGATGCGATAGAGGCGTGCGTTGGCCGCGCAGACGACACTCGCAACGCTGCCGTGGCATCGTCGTTGCGAAATCCGTCGACGGTCATTTCGATTCGCTTGCCAAATCCACCGCC
>Ga0193964_1000426_pt1 | contig 20749 bp, 15 predicted proteins | sample FB_7_MG_FD_140323 | JGI IMG/M metagenome (GOLD analysis project Ga0193964, IMG submission 140323) | Microbial mat bacterial communities from the Broadkill River, Lewes, Delaware, United States - FB_7_MG | ecosystem: Environmental > Aquatic > Freshwater > River > Microbial mats | place: USA... | reverse complement strand
GGGCACCCAGGCGCTGTTCCATCTTTTTGAATAGGCTTGTCATTTGTATGAAAGTTCCAATAACTTGCTAAGTTATTTTCATGTTTCGTTGTGGGCTGAGCCTGGGTGTCGATAGACCAGGTCGGCCATGGTCGTTATTAAAAATAAAATCGGCCTGCAGCAAAAAAATGTGCTGCAGGCCGATTTCGTTTTTTTATTTTAAAGCGGCTTGGTATCTATTCTTTAGGTCTTGGGAGTATGATATTAAGCAGCACGCCAAGTATCCCGGCAAGGCCGATGCCGGATAGTTCAAAATTACCTACTTCGATGGCAAGTCCACCGATGCCGGAAACCAGAATCAGGGCAATGATGCTCAAGTTGCGCGGTGCCACAAGATCTGTCTCGGACTGGGTGAGGGTGTTCAAGCCAACCACGGCAATGGCCCCGAACAGCAGCAGCATGATACCACCCATGACCGGGGTGGGTATGGTCTGCAGCACTGCACCCAGTTTGCCGATAAAGGCCAACAGGATGGCGGTGATGGCGGCCCAGGTCATTATGCCCGGGTTAAACGCCCGGGTCAGGGTTACCGCGCCTGTAACTTCGGAGTAGGTGGTGTTGGGTGGTCCGCCCAGAAATGCTGCCAAAGAGGTGGCAACCCCGTCGCCCAGCATGGTGTTCTGGATGCCGGGCTCTTTTAAGTAATCTTTGCCTGTGACACGACCGATCGCCACGATGTCCCCGAAATGTTCAATGGCCGGGGCAATGGCAACGGGAATAATATATAAGACGGCATGAAGGTTCCACTGGGGCATAACAAAAGCGGGTATGGCAAACCAGGGTGCAGATACCACGGCATCAAAATTGACCATGCCCATGATAAGGGCCACAACGTATCCCACGGCAATGCCAACCAGAATCGGGATTAGTTTTATAATGCCTTTTGCAAGCAAAGAAACCAGAACCGTGGTCCCAAGCGCAATAAAGGCCACAGTCATGGCTGCGGCCTTGGAATAGGTGTCACTTGCGCTTGTGGCCATTCCCACGGCCACCGGCGCAAGTTTCAAGCCGATGACCATGATGACCGGGCCGGTTACCACCGGCGGCAGTACCCTTTTTATAATTTCACCGCCCCAAATTCGCACCAGGGTGCTCAGTATGATATAAAGCACGCCGGCCGCTGCCAGGCCGCACATGGTGCCGGGAATCCCCCATGTTTTGGCACCGTACTGGATGGGGGCGATAAAGGCAAAGGACGAGGCCAGAAATATGGGCACTTTGCCCCGGGTAATGACCTGGAACACCAGGGTGCCTAAGCCCGCAGTGAACAACGCCACATTGGGGTTCAGTCCTGTGAGCAAGGGCACCAGCACCAGTGCGCCAAAGGCCACAAAGAGCATCTGGGCACCCAGGAAACAGTCTTTAACCTGGAAATTGTAATCTGTGGATGATGGCAGATTGTCGGGCATTTTTTATTTTCCTTTTATTTTGACACTACTTGGTGCCGAATATTTTATCCCCGGCATCCCCCAGTCCGGGAAGAATATACCCCATCTCGTTAAGGCGCACATCAATGCTGGCCGTGTAGATATCAATATCAGGATGTTTTTTTTCCACTGCTGCAATGCCCTCCGGGGCGGCCACAAGAAAAAGCCCCTTGATGCTTTTGCATCCGGCTTCCTTGAGCAGGTCGATGGTGGCGATTAACGTCCCCCCTGTGGCCAGCATGGGGTCCAGGATCAGGGCGGTGCGCTCTTTCATGGCAGAGGCGGTTTTAAAATAGTACTGTACGGGTTTTAAGGTCTCCTCGTCTCTGTAAAATCCCACCACAGACACCTTGGCGGATGGGATCAGGTCGAGCACCCCGTCCATCATGCCTAAGCCCGCTCTTAAGATGGGAACAATAGTGATTTTTTTGCCTTTTATTTTTTCGACTTCTACCTCTCCTGCCCAGCCCTCGATGGTTTTGGGTTCGGTCTCAAGATCCTGGGTGGCTTCGTAGGTGAGCAGACGGGCCAGTTCCGAGGCCAGTTCCCTGAAATCCTTGGTGCTGATGTTTTTTTGACGCATCAATCCAAGCTTATGTTTTATTAGAGGATGGTCCTCCACATATACGGCCATATCGCCTTCCTTTATTTTACAATATTAATATATAGGGTAAATCCCACCAAGATTAGTAAACTCGGATTTTTTAGTCAAGCTCATTTATACGAGGGTTTGGGCAAGCCTCTTGTCTGAAGTTTAATAGAACATAAAATTAACTGACCGGTATTTATATGGTGTGTAACCCTTGTCAGTAGAGGTGTTTACTCTTTTTGTTATTGGGACCGTCAGTTCGATATTGAAATTCATAAGTTTATCCTTCACAATGCCCACCATGATTTCCACAGATTACATTGAGGTTGCTGTTCTTTTGCCCGTGAACCAGACTTTTGTTTACGGAATTCCCGATTCGTTCCGGGTTGATGCCTGTCCCGGCATGCGGGTGTTGGTCCCCTTTGGACGGCGCCGGATCACCGGCTATATTCTGGAAGGAAAGAAGGAAAGCGGGCCATATAAGACCAAAGATGTGCTGGAGCTGCTGGATGACCACCCCCTGTTTCCCGAATCTGACATTGCTTTTTTTAAATGGGTGGCAGGTTATTATATTTATCCTTTAGGGGATACCATTAAAGCGGCAATGCCTGCCGGTCTATCTTGCATGGATGTCTCCTGCGCCTTTGTCACGGTTAAGGGCGCACAAGTCCTTGAAGCCGGGGATCTGCCCCATGAAGAGGCCAGAGTTTTGGGGTTGGCCGCCGCAAAGGACGGTGTCTCTTTAAAATCCCTTTCCCGCCGGGACCCGGCCGGGACCGCTGTCCTGCGTCGGCTTGAAAAAAAAGAGCTGGTGCAGGTTACCGCCGTGCTTCAAAAGGGAACCGCCGGGATTAAAACCGAAAAATTTATTTCCCTGCCGGGGCAAACGCCCACCCAGCAGATCCGGATGTCAGCCAAACGTCAGAAGATTCTCTCCATTGTCCGGGAGGCCGGGGAGGTCTCGCTGACCAGCCTCAAGCGCCATGTGCCCACAGCACCGAATCTGATTAAACCCCTGGCCCAGGCCGGGTGGTTGAAGGTGATCAGTCGCAGGGTGTTCAGGGATCCTTTAGGGGACCCGGTAACACCGGATACCCCGCCTGAACTTACCGATGAACAGGCCGCAGTTGTAAAAGAAATTCAGGGGCGAGCAGATGTGTTTTCACCTTGCCTGCTGGTGGGCGTGACCGGGTCCGGCAAGACCGAAGTGTATATGCGTCTGGTGGCCGATGCCGTGGAAAAGGGCAGGGGGGCCATTGTACTGGTACCGGAAATAGCCCTGATTTCCCAGACAGAACGGCGTTTCAGAGCAAGGTTTGGTGAGAAAATTGCGGTAATCCACTCCATGCTTTCCCAGGGAGAGCGGCTGGATCAGTGGCGGCAAATCGGTCTTGGCAAGGTCAATATCGTCATTGGTGCCCGGTCCGCAATTTTTGCGCCGATTCGGGAGATCGGCATCATCATTGTGGATGAGGAACATGACTATTCCTATAAACAGGAATCGGGCCTGCGCTATAATGCCCGGGATCTTGCCGTGGTTCGGGCGAAAATGCACAACTGTCCTGTGGTGTTAGGCTCTGCCACGCCTTCGGTGCAGTCTTGCCGTAATGTGGTGTCGGAAAAATTTTTTCAACTGGAACTGACCCGGCGGGTGAACAATCAGATGTTGCCTGAAATCACCCTGGTGGATATGAAAAAGTACCAGGGAACCTGGGGAACAGATAGTATAATTACCCCGGAGCTTGGCCGGGGCATCCGTTCCTGCCTTGAAAAGGGAAACCAGGCTTTGATTTTTTTAAACCGTCGGGGATTTTCCACCTTTCCGGTCTGCGCCTCCTGCGGCAAAACCCTGGGCTGTCCTCATTGTGATGTAACCATGACACTTCACAAGAGTGCGGATCATTATAAGTGCCATTTGTGCGGTCATATTCTAACCGCTGATATCCGGTGCCCTGAATGCGGCACCGGGAAAATCAAGAATTTGGGCTTTGGCACGGAAAAAATTGAATCCATGCTGAAAACCCTGTTTCCCGATGCCCGGGTGGCCCGGATGGACCAGGATTCCACAGCCAAAAAGGGTAGCACCCTGGCCATTTTGCGTCAGATCCGCAACCGTACCGTGGATATTATTGTGGGCACCCAAATGCTGGCCAAGGGCCACGATTTTCCGGCCATTACCATGGTTGGGGTGATCTGTGCGGATTTGAGTTTAAGTCTGCCCGATTTCAGGGCAAGTGAACGCACTTTCCAACTGCTGGCGCAAGTGGCGGGCCGGGCCGGCCGGGGAGAGGAACCGGGCCGGGTGATCATGCAGACCTTTAACCCGGATCACTTCACGATTAAAGCCGCCCGCAATCAGGATTACCTTGAATTTTTCAATCAGGAAACGCCTTTTAGAAAGGCGTTGATGTATCCGCCGTTTTCCCGGATGATCCAGCTCAAGATTTCAGGGAAAAATGCAGATAAAACAAAGGACCATGCCCGGCTTGCCGCAGACCTTCTTGACCAGCTCAATACCTTGGAGCCCAAAGCCCAGATCCTGGGGCCCATTGAAGCGGCCATCCAGAAGATTTCCTCTCGGTATAGGTGGCAGATTCTTATCAAATGTGTTTCATCGGGCAATATTAGCCGGATGGTGTCTGCCATGGTCCGGGACCCGGCCATCCAGAAGGTGAAATCCGTCTCCGTTGCTATTGATGTGGATCCCTATTCCCTCCTTTAATCCGCAACCTTAATACCAGGTTCCTAAAGTCTACAGATCTGATGGAGGGCCCGTGCCCCGGTGAATATCGAGTTTGCGCATGCGCGAGGCAAAGGTTGAGCGGTTGATGCCTGATGCCTTTGCCGCCCAGGTGATATTCCAGTTGAATTTTTCCATGAGCGCTCTGACATAGGCTTTTTCAAGATCCGGCCAGGTCATGGCCGAAATATCCCGCAGGTATTGTGCCCCATTCGCCTGGGGATCTGAATGCATTGGATCTGTGTGCTTTATAATTTCATCCGGGCCGGTTTCACGGATATGTTCAGGCAGATCACCCGGTCTCATAACCTCGTCTTGGGTTGTAACCATTAAATACCGGATAAGGTTTTCCAGTTCCCGGATATTACCCGGCCATGTATATGCGACCAGATGGTGTATGGTTTCAGGGGAAATTTTTTTTTCGGAAATTTTCGCCTTTCTGCTTTCTGTGCTTAAAAAATGCCGGGCCAACAACGGAATGTCTTCCCTTCGTTCCCGCAATGGCGGGAGGTGAACCGGCAGTATGGACAGGCGGTAATACAGGTCCTGTCTGAATCGGTTTTCCCTGATCATTCCGACAAGGTCCTTATTGGTGGCTGCAATGACTCTGACATTGATATGCCGGACACTGCTGGAACCCAATGGTTTGATCTCATTGTTTTGCAGCACCCGCAGAAGTCCGGCCTGGGTGCCCATGGGCATATCACCGATTTCGTCCAGGAATACTGCGCCGCCGTCAGCTGCCTCAAACAACCCGGCCCTGTCCCGGGTTGCACCGGTAAATGCACCTTTTTTATACCCGAACAATTCGCTTTCCAGAAGAGTTTCGGGAATGGCCGAACAGTTCTGGACCAGGAATGGGTAATCCGCTCTGGCGCTGCCCGTGTGAAGGCGTTTTGCCACAAGTTCTTTGCCCGTGCCGCTTTCACCCGTTATCAGTACATTGAAGTCGGTATCTGCATAGCTTTTGACAAGCTTCATGCTTGTGTGGAAGGCCTTGCTCTGGCCGATGATGGTGTTTTCCTTGTCAACTCTGGACAGGGCCGATGAAAGCCTGCGATTTTTTTTCTGTTCCCTGGCATAACTTAGGGCGTTGCCCAGGGCTATGGAACATATTTCAACCAGATTCTGAACATGGGAAAGGTATGAAGAATCCAGATTGAGATGAATATTGTCGGGGTTGGTGTCAATGATCTGTATCGCCCCAAAGACCTGTCCATCTATCACTAAAGGAAAACAAAGGATCTGGCTGCTTTTTATGGCAAAATGCGCTTCCACTTCCCGATTGTGACGGCGGTCGGAGCCCGCTTGGGCAATGGTCATCCTGCCGTTTTCAATTACCCAGCCCACAATGGAGGGTGAGCCTGCATCCAGGGCAACCCCCACTATATTTTCGCTGTCAATACCGGCTGCCTCAACACAGACATAGGTCCGGTCCCGTTTCATCCAGATTGACCCACGGCTGACATTCTGGATTTTCAGCAGGGCATTGAGAAACTTTTTTTGAAGCGCGTCCGGGTCCAGTTCCCTGAACAGGTCATAATTCCCCTGGAATGATTTATCTTTTTCATTGTCCATAAAAAGAGCATTCTGTTAAAATTTAGGAAAAGAGTCGTGGTATCCGCCTGGGACCTTTTGTCTTTACTACAGACCAGGTCCGGCGACATGCCCGGTCTGGAAGGGTAATTATATTTAACTAATACATACCATATCTAATTAAATATCAATATTTAAAATTATGAACACCGAACGTATTGCAGGAAAAACCATTGAACAATGGCAGAAGACACTTCCCCTGCTCAAAAAGATTATGGCAGGGCATGAGGTGTTCTGGCGAAACCCGGGGTATCGGCCCGTAGACACCGCATTTAAATCCATTGCTTTGTCATACAAAGATGTGGCCGATGCACAGGCCCGGTTGAAACGGTTTGCCCCTTTTATTGCAAAGGTGTTTCCCCAGACCCGGGAGGATAAGGGCATCATTGAATCGCCGTTGCGGGAAATCCCTAACATGAAGGAAACGGTGAATTTACAGGGGGAATTTCCTGTGTGTGGAACTCTTTTGCTCAAATGCGACAATCTGCTTGCCGTATCCGGTTCCATCAAGGCCAGGGGCGGTATCTACGAGGTTTTAAAAATCGCCGAAACCCTGGTTGTGGACAAGGGATTGCTTGGCTTCGGAGACGACTATTCAGTCCTTGCCACGGACAAATTTAAATATTTTTTCTCCAATTACGCCATTGCCGTGGGGTCCACCGGTAATCTTGGCTTGAGCATCGGCATTATGGGTGCCGCGCTTGGGTTTAAGGTGTATGTTCATATGTCCGCCGATGCCGCCTTTTGGAAAAAACAGCGCTTAAGGCAGTGCGGTGTCACAGTGGTTGAGTATGAAACCGATTACAGCCAGGCTGTGGCAGCGGGACGGCAACAGGCCAGGTCTGATCCAAACATGCATTTCATAGATGATGAAAATTCTTTGGATCTGCTGTTAGGGTATGCCGTGGCAGCCGACCGCCTGAAAGAACAGTTTGACGATTTGGGCCGGGTGGTGGATGAGAAACATCCGCTGTTTGTTTACCTGCCCTGCGGGGTGGGCGGCGGGCCAGGGGGGATAACTTTGGGACTCAAGCTTGTCTTCGGTGACCATGTCCACTGTTTTTTTGCAGAACCCACGCCTTCTCCGTGTATGCTCATCGGCCTTATGACGGGGCTTCACGACAAGGTCCGTGTGCAGGATTTCGGACTGTCCAATATTACGGATGCAGACGGACTGGCAGTGGGGCGCGCCTCGGGCTTTGTGGGCAAAACCCTGGGAGCCTTGATCAGCGGTTCATATACGGTTGCAGATAAAACCCTTTACCGCATGTTGCACACCATGGCGGATCAGGAGTCCATTTTTCTTGAGCCGTCTGCCGCCGCAGGATTGACAGGGCCTGCAGGCCTGTTGAATGCGCCGGAAGGCAGAGCCTACCTTCACCGGCGGGGGCTAATTAAACATATGGCAGACGCCACCCACCTCGTCTGGGCCACAGGCGGGGGCATGGTGCCTGAATCGGTGATGCAGACATATTATGCAAAAGGAACTGCTTCATCGGCTCAGGCGTGACATCAAAATATTGATGCCGTGAACGCACCGTTAAAATGAGCGTTAGATAATTCCTTCGGGCTTGCACAACCGTTTGGGTTTATCTGATAGTCGTTTGCATTTTTGGCATGAATAGGTCAATTCTTGCATTGCAGGTTTGCAGACCATCTTGGCTTCGATTGACGATGCGCCACAATTTTTACAGACAAATGCTTTTGATGCATCGGATGATTTGCGCAAATGTTCTTTTTTCTTTTTACACGCCTTACAGGCCCTAAGCTTTTTTCCCATACCGCATCCCTCCTTCATCAGTGAAATGCTCGATCAATATATTAAACATAGTACAGATTCCAGAAAGGTCAATTCCCAGGCGTATTCGGTTCTGGGACCTGCTTAAATCCGGGTGAAATTCGTTATTTGTTTTATTCATTCCCTGGAAAATACCCAGGTTTCTGATGTTGAAAGATCCGGGTTAAATGTATATCCATTGCACGAAAACTCTTTCAGAGATTCCGGTTCCAAGATTTTTTCCCGGATGATGAAGTCCGCCAAAAGCCCCCGGGCCTTTTTGGCATATATGGCAATCACCTTAAAACCGTTTTCTTTTTTTTCCTTGAACTGGATGGTGATAATCTTTGCTTTCAGGCGTTTGCGTTGAAGGACCTTGAAATACTCATTGGATGCCAGGTTTACAAGAACAGGCGCACCATTTGACTCTTCCAGCTCAGCGTTGATTCTTTGGGTGATACGGTCTGCCCAGAATTCGTATAAATTTTTCCCCCAGGGTCCGGAAAGCCGGGTGGCTATTTCCAGGCGATGGGGTTCAATCAGATCCAGGGGGCGCAAAAGGCCGTATAGACCTGACAATATCCGTACATGTTTCTGGGCAAATTCAAAATCCTGATCTTGGTAACGGTCAATGTCCAGTCCCTGAAAGGCATCGCCTTTGTAGACTAAAAGGGCCTGGCGGGCATCGTCATTTACTGCATTTGCGGAAAATGTCTGGAATCTTTTATAGGTCAAGTCCGCCAGCTTGGGGCTGATATTCATTAGCTCTTCCAGTTCAGCCGGTGAAAATTTTTTCAGCCGGTCTGAAAGTTCCCGGGCTTGGGAAATAAAATGGGGATGGGTTTGCAGAAGGGTGGATCTGCAATTCAGATCCATGGTCTTGGACGGTGAAATAATGATGAGCATGGTTGATTATCCTTTGGGCCACACCTGAAACGTAACATATTTTCTTCAGGAAATGCCGTGTTTAATCGTTTAATGTTGTTTGCTTCAAGGCATTTTTTTTGACAGTTGAAAATAAGCATGGGCCTTTGCAAAATATGTGGATCAGTACTAATGTCAGGCATCTGAAAAGAATTTAATAAAAATCGGATTACTTTTTTAAAATTATTCATAAATTTTTTCATTGACTTGAATATATTTCAATAATATAGAAGCGGTGACTTTTAGGATAATTGTTGATACTGATACTGATGCTCTTATACTGAACCTGATTCTGCTTCTCTAAATTATCCTGCCCGCCTGTCTGTCCCAAGGGATGGACAGGCGGACTCTTTTTAGGGGTAATAGGGGGATAGACCACGTTTTTATCACTTTTTTGTCCTCGGTCTGTTGGCTTTAGCCGGAAAAGCGCGTCTACCTATCATTATGCTGATTTCATCCTGAAATCGTCTGGTCCCCAATGCAAAATTTCCATTTGAATAATGTGACGAGGGATGTTGGGAACCACTATTCTCGGACGTCTTGGCATAATGCCAATTTACACAGACTTAAAAGAAGATACAATTTGAAAATCGCCGTATGACCCCTATTTTCCTAATAGACAAAGTTATCGCTCTATAACTATAATTCAGAATAACATATCAATTCTCTTTAGAAACACAGTTTCTGCCATCCTTTTTGGAAACGTATAGTGCTGAGTCCACCCTCTTGACTATACTCTCAGCTGTATCTTTTAATTTGTAGGTTGTGACGCCAAAACTTGAAGTTACAGCCTCATTTACGTCCGAGAAGCTGTAAAGTTCAATGCAATTTCGCAACTTTTCCGCCACAGCAACGGCTTGATTTATTTCGGTTTCAGGGCAAATAACAATAAATTCTTCACCTCCCCACCTTCCTGCACTGTCTGTCTCTCTTATATTATTTTTTAGAATTTGAGCGAACTCAACAAGAACGGAGTCTCCAATGTGATGACCGTACAAATCATTAATTTTTTTAAAATAATCAATGTCAATCAGAATTACTGAAAATGAATAGTCGTACCTACTTGCTCGCGATACCTCTCTTTCAATTTCTTCATCAATCAAGTGTCGATTTGAGATTCCGGTCAGTTTATCTGTTTTATAAAGGGCATCAAGCTTCTTGTTATATTTTGAAACAATAATATTCCTGTATATGAGTACCAACACAACCAATAGACATCCTGCTAATATTTTCCAAAGCAGTTTGTAGTTAAATCCTTTCTCAAATTTGATCGATAACCATTTGTTTCTGATCAAACTTCGTTCTTGTTCGGTGATGGATTCAACAGCTTTTTGGATAATTGAGGCCAACATGGGTTCATTTGTGTGTGATGCAATACTTAGGTCCAGGTCATACTCAAGCCTACCAGCAATTTTAAGATCAAACATAGTGTTTGTCTGAATAGTGTAACCAATAGTGAACATGGTATCGACATATCCAAATAGTTCACCTTTACGAACCCGCATAAGACCATCCTCTGAATTTTCAACATCAACGATTTGCATTTCGGGATGGTTTTTCCTTAATAACTCGGGAAAGGCGGAACCCTTGATGATGCCAATTTTGCGATTTCCGATATCCTTTGCATCTTTTATAAAAAGCTCCGTTGCAAGGGTTGCAATAACCAGAGGGGTTGTGGTGTATGGAGATGAGAAAACGATTTTGTCCTGTTGAATAGGTGATTTTATGGCAATAGGTAATATATCACAGACACCTGCTTTAAGGTTGAAAAGCGATTCATCCCAATCATTGGTAGGGAGAAGCTCAATTGGAGTACTGATTTTTTTTTCTATCAGCCGGATGATATCTGATCCAAGTCCTTCATAATACCCCTCTTTGTTAATCCGTTCATAAGGAAACCAATTCGGCCTCACACACATTTTAAGGTGACCTTTTTGTGCCAGATAAGCCTGTTCCTCTTTCAAAAGCTTGAAATTATTTGGCTCTTTCCCGTCAAGATTACGATTGCCATACCATCGGTCTCTAATTTCTAATCTTTCCCGCTCGGTTATTGTTTTAAGCGCTTTATCTATAATGGTCTTGAGTTCGGGCCAGTCGTTTCGCAAGGAAAAAACCAGATAAAATGGTTCGCCAATTGTAAATGCAATGTCAAGATAATTCAGCCCTTCTTTTCTTGCATTATATAGTAAGGTTTCATTCCAAACTGTGAAGTCCGCTTTATCGGATATGATTGCCTTTATTATTTCTATTGATGATTCAACGTATATGATTTCCACACCCGGATAGGCTTGTGCAATTTTCTGGGTTCTCTTATTTCCTTTTTGAATGACAATACGTTTTTGGCTGAAATCATTTTCAGTATAAATTTGTTTAGGATTTCCCTTTTTGACAAACACAGTGCTTTGCAATTTGAAATAGGGATCAGAAAAATCAAATAGTTTAACTCTTTCAGGGTGTACCACCGTTGTGGAAAGTCCATCTGTTTTTCTTTTTTGGGCCTTTTCTACTTGTTTGTGCCAGTTTCCAAGTTCAAAACTGATGTTCAACCCGGTCCTCTCCCTGATGAGATTCGCATAGTCTACATCCACCCCGTCCACGCTGCCGTCACTGTTCTGTATTGCATGGGGAGCAAAGGAGGGTGTGGTTCCCAGGATAATCTGGGGATGGTTTTCAATGAAAGCTTGCTCTTTAATCGAAAGCGCAACCCTGACTGGTGGTGCAGATGTATCTGTTTTATTTCCGAACCATTTGCGTTCTAATCGTTCAATGTCTCCTGGCGTAATTGTCGCCAATCCTTTATTCAAAATAGAAACCAATTCTGGGGAATCATTTTGCACCATAAAATGCAGCTTTTGACTTTCACCTTGGTCAAACTCTTTGAACCAATCCGATTTTTTAAGATTGTTGATACTCATCTTTTTAATCATAAAATATGTAACGGTTTCACCACTAAATAAGACATCCGCCTTATGCTCTGATACCGCTTCGATGGTCTCTTCAAATGTTCGAAAAACTTTCAGAATAATTTCCGGGTGGTGTCTTCTTATGTATTCTTCCGAGGACCAGCCTTTTGTAACGGCTAAAACTTTATCCGTAAGATCTCTTATTCCTTTAATCTCAGACAGTCCTTTACGGGTAAAGAAATGGTTGCGATAACGATGGAATGGTTTTGAGAACAGGCCAATTTTCTTACGCGATGGCGTTTTATTAATCGAATGCACTAAATCCAACTTGCCCTGTTTAAAAAGTGACAACAATTCATACAAAGAGTACCCGTTTACATATTTAATCCTCAAACCGGTTCGTTCCGCGATAAGATTGAGCATATCTATGCTATAACCTCTGGGTTGTTCAGCAATGGCAAAATCGAATGGAGGGTAATCTATTTCATTGCTCGCTCGCAAAACTGGGTGGCTTGATATGTAAACTTGTTCCTCTGGAGAAAGTTTCACTTTAACTGCAGGCAGAGAAGCGTTTTGAGCAAAATAATTCCACTTACTCTCAATATTTCTTAACTCATCCTCGCTAACCGACGCTATAGTTTTGGACAAAATACCATGCAAAACGGTGTAATCTTTTCGAACACCAATATGAAAAGATATTTTTTTTTGTGTTAGATCATCCAATTCTATATAGTCTGAAAGCTGAATATTGGTGACCTGGTTCTCTTTTGCTAAATGACAGAATAAAAGTGGGTTGCCAATAATGGCATCTAACCTTCCGATCCCCAAATTTTTTACCAAAGTGTCTGTATTTGGATATTCATCAAGCGTTATTCCTGGAAACTTTTCAAGTATAAAGGGAATAGCACCGTGCCCTTTTTGAATACCAATCCGTTTCCCTAATATGTCTCTGTTGTTGAAGATCGTTTTGTTTGCCTGCTGCGAGAATACACCCAATTTACCTTTATAATAAGGCTGTGTGAATAGCGCATACCCCTCCCTCTCTGGGTTACGATAAAAAACCGGTAATATATCCAGTTTTTTATTTTTAAACTTTTGAATCAATTCATCCCAAGTAAAACCATTTATAAATTCAATCTGCAAGTTAGCCTTTTGGGCTAACAATCGGAAAAAATCGATCGCAAATCCCTTGGGTTTACCAAATTCTACGTAGTCGAAAGGCGGCCAATCTGTCTCGTTGGCAACTCTTATAATACGGTGAGAATTTACAAATTTCTTTTCTTTTTGCGTTAAAGTGAGTTCCGAAGCATTTATTAATGATGGGACAAGAAATGAGCACAATAAAAAACAATATAAAATAAGACGTAAAAAAAACAAAATTTTCTAATCCTCCGTGCCATTGCCCAATATAGCAATAAGGGAAGTGATGTTGTGCTTCTCGAAAATTATTACATGATTGTGTTTCGCAAGGGTGTAATATACTATCAAAACAGTTTTTGATTGTATATGATATCTATATAATCCAACCAAGCAAAGGAACCCAACCATCTCAATGCAATAGGGCAGGGCAAATCTAAACCCCACAATGATGGTATTCAGGCTCGCTGCGCCAAGTTTTAACCCAGGCAGGAATAATAGAAGTCGCCAACGCCTTCAATAACAAACATTACAGCGTTTATGTATAGACAGATTGTGGAGCCGCCGTGAATGTTTAACTCACTGGCTTGTCCAGTGTAGTTTGAAAATCACCGGTTTATCTGGTGCATTTTGGGGTTGATAAATAAATGTGGTCTGTATGTCCCCTATTTTGCGATCCCTTCATTTGTGGAAATATATTTCCAAAGCATCATCGCTTAATGAATAATAATTTCTTTTTCCGATAGATTTATCAATGGTCATTTCTTGTGTCTTAATAAAGCCTTTAGCTTTAAGTTTTGCGGCTCTTAAAAATCTCGGAATCCGAAACATCAAAAAAATTGCAAACCGTTTCAATAATCAAGGTGACATTCGGGAGCAGTTCTCGGCTTGAAGGGACCTCTTTGTCTAGTTTCCCGGCGCCGTACTTTTCTTTTATCCGGTCAACAAATGCTTGGGATCCAAAACACACAGGCCATTTCACTCCTCCAATTTTCTGACTGATTTCGTCCTCTGTATCCTCTGCAACCCACTTTTTATAGTATGGACTTATAGCGCCCCCGGAAAAGCTGCCCGTCGCATTTATGGCGGCGGTTGTATCTTTGGTGTAAACGCCATTTAAGTGGCGCATGCTTCTTGAAATGTTGGCCCCGGGAGTTTGAAACCAGCATGTGGTAATGATTCGGCATCAAACATTAGGTGGCTATCCGAACATTCCACATTTCGGAAGTTTCCTTCAACAGCTCCGTAAACTGCTTATAATCTTCCTCGCCCGAAAAAATGGTTTCCGCACGCCGTCCACGGTTCATCACATGATACCATGCATCCTGATATTCGATTCGAAGTGGTCGTGACATAATACCTCTTCAATATCAAATTAGGTTGCAAAGGTCAAAAGTCGATTTGACCCCTTTTTTAAAGGATATGTGGTGTAATTAAACCAGACATTTCTCCCTGCCCATTATGACGATAACTCGAGAGCATAGGAATTTCCATTTTTACCACGGTCCCTTCATTTGTGGAAATATAAAAAATTGTGGTTCCCTATTTTAGGCACAATATCAAAAATAATCATTCCGCTTGATAAAAATACATATCACAGTCCCAAATTGAAAGCAGTGGGCTATTGCTATATACCTCTTTTATCCAGGTTGATTTTTGGAACATTTTATTCTGATATTGTGCCTTACATCCCCTATTTTATGCATCTTAATCGTGTTATTTAGGCGAATTCATTGAACTGAATAACTTGTTGAGAGCTTCATCATGGTGAGTGACCAGGACGTGCCAGTGAGCCTTCCTCTTTTGAATTTCCACCTTTACATCTCGCATCCCTCTGCGCTCAATGCCATCTTGAAACAATACAGCTTGCATAATTCGTTGGTCATTGACAAGCGTATGTAGTGAGACAAGGTCCCTCGTTTCAAACTCTAAGAATTCAGAACTTTGATTCCAGGTATCAACAGGAATCATGCAATGATCCTGATTGCCATAGAAAACAACCCACAAGCCAGGAGGCATATTTGACCGTGCCGGAGTACCTTGTCCCATAGGGCCAACCGATAATAATGATCGAATGTCACTGGCATCAGGGTTCTTTTCTATAATTTCCTTGGCGTGTTCAAAGTTGTCATTTTGTGCATATAGAAAACGAGAAGAATTGAGAATCTGAAGCGAATTGAGAAACGGATGCGTCTCAGGCCCTAGTGAAACCGGAATACCCTCGTGGAGACCTCGGTAAATCTCAATAAACTTCTCACAATTAATGATAGGATGTTTAACTGCCATACCTTGCCTAATCTTCAACTCGATACTTGGACAGTAAAAGCCAAGAACCAACTCTGATGAGATTGGAAGATAGATTTCTATCCCCAGCGAATTAAGCCCCATTTCTCCATATGGGAACGTATTATGAAGAACTACTGGGTTATCAGAGGTCCAGAAGACCTTTGGACCAGTGGTATGAATAAGTATGAGCTTTTTGTCTTGGAGGGCACTGATGATTTCTCGAAGATTAAAAAGAGATGTAAATGCAACTCGTCTTACCTCTTTATCAGTTGGAATCGAACACCCATCTACATCACCTGGATTTAGGCCAAATTCATGTAACAAAGTCAATAGCTGTTCAGAAATGGAACGTATAGAAGTTCTCAACATATTGGTTCGGACGATCTGGGTAGCCACGACCTCCGAAAGTGTATATCGATCTTCAGTTGTGATAGCATCTATGCTTCTATTGCTTGCTATCATGTGGAATAATCGAGCTAAATGATCGTCATTAGTTTGAAACAAACCTTCATAACATACAGATTTCCCATTGATATCATCAACAGTATTGAAGTAGTTCTCACACCCAGCGTTTCGAATTGAAGATAGGTAACTCCTTTGAGAGATCTTATCGAAGACATATATATTGGTTTTTGCATTGTCAGCGCTAAAATGCTTCAATACTGACTGGGGTACATAATGATGTTTTTTCGGGTGATTGCTCATTGGTTTTCGCTCCTGGATTACATATGAAACTTGTTGCCTAAGGCACAATATCATAAATAAACTTCCCATTTTAATCCATGCCATCAATTTTGCTATACAGGATTAATGGCATGGTGAAATGGACGATTGGCACACTTTATCATCCAGGCTGATTTGAATAATTCTATTTTAATTTTGTGCCTTATCCAGATTCATTTTGGGAAATTTTATTTTGATTTTGTGATCGGGTAGGTCAGGGACTTTTCAGTCCCTTTCCCCCCTAAGAACCGTACGTGACAGTTTCCCGTCATACGGCTCAAGCATTTATAAGGGCCGTCCTTGTGGGACACCCCGGCTGTTTACCCCATCCAGCTTGCTTTTGGCGGTGCTCCCTGGCCGATAACGACGGGAGTATCCGTGAGTCCTTATGATTCCGTCTACGCCAGAAATAATAGCTGTATTCGGGATCATATGGGTTTGCATCTGCTTTAATTTTGATATATCGTTTTACTCCTAATGAACTTAGGTGAATGACATGGTAACTGCAAGGTCCTTTTTTATTTTTGCCTTTTACAGTGAATATCCATCTGCGCTTCCCGTGCATCCAGTAGCGCTTTTTCAGCCACTTCTTGGATTTTTTCCGGTGTCGCTTTTTAATCATTCTCCATAGTTGCTCGTAAACAAACGTATCAATAAGAGAAAATGTTTCTGATGAGACTACATGTCGATGATAGTTTCCCCAACCTCTAAGGGTCTGGTTTAATTTTTTGACCAATGGTTCCAATGGACCGCCGACATGTTTATGGATCAGTTCACTGAGCTTTTCTTTAAGGGCGAGAACTCCCTTCTTTGCCGGGGTGATGTGCAGCACATTTCTGGTTTTTCGAAAAGTTTGGCCAAGGAACGTAAATCCATCTGTTATATGCGTGATCATGGTCTTTTCTTCAGATAATGACAGACCACGTTCAGTTAGAAACGCTTCGACTGCGGGTTTGACCTGTTCTTCAAGCAGGCGCTTGGACTTGCCTGTGACGATAAAGTCGTCCGCATATCGAACGAAATTAACTCTGCATCGACGGGGAACTGCATCATGAACGGCTTTTTCCAGCCCGTCGAGGGTTAAATTCGACAAGGTGGGACTGATCTCTCCTTTGCTGTCCAACATAGTCCTTGATGAGTTGGACAAGGAACTTGAGAAACGAGGACACAGATATGTCCGTTATGCCGATGACTTTATGATCTTTTGCAAAAGCCGGAAAGCGGCCGAAAGGGTTATGCAGAGTATCACCAGGTTTCTGACCGTGAGACTCAAACTCAAAGTAAACCAGGACAAAAGTGCTGTAAGCAGACCGTGGTTACGCAAATTCCTTGGCTTCACATATTTCCAAATGTGTGGACAGTCAAAGATTCGGATTCATGCCAAAAGCATGAAACACTTCAAGGACAAGGTCCGGGAATTAACCAGCCGCAAGCGGGGTAAAAGCCTATGGCAGGTCATTCAGGAATTGAACCAATACTTTCGGGGATGGTGGAATTATTTTCGGCTTACAGAGGCCAAATCCTTCCTCAAAGGGCTCAAGATCTGGATAATGCGAAGACTGCGAAGTCTTGTTTGGAAACAATGGAAAAATCCCAAAACCAGGGTTCGTAACCTTGAGAAACTTGGTGTTGCTCACCATGATGCCATGCTTTGCGGCAATGCCCGTAAAAAGTACTGGCGCATGAGCAAAATCAAGTGGGTGGCCATTGCCATGCCTGAAAGATATTTTATTGATAAAGGATTATATCTACCCGGGAACTGATTCCTAAAATCAGCCGAATCGCCCTGGTACGCGATCCGTATGCCGGGTGATGTGGGAGGGCTCCTCAGTGATGGGGAGTCCTATCCCGATTATAAGCTTTTTAATTGGACTGTAAAAAAATGGAAACCCTTATCTTTCATTTCATCAAAGTTGCCTTTTTCTACTGGTAGGCCTTCTTTTCGTGCAAGCGGATAAAATTTTCTATATGATTCCTCGTCGAACCCATATGCCGCACCAAGTTTCAGGCCTTGTAATATCTCCCCGAACCTTGTCTTTTTTACGGTATGTCTTTTTTGCCCAGTCGGGTCGATTTCTTTAAGGAATGTTTTCATGGCTTTAACAGATCCAGATATTACACATGCATCGCCTCTATCTCCCGTGCATACAACTTCAGTAGGAGATGCTAAAGCAAAATAACCAATTACCTTTCGATTCTGATTAGCCATAGAGATTTTCCTTTGCAATGGATTGGCTTATAATCGCGGTACTGGACGAAGTCAGCACCGCGATTCACGGCGGCAGAGCCGCCGTGAACAAGTAGTTGTGTAGTTTTTGTTTATCTTTCATATTCACTTATCTAACGGGATAACATCCGAAAAGTAAGAATAACCAGACCGGTATAATTGTAAAAAAATTAATGCTGAAATCATTAACATCATCTGGGAAGGCTTGCAAATTTTTTTCTTCAATTTGGCACATAGTTGACCAAGCACTAATCGTATAACATCGGACTGCCGCCGATTTTAAAAAGATGGTAAATGGCAGAAGCAAGGCTCGGTGGTCTTGTTTTAGAAATAGTACCCCCCCCTTCTTTTTATTGAGTCTCAAAAACCGATCGTTTGATAAAACTGATATTGTTATTCTGAGCCTCTACAACTAACTTTTAAAACGCATTTTGCCGTCTACCATCACCCAAGAGATATCCGAAGCCCTTGCTGCATAGACAATCCCTGAGTAAGGGTCATGCATGGGCATCATGTGAAGACCGGTTGTGCCCACCACAATGATATCCGCCGCCTTCCCCGGGCGTATGGAACCCGTGATATCACCCAGCCCCAGGGCTTTTGCCCCGTCAATGGTGGCCATTTTCAGGCAGGTGCGGGCATCCATGACGCAGGGATCCAGGCGCACGGCCTTGTGCAGTTTGGCGGCCGTGTCCATTTCGGAAAACATATCCTGGTCGTTGTTGGATGCGCATCCGTCCGTGCCAAGGCCCACGGTGAGGCCGGCGGCCACCATGTCCGGCACCGGTGCCACCCCGGATGCCAGTTTCATGTTGGATTCCGGGCAGTGGATGACCCCGCATCCGCGCTTGGCAATAATTTCAATGTCGTTTTCATCCACCCACACGCAGTGGACTAAAAGGGTGTTCGGATCAAGTATGTCCAGGCTGTCCAGATAGGCGATCACGGACAAGCTGTTATTTTCTTTTATCATACCCGGCTCGGCCCGGGTTTCTGCCGCATGGATCTGGAACAGGACCCCATTGTCCCGGGCAAGGTTTTTTCCTGCCACAAGCGTCTGTTTTGAACAGGTATAGGGCGAATGACAGAAAACCGACGGGGTCACCCTCGGAGACAGGCTGCGGGTTTTTTCAATAAAGTCTTTGGCATGCTCAATATTGTTGGAAGGATCAGGAACGCCCGGGGCAGGGTAGTCAATCACGCCCTGGCCGGCCACGGCCCGGATACCGGTGTCTGCCATGGCTTGTGCCGCATGGCTTTCCAGAAAATAGCCGTCGCAGCAGGTGGTGATGCCGCCGGCCAGCATCTCCTTGCAGGAGTGGGCCGCCCATTGCGCCACGGATTCCGGGTTTATGTCACTTGCCTCGGCAGGGAAAATATGCTCATGTAGCCAGACATCCAAGGGCAGGTCATCGGCCAGCCCCCGGAACATGGCCATGGGGGTATGGGTGTGCCCGTTCACAAGTCCGGGCATAATAATTCCCCCGCAGGCATCAACCAGGGTCGCCCCCTCCCAGTTCCGGCCGGGAACATCCGGGCCGCATTCAGCAATTTTATCCCCTTTGATACGGACAATCGCGTTTTCAATGACAGGCAGCCCCTGTTCCATGGTCAAAAGCGTACCGTTGTGTATGACAATTTCATTTTCCATTGTATGGCTTCCTAAGATATTTTTAAGATAAGGCTTGACATAATTTTCATAATGACAAAAATCTGATGCCGACTTTGTCATAACGCGTGTGCTGATTAACGGACATCACCTTTACCAGGTCCTGATGCAACCATAACAAACCTAACATTTGAAATCATATGAAAATAAAAAAAGTAACAGTTTTCAGGGAAAACCTGGAATTGACACGGCCCTACACCATTGCCTATGAAACCTTCACCCATGTGGAAAACTTGTTTGTCCAGCTTGAAACAGACACAGGGCTTGTGGGCATCGGGGCAGGCTCCCCGGCTGAAGACGTTACCGGTGAAAGCCTTGATGCCTGTGAGAAGGCGTTGAACGAACAGGCATGCGCCCTTTTTGAGGGTATGGAGTTATCCGATGCCTTTGCACGGCTTAAAACCATGGAAACAAAGATGGCCACAACCCCTGCAGCCATGGCAGCCATGGATATTGCCCTGCACGATCTCATTGGTAAGGTTCTGGACCGCCCCCTGGTGGAGATCCTGGGGCGGGAGCATACCGCCATGCCGACATCCATTACCATTGGTATCAAAAGCCTTGACGAGATGCTGGCCGAGGCCGACGAATATACCGGCCGGGGATTCAATATTCTTAAGCTAAAAACAGGCATGGATGTGGACCAGGACATCGAACGGCTCTGCCTCCTCAAGGCGCATGTCGGTGCGGATGTTCGCAGCCGTCTCGATGC
>Ga0193964_1000423_pt1 | contig 20767 bp, 20 predicted proteins | sample FB_7_MG_FD_140323 | JGI IMG/M metagenome (GOLD analysis project Ga0193964, IMG submission 140323) | Microbial mat bacterial communities from the Broadkill River, Lewes, Delaware, United States - FB_7_MG | ecosystem: Environmental > Aquatic > Freshwater > River > Microbial mats | place: USA... | reverse complement strand
TGCTTTGGGAGCCGATTGGCTTTCAAATGCTAATCCTAAGAGTAGGATTGATAAGGTAATTCTAAGCGCTCTAATTATCATCGGTTATTCAGTTGGTAGATGTGCGTCGTTTATATAGTGACTGTATCGCCAAGGAATAATTCAATCTGTTCTATGAGAAATCAGCCGATTAATATTATTTATGAGGTCTATGAGTAAGCTTTAATATGCCTTTGCTTAGGCAGGTCTTATACTGGAAGGAAGTAGTGCTATGGAGTGTGGAGTTTATGAATCAGTACCAGTCTGGTGTTGTCGCTGAGGCGAGTAGCGCCGCGTTATTTATTACGTTTAATCAAACGCATACTGAAGGAGCGCAGGCAAAGATCAAGCGTGTTTTATCACAGGTGCCTGATATCGAACAGCGTTATAAGCGCAGCTACCCTGACGCATCGCTGAGTATCGTCGTGGCTATTGGTAGCAGCTATTGGGGGCAAATTGCTACGCCTGAAAGGCCTGCTGAACTTAGTCCGTTTCCCAGTTTTGAGAGGGGAGAAGGGGTTGCGCCAAACACACCTGTGGATCTGTTATTCCACATCCGCTCAGAGCGTAAAGATATTAATTTCCAAATTGGACAAGAGCTATCGCAGTGTTTGGGTGATGCCGTTGACTTAGTCGAGGAAATCGAAGGGTTTAGGTATCTTGATTCGAGGGATTTAACGGGGTTTGTTGATGGAACTGAAAACCCTCAAGGGGAGGATAGAGTTGACGTCGCGGTTGTTGGGAGTGAGGATGCGGCCTTCGAAGGAGGCTCTTACATTCATTTACAGCGTTATGTTCATAATATGTCTTACTGGAATCAACAACCGATTAAGCAGCAAGAGGATACAATTGGCCGCACTAAGACGGATAATGTTGAGTACGCGAGTGCTGATAAGGCGCTAACATCGCACACGAAGCGTACCTCTCTCAAAGATGAGCAGGGGCGTTCAATAGAAATTCTGCGGCATAGTATGCCTTATGGTGATACAACAAGGTGCGGACTGATGTTTGCAAGCTATTGCCGTACACCCAAAAACTTCACGCTAATGTTGCAAAGTATGATCGAGGGTGATGGTCATGGTCATACGGATCATCTCTTAAAATTTACCAGAGCGGTTACGGGGCAAGCATTTTTTGCACCATCAATTGCTACCTTAAAGCGCTTTGCTTGATGCTAATTTTAGTTTTGGTGCAATCAGAGAATCTGTAAATAGCATTAAAAAGTGAAAAGTCACGCAGACAAGTACTGCTTCGCCTACAGGGATATCAAGGTTAAGCGCCGTTAATACGCTGACGGCAACAGGCAATGTTTTTTGCGAGATTGTGAATAACATTGCTAGCCTTGCTGCGGGCTCAAGTTTAAGTATTAGGCTTGCCAATAGACTCAGCGTCATTAATGTTAAATGGACCGTTAAGGCTGCCCCAGCAATTTTTAAAAGGATTGGAAGGGATAGGTTTAGAAGCACTTCATGGGATTCAGATAATGCCATCCAAACCGTTAATATTACGCAGCTAGAGGGAAGGTACTGCAGTAAGATTTGTTTTGGATTGATCAGTGATAGTTTTTTTACAGCTAAGCCGATGATAAAAGGTAGCAAAACGAGAAACATGAGTTTCTGCAGGAGTGGCAGAGGAGAAATCGTTATCTCTGTTGAGCTGCCGAGTGTCATGCCTAGCATAAATGGAATGGTAAACACTCCCACAATGTTAAGCGTAACGGTCATGACCAGCGCCCATAAAGGAAAGCCATTCGTTAGCTGAGTCATAACGATACAGGTTGATAGTGTGGGAGGAACCGTTGCTTTTACGATTAAACCGAGGGCTAAACCTGCAGGTAGGGCAAATACCTCTGCCACACCGAGCCCGATAAGTGGCCCTATTATCAACGATATTATCCCTCCGAATATTAATGCAGAAAGAAATGAGCGATCTCTAGGGATCTCTTTAAGATTTGTCTGATAGCCGTTGATTAAAAAGATCGTAATGACCATCCATGGAATAAGGCCCAATTCTTTTAAGGTTGTACCGGGCTCTGGAATAAACCACGCACTGATAAATGACAGGATTAAACCAACAGGAAGAAATAGGCCTTTCACAATAATGTCTCAATTTTTGTAAATTTATTACATTTTTATTTTTATGTACCGACTATTTACACCAAAAAATTGTAATACTCCGCAGTTAAGCTATGATCTTATGTATAAAAACTACAAAAAGGTCAGAGTAAAACATGCAAACAGAGATGCACACTAGAACGATAGCGATACTTGCTATCGATGGTGAAAACTATGAAGTAGATGGATGTTATCAGGGAACGCAACGAAAAGCACAATGGTATAACGTTGTTAAAAGTAGTAACCGTACCGTGCATATCGATCATTTGGATGAATTTCCATCCCATGACAAAATACGCGAGTTGTTAAACTGAATCGTTTACAAGAAAAGAAAAAGCCGGGGCGCTAATCTGCCCCGGCTTTTTTATGCTTATCTCTACGCTGGAGTGGAAATGTAGAGGTAGAAGCTTAATGAATACCTATTGGACGGATTCATTATCGCTAAACATCCCTTCGAAGAGTGCAGAAGAAAGATAGCGCTCGCCTGAATCAGGTAGAATCACCACGATGTTCTTACCCGAGTTTTCAGGTAGTTTTGCAACGCGGATAGCGGCACAGACCGCGGCACCAGACGATATGCCGGCTAAAATGCCTTCTTTCTCCATTAGTTGTCTCGCCGTTGTAATAGCATCTTCATTACTGACTTGCTCAACTTGATCAATAAGTGCTAAATCTAGGTTTTTGGGTACAAAGCCAGCCCCGATGCCTTGGATTTTATGCGGAGACGGTTTCACTTCATCTCCGTTCAATGTTTGAGTGATAACGGGTGAATCGACCGGTTCTACTGCGACAGACGTAATGGCTTTGCCTTGCTGCTGTTTGATATAGCGTGAGACGCCAGTAATTGTGCCACCTGTGCCTACTCCTGCCACGAATATATCAACCTCACCTTCGGTATCATTCCAGATTTCAGGCCCTGTCGTTTTTTCATGAATTTCAGGGTTTGCTGGGTTCTCAAACTGTTGAAGCATCATGTGTGTATCACTATTGGCATCTACGATCTCTTGGGCTTTCTCAATAGCCCCTTTCATGCCTTTAGCAGGTTCTGTCAAAACTATATCGGCACCGAGTGCTTTCATGATCTTGCGGCGTTCAAGGCTCATTGAAGATGGCATAGTGAAAACAATATTGTAACCGCGAGATGCGGCGACAAAAGCAAGTGCGATACCGGTGTTACCACTTGTAGGCTCCACCATTGTCATACCGGCTTTTAACGCGCCACTTTTTTCAGCTGACCAAATCATATTTGCGCCGATACGGCATTTAATTGAACCTGCTGGGTTGCGCGACTCAACTTTAGCGAAAATATTCAGTCCTGGTGCTAAGCGTTTTAGGTGTACTAGAGGGGTATTTCCAATCGTCAGTGAGTTATCTTCGTAAATATTCATTCGGCTACCCAATAATCCTTTTTAACGCTTATATTCCTAAAGTGAATATAAGTTTGGTTTTTTATGTATTGTTAAGGATAACCGTTTTATCGTAGAACAACAGTTTGGATCAAGTAGTTTTTAAGTGAAAATACCAGGTTATCACATTAGTAGGTTCTGATATTATGGCGTTAGATAAGTAGTTGACTGCTAATTCGGTCAATATCGTCCTCATCTGGAGAGATTCATGCGTTTTATTTCTAAATTGTTTGCGCCTATTGTTTTTTTTATAGCGTACCGTTTATTTCGTTCCTCTATTAAGCAAGGTTCTTTGCAGAAGCATACTTTTGTCATGAAGTTGTTTAGGTTTTGTGCCGATAATGGCTATGCAAGAGCACTGTCAGTGTATGGGCATCTTCTGCATTTTAAAGGTGACGGTGTTCAGAATCGTATCCAAGGCGGTATATACCTACAGCAGGCCGCAGAGAAAGGTGATGCCAAAGCTCAATATCAGATGGGGCGGATTTTTGAGAGTGGTTATGAGCACTATTTTCAACCCGATCTGGAGAAAGCGTTAAGCTTTTATCTACAGGCCGCAGAGCAGGGACATCAGTTAGCGGTTAAGCGGGTGGTCGATGTTTTTCAACAGGGAGAACTTGGGCAGCAGGTGAGTGTTGAAAAGGCAGAGTATTGGGGCCTTAAGCAACCGCAAATGTAATCATTGCTAGTGATTTTGCTTGGAACGCTTGTAGTTCTCTAAAAAGTGATCGAATGCGTGCTCTAGGTTTTTAGCTGCGGGCTTTTCGTTGCATAACTTAAACAGTTCAATGACCGTTTCGGCTGTGCATAAGTGGTCAGCATCAGGATTGCGTCTCAGATCATATCGGCTGGGTGTTTGTGGATCGAAAGCGAGCAAGGGAAGTCGATCTAACCAAGGGCTTTTACGGACAATTTTCCGTACCTCTTTCCATGTGCCATCGGGAACAATAATAATGGTTTTTTGCTGTGGGGAGGACTTTAACGTTTTCTTACGTTCTAGCAAGTTGGGTCTATCAGCGGGAAACAGCAACCATGCATTACAGTCATCTCTATTGAGCAATTCGATAAGCGCTTTAGGTTCTTCCGTACGCTTCCAGATAAAGGTTTTCGTATTTGGAATGGCTTTTTTGATGATACGGCTGGTGGTTGTCGGCCGTGCAGGCTCATTTTCGTGCAGCAATAAAACAACCTGAATTTGGCTATCGATGGAGGTGATTTGACTGCAGCAGCACCAGGTTGATGCGATGCCACAGTCAGGGCAATAAGAAGTAGTCAAAGCTTAGCGTTTTTCCATTGTCACTTGGAAGGCCAGTTTTTGTTCACCATTTGCGGGAACAGTAATCTCCCATTGTGCACTTCCACCGAGCACTTTTTTGTATTCTAGGTTACTGCTTTTCATCTCCCATTTTAGGGGGAAGTTCGCAGTGAGTACTAACTTTGCAGGTGTGGAGCGGCTGTTACTGATCTTCAGTTCCTGGGCCACCTTGTAGCCATTGAAAATGGTGCTAAAGTGAGTTTGTTTACGATGGATGGAGATATCAAAGGCTTTTCCTTGTTTAATTTCGACCTCGTCTCCCTTACCTGTATGGCCTATGCTGCTTCCGCCCATAAACTGTAACTGCCCTGAACTATCAGGGCTAAACGTTCTAATTTTACCCGCCGGTAGTGGTAGGCCTAAATTTGAGGCCTTATCGTTCACCAGTTTGAGTGTTAAGTTTGGTTTTACTCGGTGCTGATTGCGCTCTAATGTTGGGTATACTAAAAACTCATAATCATAACTGCGACTCACCGGGATCTGTTTGGCGGTTAGAAATGAAACCTGTTTGACCTGTCCGTTTAACAGGTCAACTTTACGAGGCAGGCTGAATAGATGGAAGTCGCCGATATTCTCCCGTGCAACGGATTTGGGTGCAGCGCCCCGAGCCATGGCGTAATTGGAGAAGTCTTCTTGCAGGGCGACAGCGTGCCGTGCCCCAGGATTGTTCAAGTCACCGGCAACCAACGAAACTTTGGCCCCTTGAAAATCGGTGCCCGTTCGGTTGGTTAAGCTTGCCAAGCCGTCGAGTGTGACCTGATTACCCGCTTTGTTCAGTGTCATGACATAATCCATCCCCCAATTAAGGCCACTCGTTAGGTAACTAATGCGCGCGTTTTGCGTACGCGTTGTGCCTGAAGTGCGGAAATTTAGACTTGGTTTTGAGAGCAGTTGATTGGGTAGGCTTGGAAAGATAAAGCGCCAGTTATTGTTTAGAGGGATGCTTTCAAATCGGTTGTTTCTTTTGATTAAGGCCCGGCTACCGTCAATATTTAATAGTTGGACTTGGCTGATGATCTCTTTGCCTGAAACAGGGTTTAAGCGTGCCAGCTGTAGCTCTTTTCCTATAAAGTGCTGTAGTAAGTTTCGCTGATTTAGTAGGTTCGTATTGAGATTCTGTTCGAGTATTTTGCCAGCGTTATCAATTCTTAGGCTTTCCACCTGTAGCTGTTCACTGACGTCTTCTAATGTCACTGACTGCCCCGTGGTTAGTTTTGGTAGTTTCCGCGTTTCTCTTACGAGACCTAGGTCTTGGTTATAGAGTGTTAGGTCAATCGACTCTCGCTGTTCTGAACTTATTTGTAAACTGTATGCGTGCGTTGAAGTAATAAGCAAGCTTGCGGCTACGATTGAGAAACTCATTGTGGCTGTGCGCATATCGAAAATCCCTGAGAGTAAGTCTCTAATTTATAAGTTGTGTTATTAACCGTAGCTTTACCGTCTTCGTAAACTTAAAAGTTACTGTATATCCAGTGCAACACGGAATCCCCAGCTATTCCTTTTTGAATCTACAGGGTGGCGGTAACGGCTGGCAGGGCGTATCAGTCGATCAATTTCAAACCATGATCCCCCTCGCATTACCCTATTTTTACACGCTTTTACTCTATATGCTGAGCCGTCAATCGGTGCTAATTGGTAATTGTCTGCATAGCAATCGGCAACCCATTCATCTACATTGCCTGTCATATCATGTAGTCCCCAGCCATTGGCGGGGAAACTGCCAACAGGCGCAGGTTTTTGACCATCATACGGGCTTTCACAGCCTGCACATGCTGCCATATTAGGTTTCAGCTCATCTCCCCACCAATAAGTGGTCAGAGTGCCTCCTCGTGCCGCGTATTCCCATTCTGCTTCAGAGGGGAGGCGGTAAGGTTGTCCCGTCTCATTTTTTAACCAAGTAGCGTAAGCTACAGCATCACGCCAACTTACATTGATAACAGGTTGGTTGCCTCTTCCCCAGCCTTCATCGTTAGGGAGAGGGCGGTTTGTCGCTTTAGCAAAAGCATCGTACTCTGCGAATGTCACTTCAAACCGTGAAAGGGCAAATGGTTTGTCAATTTGAACGACGTGAACGGGTTTTTCATTATCATCGCCTATTCCGGTCTGATCACCCATACGGAAGTCGCCAGAAGGGAGTAGAACCATCTCCGGACCATATCGCTGTTCATCGATTTGATCTTTGAATATCTGTTGGCCGGGTTCATCCGGTTCTTGCGCTTTGAGAAGTTTCTTCGTCGCAGTTAGTTGCTGCTCAAGAATTGTCTTTTCTAGGGCTATGTCAGCGAGTTCTCTCTCTCGTTTAGCTTGGATATCTTGTTGTGCTTGCAGTGAAGCATACATTTGTTGCAGTGCTTCTTGCTGTTTTTCAATTTGCAGTGCTTGAAAGTCTTTCTCTTTAAAGTTTATGAATTCCGAAATTGACCAGCCCACTAAATAACCGGCTAAAAATATTGCGGAGCCTACAATGGTGTAAATGGCTGATTTGGGTATGTTTGGAATACTGAAAGACGTCAGCTTTTTGAGTTTATCTTTTATGGAGGGTTTTTCGTTGCCTTCGTCGCCGGATTCAGCGGTTTCCTGCGAAGGCTTTTGTGCTTCATCTTCTTCTGTGGTGGTGCCTTCCTCTGTAGCGGCGGGGCTTTCCTCTTTCGGTGGCGGGAAGACCTCTTTCATTAGTTCACTACAGTTAGGAAAACGCTCTTCTATATCGGTGGAGAATGCTTTCTGTAATGCTTGCCATTGTTCATCGTCTAAAGAATCGGGTTTGTCTAATTGTTTACGAACGCGATCAGCTTCATTATCTTTTACGCTGAAAGGTGCTTTACCACTTAAAAGTTCATAGGCAATGGCCGCGAAGGAATAAACATCCGTTTTTCGTGTCAGCTTCCCAGGATGAAACGCTTCTGGAGATTGGTACTGATGGTACGGTAAGGGTTCTTTAATCAGGCTTGAGATTGATTCTAGTGTTTCTCTCAGGGCGGGAAGTGTTAGCTTTACGCCCCCCTTCCTATTAATAAAAATGGCACTGGGTGATAGACACGCGTGTGGGCTATGCAGCTTTTGGTAGCCCATATCTACGGCGTAGGCGATCTGTCTGAGTAAGCCTAGTTGCTGTGCAGGTTGAAGCTTGCTGCCTCGTTGAAGCATGCTTTCAAGCGTTAAACCATCTAGTTTTTCATAGGAGAGGAGTAGTAATCCTCCGGGGTGAGGGAAGAAACCATAGCATTCAGCTATATGTTTGTTTTGTAATTGTTTACTGAGCGAGGCATGTTTTTTAATCCCTTCAGCGAAGCTGTTTTGCTTCAATAGGACGGGATTGATAATTAATAACGTAACTAAAGGGTTTCCTGCAACGCCAACATCTTCTGCTTGCCATAATTGGCCAAGCAGATGGGCTGCGATATGTTTTATCAATTTGAAACGATGATGTTCAGGACCAAGAAGCGTGCCTTCTTGGAGAGATTGATAAACTGAATCCGGCGTATTACTCATGGGGAATCTAACCCTATTCCTTTATGATCTACCTATGATAGACAAGGCTAGGGCAATAAGTCAGTACTTAATTCGCTGATTTTCCTAAGATCGGTCAGGATATGTGATTAAACCCATGCGCTAAGGCATGGGTTTGCTTCGATCTATTTAGGCAGACGTGTCTAAAGGCGGGAAGCTTTTTGTTAATTCGTCCACGGCTTTCATCTGTGTTAAATAAGCTTCAAGCGTATTTAGGGGTAACGCACACGGCCCGTCACATTTTGCTTGTTCTGGATTTGGATGCGCTTCGAGGAAAAGCCCCGCAATGCCTTGTGAAAGCCCCGCGCGTGATAATTGTGCGACTAGGGCCCGTCTCCCGCCAGCTGAATCAGATCGTCCGCCAGGCATTTGCAGTGCATGGGTTGCATCAAACATAACGGGAAAACCGAACTCTTTCATAATTGAGAAACCTAGCATATCTACGACTAAGTTGTTGTAGCCGAAGCTTGATCCACGTTCACATAGTATCAGTCGGCTGTTACCCGCTTCTTCACATTTATGAAGAATATGCTTCATCTCTTGGGGCGCAAGAAATTGAGCTTTCTTAATATTGATCACAGCATCGGTTTTGGCCATTGCTTCAACCAAATCAGTCTGACGAGATAAGAAAGCAGGCAGTTGAATGATGTCGCAAACCTCTGCAACCGGTGCTGCTTGATGAGGTTCATGCAGATCAGTGATAAGCGGTACGTTAAAAGTTTCTTTAATCTCTTGAAGAATCTTTAAACCTTCATCTAACCCAGGGCCTCGAAAAGAGGTTAGCGAGGAGCGATTTGCTTTATCGAAAGAGGCTTTGAATACATAGGGGATTTCTAGCTTGGAAGTAACTTCAACATAATGCTCAGCAATTTTCATTGCTAAATCACGTGATTCCAATACATTCATGCCGCCAAATAAAACCATAGGTTTGTCATTAGCGATTTCAATGTCTGCGACCGTTACTGTTTTTTGCTGCATTGCTATCAATCGTCCATCATCACTGAGAAAGGGGCATTATAACCTTATCTACTCATTATGGTGATAGCGATTATGATTATTCGCTGCCGGAAGGGAATAGGTGGGCATATTTTCCTATCCATTCAAGCGCTGCATCTTGGTCAGAAATTTCGCGCCCTTCAACGGTAAGGACATGGTTTCTATAGCGCTGTATGTAGCAAAGTTGCTCTAGCATACGAATTCTCATCAGCGCGTCGCTATTAAATGTAATCCCTAGTTCATAGCCGTTATGGATATGCTCACAGCTTTCAACCGTACCATTTACTTCCAGTTGTGAAGAAACGCTGGGTATTTTGATAGCGATGGATTCTCCAGATAGAAAGGCTGTATTTGAATGACAGACTAATTGAAGCGATGAGGGGGGGTGAAGAATTGAATCAGGTTTTTTCAGATCGAGTTCGATTGGAAATTCATCTGGGTGGCGGATAACTACTTTTGAATCGCCCATGACAATCACCTTATCAGCACGGTCCCATTAGTTGGATACTGCGCAACTGTTTATTGAATCTGCTGTGTGTACCATAACATTGTACCTCTATTTAGACTGGTTCTATGCTAAAGGTTCAGGTTTGCAACAGAATGTCTTCATTGTTTCAATTCGTGATCTAATATAGCTATCGGCAGAGATAGCGGAGCATTAAGCAGAAACTGTTATTTTTTCGTAATAAATTTTAAGCGGGATTTGAGTGAGATAGTTGAATGAAAAAACAGGGTGACAAAGAAGAGCATGAACTAAGCAACAGCTGTAAAGGACTTCGTGATAAGAGTAAAACGTTGCTGCTTTCAACTTTGGGCCAGGCTTCTTTTCCGGAGATCAGTTATGCCCCTTATGTGGTTGACGATGAAGGGTGTTTCTATATTTTTATTAGCGAACTTGCTGCGCATACTAAAAACCTGATGGCAGAACCTAATGTTTCAGTGATGTTTATTGCTAATGAGGGGGAGACCCAAAATATTTTTGCGCGGGAACGGTTGGTTTTTAAATGTGTTGCTAAAGAGGTCGCTGTAGATGATGTCGCCTATACTGTGCAGTTGGATAAATTAGAAGCTAGGTTTGGAAATATAGTGGGGATGTTACGAAGCTTGCCTGATTTTCATCTGTTCTGTTTAACGCCAACCTTAGGGCACTATGTAGTGGGATTTGGTAAAGCGTACCAAATAGATATCTCGACGGGTGCGTTAAAACATATATCTGAGGAGGAGGTGCGCAAGCAGCGTACTTGATTAATGATAAGTACGCTGTGACATTATCGGATATACCTATACTCAAGCGAGCAGTTATACGCCGGTATGGCCGCCCATCATCTCTACAACAACGGTTTTAACTAAGAATGCAGCGAGTCCCAACCCTAATGCAAAGAACAGGATCGCCGTGCCAAACTTTCCAGCCTTGGATTTCTTCGCTAGATCGTAAATGATAAAAAATATGAAGGCGGCGAAGATGGCTAAGCCGATGTTTAGTGCAATAGCTTCCATTTCTGCTAAGCGCATAGTGGTTACCTCTGATGCTTAAGCTAAAATTGGTTGCGGATTGTACAGTAAAAAAATGCCAAAAGGTACTTGCAAATCTCTAATTAATTGTTTCTAAAGAGGATGAATCTTCGTTGCGATTTAATCTGGAAATCGTTGGATTTTTGATTCATTTTTTGCTTGGTATTAGTGTCTGTTTTGAGTGTAAAAATAATTCAAAAAAAAATTAAAAAAATGTCATATTCACCTGTTATAGTCGCGCCCCTCTGTAAGCCCCGTAGTATCAATGTTTCTACCTAATTCTGTCTTAGGCCTACACCCAACAAAGGTCAAAATCAAGTATTGCAATACACTCGGGGATCACTATATTTAGTGTCTTATAAAACTCGCGCTACCACATGTTGTGTATGGTGAGTTGCTAGAGTAGAAAAGCTGGAAACCGCATAGTAGCGGGCTTTATTTGGGTTTTGGTTGTTATTTTTATCCAAATTAAGTGTAAAAACAGCACAATAATTAAAAACTATAAATATCTTCAATTGGAAGGTCGCATGCAGCAAGATCTGATGGTTACCAAAAGGGATGGTCGGCAAGAACAGCTTGATCTAGAAAAGATTCACAAAGTTGTTATCTGGGCCGCTGAAGGATTAGATGCAGTTTCACCGTCAGAAGTAGAGTTAAAAGCTCACTTACAGTTTTTTGAAGGTATGAAAACTTTCGATATTCATGAAACATTGATTAAGTCAGCTGCGGATCTTATTTCTGAAGATGCACCTGACTATCAGTATCTGTCTGCACGTTTAGCTATTTTCCATCTACGTAAACGAGCGTTTGGGCAGTTTGAACCACCTCACCTGTTTTCTCATGTATCTGAGCAGGTAGACGCGGGTCGTTATGATAAGCATCTGTTGGAAGATTATTCCGAAGCCGATTGGGAAGTGCTTAACGGCTATCTAGACCACAAGCGTGATATGAATTTTTCTTATTCTGCTGTTAAGCAGTTAGAAGGGAAATACCTTGTTCAAAACCGAGTGACTGGGGAAGTATACGAAAGCCCGCAGATTCTTTATATGTTGGTTGCTGCTTGCCTTTTTGCGGACTACCCAGTCGACACACGTTTAGATTATGTAAAACGTTTTTACGATGCGACGTCATTGTTTAAACTATCTTTGCCGACGCCAATCATGGCCGGTGTGCGTACCCCGACTCGACAGTTTAGCTCTTGTGTATTGATTGAGTGTGGCGATAGCTTAGATGCGATTAATGCGACGTCTGCATCTATCGTTAAATATGTATCTCAGCGTGCTGGTATTGGTATTAATGCTGGACGTATTCGCGCTCTTGGTAGCCCTATTAGAAATGGTGAGGCATACCACACAGGTTGTATCCCGTTTTATAAACATTTTCAAACTGCCGTTAAATCGTGTTCTCAAGGCGGAGTCCGTGGTGGCGCTGCAACCTTGTTCTACCCTATTTGGCATCTAGAAGTAGAATCACTGTTGGTGCTTAAGAACAACCGCGGTGTGGAAGAGAACCGTGTACGTCATCTTGATTATGGCGTACAGATCAATAAGCTAATGTATACTCGCCTGATTAAGGGCGGGGATATCACGTTGTTTAGCCCGCATGAAGTCCCCGGCCTTTACGATGCATTCTTTGCCGACCAAGATGAGTTTGAGCGCCTTTATGTTCAGTACGAAAATGATCCGGCTATTCGTAAACAAAAGATTAAAGCAGTTGAACTATTTGGTATTTTAGCGGCTGAGCGCGCACAGACTGGCCGTATTTATATTCAGAACGTTGACCACTGTAATACTCACAGTCCTTTCGATCCTTCTGTCGCACCGGTTAAGCAATCTAATCTATGTTTAGAGATTGCACTACCAACTAAACCCTTAGAGCACGTGAATGACCCTGAGGGGGAGATCGCGCTTTGTACTCTATCGGCATTTAACTTGGGCGCACTTGAAAGCTTAGATGAATTAGAAAACTTATCTGATCTGATTGTACGTGCGTTGGATAATTTATTGGATTATCAAGATTACCCGATACCCGCTGCGCAGACGTCAACAATGAATCGCCGTCCGTTAGGTGTTGGTGTGACTAACTTTGCTTATTACTTGGCGAAGAATGGTGTTAAGTACTCAGATGGTTCTGCCAATGGTTTAGTGCATAAAACCTTTGAGGCGGTGCAGTACTTCCTATTAAAAGCCTCTAATGAACTAGCAAAAGAACGCGGTAAATGTCCAAAATTTGATGAAACAGTGTACTCGAAAGGGACACTGCCAATTGATACGTATAAGCGTGAAGTGGATGATTTCTGCGAAGAACCACTGCATTACTTTTGGGAAACTTTGCGTGAAGATATCCGTGAATTCGGCTTACGCAATAGTACACTGACGGCCTTGATGCCGTGTGAGACATCTTCGCAAATTACCAATTCTACTAACGGAATAGAGCCACCACGCGGTTATGTTTCTGTTAAAGCCAGTAAAGATGGCATCATGAAGCAAGTGGTTCCAGGCTATACCGAACTACGTGAGCAGTATGAGCTACTTTGGAATATTCCGAATAATAAGGGTTACTTGCAATTGGTAGGGATTATGCAGAAGTTTGTCGATCAGTCGATCTCTGCCAATACCAATTACGATCCTGCGCAATTCCCGAATGAAAAAGTACCGATGAAACAGCTATTACAAGATCTGTTAACGGCTTATAAATACGGTGTTAAAACGTTGTACTACCATAACACCCGTGATGGGGCTTCTGATCAAGCTGATGACGGTGGTTGTGAAGGTGGTGCGTGCAAGCTATAGCGCTGCACGTTACTACCAAAAACCAGTAAGCGTAGAGACTGCCTATGGTTATTTCCATAGGCGCTATAACTATAAATGACCTATCCAGGTTTCAGGAACGAATATCTCGATGGCGTATACCACGTTCAGCCACAGTACCCATGATGCAACGAAAGAGCCGATGTTTTTTGGCCGTAGTGTTAACGTTGCGCGTTATGACAAGCAAAAATATCCAATTTTTGAAAAGTTAATTGAGAAACAACTCTCATTTTTCTGGCGCCCGGAAGAAGTAGATCTATCAACCGACCGTAAAGACTTCATGAATATGCCAGAGCATGAAAAGCATATTTTCTTAAGTAACTTAAAATATCAAACGTTATTGGATTCTGTGCAAGGGCGTTCTCCTAATATTGCGTTCCTGCCTGTTGTCTCGCTACCAGAGCTTGAAACTTGGTTCGAAACTTGGGCGTTTAGTGAAACCATTCACAGTCGTTCATATACGCATATTATTCGTAATATTATTACTGAGCCTTCAGAAGTTTTTGATGAGATCGTAACGAATCCAGAAATCATCCGTCGTGCTGATTCCGTGACGCGTTTATACGATGAGTTTATCAATCTGTGCAGTGTTTATAATATTCAAGGTGAAGGTCTGCATACGATTAACGGTAAAGTATTTGATACGTCATTGCGTAATTTGAAGAAGAAGCTTTACCTGACAATGGTATCGATCAATGTGCTGGAAGCGATTCGTTTCTATGTGAGTTTTGCCTGCTCTTTTGCATTTGCAGAACGTGCGATCATGGAAGGTAATGCAAAAATCATTAAGTTGATTGCTCGGGATGAAGCGCTTCATTTAACGGGTACGCAGCACATGCTTAATATCATGGCATCAGGCGCAGATGATCCGGTCTTTAAAGAGATTGCTCAAGAGTGCGAACCTGAAGTGTATGAGATCTTTAAGGAAGCGGCTCAGCAAGAGAAAGATTGGGCACAATATTTGTTCCGTGAAGGTTCGATGATCGGTTTGAATGCCAAGATTTTATCGGATTATGTCGAGTACATTACGAATGTACGTATGAAAGCATTAAATTTAGAAGAGATCTTTCCTTCTTGTCAGAACCCGCTGCCATGGATGAATGCATGGTTAGTGAGTGATAACGTACAAGTAGCACCACAGGAAGCGGAAATTAGCTCTTACCTTGTTGGTCAGATTGACAACGAAGTAGGGGATGATGATTTTGACGGCTTTGATCTGTAAGGACGAGATAATGGCTGGCCCTTCAAGAATCAAAGTTAATAACCATCATACATTTTATTATCAGTATGAGACGACACTGCTGGATGCGCTTGAGGTTCAAGAGATTCCAGCACCTTATAACTGCCGTGGTGGGTATTGCGGTTGTTGTAAGGTTCGTTTGATCGAGGGCGAAGTCGAGTACGTACAAGAAAGCTTGTTGGATCTGCAAGATGATGAAGTGCTCACTTGCTGCTGTATCCCTAAAACTCATATTGAGCTAGAGCTGCCTGAAGATTAGGCACTGTTGTTAACGGTGAGTTATTCCTACTGAAAAATATAGAACGGTGCTACTTTCGGGTTTCACCGTTTTATTCGTTTCTTTTGCACAGCCTTCAAGGCCTAGCTGTCAATAGTTAAATTCTCTTTATGAAAAAATAGTTAATACTTTATTGATTCATATAACGTATTGAAAATAAAGCTGTTTTTTTAGTTGGTTCAAAAAATATACGATTTGCTAGATTCCGCGTATTTTGTGGCTTTGCGCGATCTACCCAAAAACTATTCACCAAGTTATCCACAGTATGTGGGGAAAAGTGATCGTTAATTTTTTACTCTCAGATTATGCTCTGACAGCACGTTTTTTTTGCCTATTTTGTTTTTTCCAGCGTCTTTTATCTAATCGTCTACACTCAATAATTGATACTCGGTAGCACTACTATGGAGAGAGATAATGACGAAGCAGTTTACGGCGCTAAAAGAGATGGGTTTTAGTGATCCGCTTGATATTGAAAAGTTCTCTACGCGAACTGAAGGCAATATGGATATTTTGAAAATCTATTTGCGGCGTCAGCAGGGAGATTGGTTCTCTAAAAGTAAGAAGTTTAAGTTTAAGCGTACTGATAAATCTGTGGAGATGGGAACTCGTTATGGTGCTGCGAGTGAGCCTTCAGGATACTTCCTACGTGCCATTGCTGAATTGGAGTCTTTGGTCAAAGTTGAAAAAGATAGCCAAACGAAGAAGCAGGTATTACTCGAAGAGATCGATCATTTAGAGCAGGTGATGGCTCGTAAAATTGAGGATCTTCGCCGTCAGATTAATGAGCTATAAATTTCATGCTGGCTGGGCTTAATTTGTCAGCGCCGATTTAGAGGGTCGGCGCTTTATTTATTACTAATGTAATCGTGCTATGTAGGTTAATTTTTAAAACCGGGTATAGTGCCTTGAGCTTTTAAGTGCGGTTATTCGGAGAATGATATCGAGCATGTAGTGGTAGGTATGAACTAAGCTACGAGCTTAATAAAATCAAGTTCACCTGCTTAGCTTTATTCGATCATGAGTTCATCATACTGGATCGAAATAGGTTGAACACCGGCCCATACATCTAGTTTCATATCTTCTGCATCATCGACAGGCCCGCCTGTTCTAATTTTAGCGGAGACCTCTTCGATCTTAAAAGCAATGACGGTTGTGGCCTTTAATTCAGCATCGTTGGCTGGCCGTGCTTCATCTGAGCGCCCCTCTCTTACTTTTTCCAGCATAAGGTCGAGTTGTTTCCGCTTTTCAGTCTCTTCATCGATAATCTCCGCTTTGCCATACAGGATAACGCTGCGGTAGTTAACGGAATGGTGGAATGCTGAGCGGGCAAAAACGAGGCCATCTAACAACGTAACGCTGATTGCTGCTTCTTCGCCAGCTAGTAGGGCTTGAAACAATCCATTTTTACTTGAGCCATGAATATATAGCAGGTCGCCATCACGCCAGTGAAGTGTGGGTTGAATCATCGGTTGACCGTGCCAAGAGCAGGAAACATGGCAAACAAGCCCTTCATCAAGAATACTGTAAATGACCTCTTTGTCGTAACTCGCACGTTTAGGGCCTCGTTTTAGTTTGGTTTTATCGGTCACATTGAAGCTACTCATTATCTGGCTCCTACTATTGAGTCTGTCGTATTGAGTTTGTTGTATATGGGTTAGATTAAGGGCTTAATAGGATCTACAAAAGATCCAATAAATGTATTTCTAATAGGCCCATTGTTGTGACCTTGCGTTTGTTAATAAAAGAGATTGTTGATGAGAACCCTATTGCGGAAGGGGAGGTTCGTTATCGGCTGTTATTTCGGCAATTACAACAAGCCATATTACAAGGGAGATTGCCAGCGGGCGCAAAGTTGCCTGCCACACGTGAATTGGCTGATCTATTGGGCATTGCACGTAATACGGTTAAATCCAGTTATGAAATGCTCGCGGCAGAGGGATATATCGACAGTAAGACCGGTGCAGGAAGTTTTGTTGCTGAGTTACCAGAAGCATGGCTAAAACCTAAAGCGATTGTAGAGGAGGTCTCTGAGCCCTTAGTTATATCCGATTATGCCAATAAGCTTTTAGACTTACGCCCCTTGAACTCTGATGTAAAACGTTTGCTCCAACCGGCAATTCCTTCGTTAGATCATTTTCCTATAGCACAATGGAAGCGTTGTTTAGGCTCGGCTGCGGGCAGAATAGGATTACTGTCATCGCCACCTGAGGGGGTGTTGATGCTTAGAGAGCAGATCGCTGATTATTTGTTAAAGAATAGAGGCATTGAAGTGCCCGCTAAGCAAATTATCGTAACATCCGGTTCTCAGCAGGCCGCCTATATGGTGGCTCATCTGTTAACGAATAGCGGCGACCAAGTGCTTGTAGAGACACCAGGTTTTCAAGGAACCGCAGGGGCTTTTTCTGCTGCGGGTTGCCAAGTAAGCACGATCTCGCTAGATCACTTTTGCCAAACAGATCTTCATTCGGGGATTTCACTGATTAGCGTTACACCCTCCAGAAATTTCCCTTTGGGGCATACTCTTCCGCTTGAAACGCGATTGAGCCTGATTCATTGGGCAGAAGAGTCTGGTGGTTGGATACTTGAAGATGACTATGACTCTGAATATGCCGTAGGTAGGCCCGTATCGGCGATCTACTCTATTAGTGAAAGGCAGCGGGTTATTTATACCGGTACCTTTAGTCGTTCTATGTTTCCCTCGTTACGTCTGGGTTATTTAGTGTTGCCGAAGGCATTGGTTAGCGTTTTCGCACAGGCGCGTCGTTATATGGATGGTGGCCTTTCGCAAGTGCCTCAAGTAGCGATGGCTGAATTTATGCAGCAAGGTTTTTTTGCTCGTCATCTGAAAAAAATGAAGCAGCTTTATATGGAAAAGAGTACTTATTGTCTTGACGCAATAACGAGCAATCGATGGCTGGGTAGTTTGCCCATTTTAGATGCAGAGGGTGGGATGCATATTGTGCTAGGTTTACCTGATGGCATGGATGACGCCAAGTTAGTGTCTGAATTGAATCAAAGCGGTCTCGGTGTGCGTGCATTATCAGGTTATTGTCAGGGAGGTGAAAAGATTAAAGGTTTGGTTATTGGATTTTGCTTTGAAAACTATCGTGAGATTGATCAAGGGGTTGATCTTATTGCTTCTCATTTTAAACACTGCCTAGATCAATTAGATCAGGTAAAATAACAGCATCTTTTCTTTTATGGCGGTTTAATATCTGGATGAGTGATCTATCCTCTTTCTCTGACTTGGCATTATGCACAGAGCTTCAAAACACACTTCAAACCTTAGGTTATAAAAAACCAACGCCTATTCAAGCGAAGGCAATTCCGCTTGTATTGAAGGGAGAAGATCTATTAGCTGAAGCGCAAACGGGTACCGGTAAAACCGCAAGCTTTGCATTGCCCATCATTGAAAAGCTTTCTCAAACACCAGCATCTACAGGGTATCGGCAGATAAGAGCGTTGGTACTTGCGCCGACCCGAGAGCTGGCTATCCAAGTAGCAGATAATACCTTGGAGTATGGTCGTTCGCTCAATATGCGTGTGATGTCGATATATGGAGGTGTTCGAGTTGATAACCAGGTTCGGAAATTAAAGCGTGGAGCCGATATTATAGTGGCTACGCCTGGTCGTTTATTGGACCTTCTGCAACAGAAAGTAATCACGTTAAAGCATTTAGAGTTCCTTGTGTTAGATGAGGCCGACAGAATGCTTGATTTGGGGTTTATCGAACCGATTAAAAAGATTATGGCGTTTGCAGCGGAACCTCGCCAAACATTGCTTTTTTCTGCTACCGCGGATGAGAGTATTGAGGTATTGGCTGAATTTTATCTCAACAACCCTAAGAAAATTAAAGTAAGTCCACGAAATTCAACCTCAAATCAGGTCAAGCAATACGCCTATGCCGTTGATAACAGTGATAAGGCTGATGTTTTAAGTTACTTGATAAAAGAGGGACGATGGGGGCAAGCGCTTGTTTTTGTTCGCACTAAAAAAAGGGTCGATGAGGTGACTGATTACCTCAAGAAAGAGGGTATTGATGCGGCCTCAATACATGGCGATAAAACACAGCGGGAAAGGATTCGCATGTTAAGCGAATTTACGTCGGGGGATTTACAAATTCTAGTGGCTACGGATGTTGCTGCACGCGGTTTAGATATTGAATCACTGCCTCACGTTGTGAACTTCGATTTGCCGAATGTGCCCGAAGCTTATGTTCACAGGATAGGAAGAACAGGCCGGGCCGGTGAAATGGGCGAAGCTATATCACTTGTTTCACCAGCGGAACGTGAGTTCTTAAATCGTATAGAAAAACTAATTAAACAGAAAATAAAGCTACGTCCGGTTCCTTACATTGAAAATGGAAGGTTGACCGAATCGCCTGAGTCCCTTCGACCACCGAAAAAGAAACGTTCGAAACCTAGCCGCAAAAATAAAGATCGTTATCCAGTTCAAGAGAAGTATGAGAGTAGCATCTCTGTTAAAGCCGTGAGGCCTTCACCATTTAAAAAATAGTAGGCAATCTAAAATAACGTTAAGGCATTTTGAGTTATTGGTTTTTCCAATCAGGAAGTGCCTGCATCATATCTAAGTCATTAATCAGTGACAGTATTTGCCAACTCTCCAGTGGGAATTTTACTTCGCCATCTTGTTCACCGTACTTTTGTTTTAGCTGCGCGGCTTGATCAGCGTTGACATCGAAAAGGCCTAGCCCTTTCATACCCCAGCCTGCAAAAAGCCGACTGTCGATCAGATCAAAGGAGATGAGTTGTATATTGTGGTGCCGTGTATCTTGAACGATCGTCATGAAAAGTTTATTGACCTGTTCAAATTTACCTTCGATTACTTGCAAAAAATGGTGTTCTGAAGCGAGTAACGTGCCTGTAATCCCGAGGTCTTCGTTATTCCTTTCACTGTGTAAAAGAATATTTCTGACCTGCTCCCAGTCAAGGGTATTCGCAGATTCACTTTTATAGATGAGACGGTACATAGCAAACCTCATTGGCTCATTCTGTACCGTTTATACGAGACCTATTCTATATGGATCACATTATCTGCGGCTGTTTATAGAAATGGTTCAAAGCGGGCATCAAGCGGGGTATCGGCTAGATGATTAACGTAGTTACTCATCACTTTTTGTGAGAGGCCGAGAACGATTTCAAGTAGCTGCTTTGGTCCATAGCCGGCGGCGTAAAATGCTGACACCTCCTGCTCTTTTACGACACCTCGATTGCGAACAATTGAAAGCGTCATATCGTGGAGGGCTTGGAGTTTTGGTGTTGGCATCGCTTCGCGGTTGCGTAAGGCTGAAGTAAGTGATGTATCGACATCCATCATTTTTGCGATAGCAGCATGTGCAGGCACACAGTAGTGGCAGTCGTGCTCTACATTAATGGTTTGCCATACCACGGTTAATTCTTGCTTATCAAAAGATGTCTCTTGAAATTTCTTGTGCAGAATTTGGTAGGTTTCTAATAGCTGTGGTGACTCAGACATGACGCCGTGTAACCCCGGTATCATGCCAAAACCTTTGATGGAGTTTTCTAAAAATGGGAGGCTCTCTTTCGGT